>Ga0123354_10016855_pt1 | contig 11443 bp, 7 predicted proteins | sample TergutLab28metaG_2_FD_97872 | JGI IMG/M metagenome (GOLD analysis project Ga0123354, IMG submission 97872) | Labiotermes labralis P4 segment gut microbial communities from Petit-Saut dam, French Guiana - Lab288 P4 | ecosystem: Host-associated > Arthropoda: Insects > Digestive system > Gut ... | reverse complement strand
CACACAACGACGCACCACAGTCGGTAGGACTCCTCTGGACGCGTGATCAGCTCTTCGCAGAGACCTCTACCTGACAACACACAACACTAACAACAAACATCCTTGCACCCGGTGGAATTCAAACCCACAATCTCAGCGGGCGAGCGGCCGCAGGCGCCTTATACCACGCGGCCACTGGGACCGGCTTTCACCCTACTTAAGCGATGAAATCAATGATAGTTCACGTAGCTCGCACGCAAGGATCTAACAGTGTGGTTGGAAACCTCAAACCAAGAGACACAAAACTGGTAAATAACATTTTTTTTGGGGGGGGGGGGGGAACAAACGCAAAAACGGAACTCGCGTAGAGCGGGAGGAAATGCGCAACGTTAAAAACCAAAACCGTGGGCGCAAAACTCTTTCTTGGAGAGGGAACAACCGCTTGTTGCCATAGAGATACCGTGAACCGCCCACACAGTCAAGAACTCCGGGCTTGACCCTCGTAACAAAACTTTGTAACTCGGCGTCTTATCTTGCCGTACAAATACATCCTGGCAATGATGAACTGTGACAACCACAACCGGAAAAGATCCTGGCACCTATGCCAAAATCAGAATTTAAAACCCGGTGTTCTGTTGGTATAAGACTATGTAGTCGCGGGCACTAGAATCGTCTGAGATTAGGCAGGACGCACTGCAAGTCCTGCTACGGATCGTAAATTTACTATCGATTCGCCAGTCGCATCCGTTATTTCCGAAAACCATCAAATTTGACAAATGCTGTCAACAACGTCGGGCCGCCCGGACTGAGATTAGAGGTCCTGACGACGAATAGAAAAAATTCGGTCAAATGGCCAAGCTACATGGCCCCACATCCCATAAACGATCTTCTGGGACACACCGCACGGTCCCATGCCCCACAAACAATATGCCCCAAGGTCCACGGTCCCACGTCCTGGAACACCGCAACCTGTCCATGTTGCTACGAATTATCAACATCGGCTAATACAAACATCAGCTACTCCCTCCATTCGATACCTGTGTGTTCGTCGTAGCAGCTGTAGTGCGTCTCAGATAACAAACTGACGTCATGACATGCACAAACATTGTGCCAGCGACGGAACATGGGCGAGCCCTGCGATGCTCGTTGCGAAAGGACACTACTAAGTACGTGAGAATAAGATCGACAAAGATCCGTCTTCACACTATCACATGGTTCCTGTCCGTAGCTAGTCATGTCGTGTCACTTGCATCCCATCACTGCGGGCGAGCAATCTACACTACGTTTCCTGAATCTGTTTACAGCATTAAGTTTGGCTGGTCAAGCAATGCTGTTACGAATCCTTCAACATTATACTGTTTACCAAGCCACGTCCCGCTCTTCATAAGCCAATGCAGTCCCCTTCACACCTTCCAAAACCACCCTAGCAAGGTAACATCCCTTTAATAACCCTTTAAAGTCGAATGGCAGACTACTTTAAAGACCCAGTTCATACCGCGCTGTAAACAATTTTCATCTCGGTTATAAAAACCAATCAGTTCGTGCTGTAAGTGTCACAAGTCGCTGTTTATTCTCAGATAAATACGAAACAAATACAGTGTGGGCAGAGCGTACAGTTGTTGAATGTTAAATTTGTTGGTGTATCACGTAACCAGTAGGCTTCAAAAGGTTAATTCTATCTTTACAGTTATGCCTAGTCCTCTCAAATGATATCTTCAATTGAGTCTTAACTGGAAGTTCTGAATGGCTCCTCATTTCGTGTACCGCTTGCTGTAGCCTGTCCACTGCTCCTTGATTTAATCACAGTAATGACGTCACGCAGACGGCACAATAATGAAGTGTCTCATTATACAATTGTCCCCACCCAATCATTTCTGGCTTTCGTATCTTGGATCCAAATATATTTGTCCTCAGATGAGAGACCAAGCCGTAAGCAACAGGTAATACAGCATTACTGTATTTCCATGTTTTTAGACAGGACGCAGGGTGATACAATTCTGAATAGTGGCTAGGATTTTCGAACTTCAATCTGTTTCTCATTGCGCTGTCAAATAAAATTCATGTAAATGATCAAACATTACGTAGAGTAACCTAGCAGCATGCCGGGGTTAATCAAAGTTCTACGACTTACTCTGATAATAAATGGGCACAACAGACGATAAACTCTAATGCAACGTACAGAATGTTCCACTATTTCCACATCTGGAAATTAACACAATTAGAAGTTCTGACTGGACAATGCAGCAGTCACTTTTCAACAGGAAAAAAAGTGTGCGTAAAGTCGCAACCAAAACATTTTCAGTGCATCGTGGGCCTACATTTCGCGAAATAAGAGTACAGGACTCCGATGTTATCTAACCATCCGTTGTCATTTCCCGTCACTATGTTTATCGTATTGATATGGCTGACTTGGCCGAGCGCTCACAAGGGCCGTGGAGTATCCTCAAGGAGTGACGGGCAACTGTTTCGTATTCAGGACCCTGCATCACAGCTGACAGGTCTACGAAGTATTGGTTTTACTGCACGCTGGGAAAAGCTTTTGGATATCAACTTTGGAACTGTAAAAAAAGGAAAAAACAAAACAACGACCCCCACACACACACACACACACACACACACACGCGCGCGCGCACAACGCACACACAACAGAGAGAGAGAGAGAGAGAGACCACCGGGGCATATCAAATCAACGCATCATAAGCCCAATAAAAAGTACACCGGTACAGAAGACAAGGAAACTCGATGGGCGTTCCAAAATACACTTTTCGTAAGACATTTCACTGATAAACGTATTACAATTTCTGGACTAAATCATGTACACGGATGCATATAACTGCGCTCTTTACAAAGAATGCATATAATGGGCGAGATGACAGGCCAGCGGCTATCGCTGTACTGTCGAAACGTGGGAGGAGAAACCGAGCATTCAAATGTCTTTGTAGAGAATATGGCGAAATAATACCACATTAAGAAAACGGCGGACGAGAAGGTGACTAACTGTACTCCAAGTTCCCGTTCCTGGGTTCCGCTCCGACACTTTGAAGAATCATAATGGACCGCTGTGCATTGTTCATACCTGAATTTCGCAACTCGGCGACCAGCGGAACGCAACACTAGCCCTCTGACGTTGACGCAGTGCATATGCATACCGGTTACAGCAACACTTTGTGGTGGAACATGCATGCCCGTTAGTCCGCACCTTCCATACGAATTTCGATCAAATTTGGACATCGTGTATCCCAGAGATGTCCAACCTTTTCTGCCAACGGCCCACAGCCTTTATTATGGGCTGGTCCGCAATGTAAAAAATCACAGTTAAGTGGTACACCTAACCGCCTAAAACAACGTGTAACATATTTAGAAAGTATACAGTACGTATAATATGTATTATATAAAACAAAGGGTACTTTTTCCTCCTTGCTCGACCGATATACGCCGGGCCAGCGCTTCACCAGTCAGTCTGTGCCGCGTCTTACGCCTCCGGTTGAGCAGGCGATGACGGCAGCCAAACGATCGCAGTGATGACAACCCGTAGTCTATTGAAAACTGACTGCAGCGTCGGGCTGGTGCCTATCAGTACAGTAGACAAAAAACGCCGTGTGTGAGTGTGTGAGTGTGTGTGTGTGTGCGCGCGTGCGTGTGTGCACTCTTCAGGAGTCGACTTTTATCCAGAGCTACTAAAATTATATAAGACACTAATAAGACCGGTAGTGTCGTATGAAGCGGAAGCATGACGTTGACGAAGAAAGAGGAACAAGCTTTGCCAATTTTTGAAAGGAAAATATTTAGAAGAATATATGGTCCTAAATATGAAAACGGGGAATGGAAAAGTAGGACGAATCGAGAACTACGAGAGGTTAGCAAAGGAGAAAATATAATAAAATGGATAAAAGGCAAAGGATAAGCTGGTTAGGTCACCTAAAGAGAATGGAGGATAGGACAGGATACCCAAAAAGATCTTCACTCAAGAACTGGAAGGGACGAGAAGAAGGGGAAGACCCTGGAAAAGATGGAAAGAGGAAGTAGAAAGAGATCTCCAAGTGCTGGGAGTGAGAAGATGGAGACAGTTGGTGGTAGATAGGAAGAAATGAAAAGACATTGCTCGACAGGCCAAAGCCCACAGCGGGCTGTAGTACCAATGGAAGAAGAAGAAGAAGAAGAAGAAGAAGAAGAAGAAGAAGAAGAAGAAGAAGAAGAAGAAGGAGGAGGAGGAGGGGCACATGAGCTGCTGTTGCACGCATCTTGATGTTCATAAGACGTGACACAAGCAATTGGGATCAATTGGGAGTTTCGAACAGAATGGGGGCAGTGCGGCTGTTCTTGGTTTATGTAAAGTCCTTTCCAGCTGCATGGAAGAATGGCGGGGTGACAACCATCCGGCGATCGTGAAGTGAGGGTTTTATCCCAGTACAGTATTTGCCAGGAGATACCGAGGAAAATCAGAGGTTTCCTAAGAAGAACTGGTCACCGGGAAGGCCGTGCCACGACTCACGTCTGTAGCCGGCGTCGCACCGCGGACGGCCGGGTTCTATTTCAATCCAGTCCGGGTGGCATTTGTGGTACACAAAGTGGCAATGGGACAAGTTTTTCTCCTAGTACTCAGGCTTTACCGTCATAATCATTCCACCAGTGCAAATGACTCATTCATTTATCTACAGTCAACGTTGTCTTATCTTACCAACTGGCATGTCGTTAAATAACACTTTTTAAATACCGAGCCTTGATTCAAACAATGGACACACATACTTCACTTTACATTACCGTTGGTTCGTGGGCACTTTAACAACGGTACAATAACTGCAAGGGGGTACGCGGTGGTGCAGTTGGTTTAGGCACTGCGCTGCACGCCGGAAGGTCGCGAGTTCGATTCCCGATGGGATCACTGGGATTTCTCATTGACTCAATCCTTCCGGCCGCACTATGGCCCTGGGATCGACTCAGTCTCTAGCAGAAATTAGTACCTGGCAGCCGGTGCGTAAGAACAACAACCTTATCACCTTCACTTGCAGACTGCCTGGAAATTCTGGAAGCCTCAACCTCCCCAAACCCTAAGGGCCTGTCCAAGCCTGTAATGGGATATAGCTTTACCATCACAATAACTGCAGAATCAGGTAAGACGCCGTGACCTAAAATTATAGCACTAATATTACAGTAGTCACTTGGAAAGAATGACAAAGATCTGCATCCAGAATTTAAACCTGATATGCACTACCGCTCTGTCACTTCACTCTACTTGTAACTACTGACGGTCTGTGTGGCACTTTACAGAGCAACAGATTTCCGGGCCTCCCCAACACCGAACGTTAACCACAACAGTACGTCGGTCACTACTGCCATGGGTAGAGTCTCAACCACATGCTTAGGAGACCATGGATACAGGAAGTAACAAAATTAGAAGCCCCCCCCCCCCCAGTGGGGAGCAGTACTACTCGCCAAATTTGGATTACTACCTCCATGGAACCCAGTTCTGCTTGAGAAGCTTAAAGGTCTTCGGCTAGTCAAGAGATTCCCCGCATTTTATGGAAGAATCCGATGGTTCATTACCGCATTCACAAGAGCCCACCACCTGTCCCTATCCTGAGCCAGATCAATCCTGTCCACGTCCCCAACCCACTAAGGGTCAATTTTAATATTATCCTCCCATCTACGCCTTGGTATTCCAAGTGGCCTCTTTCCCTCAGGTTGCCCCACCAAGACCCCGTATGCCTCTCCCCTCTCACCCCACACGTTCTGTATGCCCAGTCCATCTCATTACTCTTGATTTATTCACCTGAATAATATATGGTGAGGAGTACAGATCATAAAGATCGTTATGTATGACTGCATGGAATGCATTTTTGACATGAAAGGAAAAGCCCGCCAGTTGCAACACTTATGCCGCGTTCGCTCAGATACTGTATTATTTGGGCCTACTTGCAAGAAGAATGCTGTACTTGCGAGTTCTTTTTCGATCGTCCACCTTTTCACCCGTCTTTCTGGCTCTGCCGTATTTCGGAAACAGCTAACTATCCCGTTTCCGGATCCTCTATGTAAATGGCGCGACATCTTCAGTTCATACCAGTGGCGTAGATCAAGCCCCCCACCCCCCCACCCCCAAAAGGCCTAGACGCGGGGGTCCCAGTAGTACAGAATACGAACTGTGTTGAGGGTTAAATTTCGGATTAAACTCCGTTTTTCTTAAAGAAGGCAGTATTTTGGATCGAAGTGACTTCACTAATAACTATAAAGTGCCCCATATTACTGAAATGCGGGGGAGGGGCTCTTATCTACGCCGCCAGCTCACACCTCACAAAGAACATCAGTCTGTTTCCATGCCAGAGGTCACCAAATGCCTCAGTTCGTACTTCACAGAGGACAGTCCGTCTCAAATTCTTCCGCATTGCAGTACGAGAAGAGCATAGCTAAATAACATATAAATCCAAATTGCCTTACATGCAGCGATTATTCTTTGTTAACTATATTAAAGGCCTCGGGGTTTTCGCAAGGGTACACATCTGTACGGTATCTGCAATGCAAGAGGCTGGATTTAACATCGGGGGGTACTCCAATGGCTGCGCGTAAACTGCATGCGTGATTACATGAAGACACCTACAGCTAGCCAAATGAAGCTAAATTCTGCTTACTCATTCAGCCATTGAGAGTAATATACTGTAAACATAGGCATCCAGATGGTCAATGGCTCGGGCCCCTATATTGGTTTTCACAATAAAGGCGCAGGCAACTGTTCTTGCTCAAGCAAGGGTTCAAGGACCTCTCTCAGCTATTCAGCGTGTGGGCACGGCGGTGTTTCTCACCCGGTGTGTCGCAACACTTACTTCAAATTTACCTCTTTTACCCTGTTTTTAATATAAAGTAACGTCAATGAAACGCAGAGTTAGCTCCACGCATTCGTAATGTTGGACCTGGGTGAAGTGCGTTATCAGCTTAAGGCGCCGAGCGCTTTCCCCACGGGGTAAAGATCGCCGGTGTTCACCGCACAGGAGGCTATGTGGGTCCCAGAGCAGGTCTGAACGTGGTGACGAACAGAAAAAATCTTGTCCGTGACTGGAACTGAACTCAGGTGTCAAGAAGCCCTCAGCCCAGTCACTGCAAGGACTGCGCCATCCTGACTCCAAAAAGTAAAGTCGCCCCTAGCCTTCAGTTCGCTCCGTGAAGCTGCAGCCTTGTATTTAATCAAACGCACTGCAATACGACATCGGGGAGCAGACAGTACCAAGCGCTTGATGGCACTTGGTGTAGGTCTGCAGACAGTTTCATTCACCGACCACTTTACCACCGGCGACAGAAAGCACGGTACCCACCGTATGTGTGCGCTCGGAAGAGAATATTTTCGCTCGGGTTTGCCGGTGTTCCTTGAGAAATGGGCAATCCCTTCTTCGGGGAAACTGGAAGAGGGCCCATTTACCAGGGTCGCTGAGATATGGATGAAGGGGGCTCTAGAAGTACAGTCTCTCTCTCTGAGGGAGCTCTGAGAGAGGAACCTGGAGGGGGGGCCCCTTTACTGGGGACCCTGGAAGATGCGTAAAGGAAGGCTCTGGAGACGGGAATCTCTCTCCATAGGGGCCCCGCTGGGGAACCTGTAAGGGTGCTCGTACACCGGGTACGTTGGAAGATGAAGGAGGGCTCTAGGAATGGGGCACCTCTTTCCGAGGGAGCTCTGAACGGAACCTGGAGGGAGGGCTCCTCTACTGGTGACCCTGAAATATATGCTAAGTAGGGCTCTGGCAATGGACGTGTTTCCACAGGGACCCCGCTTTTGGGGAACATGGAGGGACGTTCCTTTCCTAGGGCGTTTGAGAGAAGGGATCAATTTCTTTATTTAGGGGAATTTTTATAATGAATTTGATATGTAAAAAAGGCCTTGTAAACGGGAAGCTCTCTCCCTCCATATGAGCCCTGTTGGGGAACCTGGCGGGGATCGTTTACTGGGACTTTTGAGAGAAAAAGGAATAATAAGTAACTGGGGGGTTTTTTTTGATCCAGAGGACATTAAAAGTTGTCTGGGGGCCATCTGGAACTTTTGTAAGGAAAAGGGCTTTACTCAGCTGGTAACATTATGGGGCACAAAGGGCCCGTCTATAAGGCCTACGTGCATCGGAACCGTTAGGCCTCGAACCCAAACGCTAATCATCATAATCAATCCCTTCTTCACCTTTTGTTCTAACAACGCCATGGGGACAAATCTTGCCATTGTACGGTATAAAGCTTTCGTACCGAGTCTCGATAACGCTTACGGTATTGCGATGCGAGTCTGGCATTTCACAACTTTTCACCAGCTGACAGATCATGAACGATGGTGCAACCACCACGCCTCTTGATCTGGCGTGTACAGAGATTATTGTGACTGGCGTGCCATGTGACCAACTTCAAAACACATACGGTTCACACATGTCTCATGTCTCTCGATGTAAATTTGCATACACTCAGTTTATTTCTCCTGTTTATAAAACACGACATATGCAGGACACAAAACTGCAACGGGACAGAATACATTAACATCGTTTCAACCTCTGGCCTACATCTAATTAAAGCATACTGCGGCTACAATAAAAATGTACACACACAACACCCAGGACCTACTTCAAATACGCATAGTTGCAACCTTAAATGTGTTACAGCGGACCAGTTTTCGCACACCACCACCCTTAAACCCACTTCTCATGCATACTTTCTTTCATTAAACACTCTATTATCCAAGTAATGCACTAATACATAATTCGTAGATACAATTAAAATTATAAAATATTTAAGAGTGCTCCAACATGTTTCGGATCACAGAGGCTCCCTGATGATGGATCCTCTGTGATCCGAAACATGTTGGAGCACTCTTAAATATTTTATAATTTTAATTGTATCTACGAATAATATATTGGGGGACCGCGGTGGCACAGTGGTTAAGGTTAAGGTGCTGTGCTACAAATCGGAAGGTCGCTGGTTCGATCCCAGCTCGTGTCATTGGAATTTTTCATTGAAATAAAATCCTTCCCATCGCACTATGGTCCTGGGGTCGACTCAGCCTCTAACATAAATGAGTACCACCAGGAGCATTTCCTGGGGATAAAGACGGCCGGTGCGTAAGGCTGACAACCCTACCACCATCCTGTGCCGTTGTCATGAAATCTGGGAACCTTAACTTCCTGGAAACCTCTGGGCCACTCCAGGCTTGTAATGGGACTGCTTTTACGAAATTACATATTAGTGCATTAGTTGGATAATAAAGTGTCTGTCACTGATGCACGGTGCAAACATGAAGATTACTTTCTGTTTATGTTTATCAATAACAAACACTGTGTGTGATAACGGACCTTTGGAAATAATTCAGTTTCCTTATGGCAATTCCCGACGAAGTTACAACAAAATGGCGGCCGAGCGAACGTGTCTCATTTAGATACCCATCGCCCCAGTGGGGCCAAGCATGTGTTGAGATGCTCACATACACAGTGGTTACAACAGGCACACTGCACATTTGTTAGCAAGTATACGGTCATGTGGTAACTACAGCGAATATGACGACGGTACGGAAGTCTGAGATTCTCTCGAGCAATGAACGTGGTCAGAATGTGTTACAGTGAAAACTGCGTACAACACAAGGGAGTCATAATGCCGATACATTATAAAAGCGGATCACACACAGAGCGCGGTCTTCCAGCAAAGGGAACGTGGGGTCGAATCCCACACAAAACATTATGTTACGCTGTGTAGGTTACGTCTTGCGCACACTGGGGTCGCCTCGTACAAGAGTGCTGACACACCACCATAATAAACCCACAAACGACGAGTCCGTACAGCGCCAACAGATGCACAAAGCACTGTAATTGTTACTTGCATACTTCTTGCTAACCTTACAGTACAGATGTAAGACAAAATAGGTGCTATCATTTCTTACCGTTACCTTGGTACGTTTTGGTTCTGTTAAGCAACCGAGTCAATCACCTTCGCCTGTAACCCACTTCATGATAACCTGGTGTCTTGTCCTACGATAGTACAGGTGCGTTGCTTGCACCCTCGGTGTTCTTTGATGCCTCATTTTGTGGTTTACTGACTTTTCAGTTCTCTCACTGTGTGCTGCCTTCTGTCATTGTTTTTAAGCGGAATACGAGGAACTGTTATCAGACGCTCTGCTATCAACGTGGCATATTGATACCCACTCTAAATCGTTCATCAAAGCCGTTTATCATAATTACCTTTAAGCCTACATGCCCGTCGGCCTTGCATGTGCTCTCTGGGTTCAACCATTCGAATCCCACTGTGGTATATTCCTGCGCTGTCCTGTAACCAAGGGTGGGCTCCCTACTGAAACAGTCCTACCTCGTACCCAAAAAATGTGAAATAAAAATTTTTCTGCCATTTTCAGTACTGCGTACCCTGAACTCATATCTTGTGGTCGAAGCCTGTTCAGTAAATTTTACACGCTGAGAGTGAAGTTAAGAATCGTAGTCGGTTAATAGTTACAGGAGTTCCTCTTACGCAAAAATAAACTATCGCCATACGATTCTATTTGAAAATCAAAGTTCTTTCTTCTTTTACACCTACGGATCTTGTCATATTACGGGATTTTATGCACAGACTAGCAGCAGTAGGCACCTTCCGGTCACGCTATACCTAGTTCTACAACGTTTCCACTACACGACGCTGCGTCAGACCGACGAAAGCGCTGAATTCCCTTGCCGAAACATGTTCACGCCGTCATGATTTGAAAACTGTGAACGATGAACTGGTACGAAAATAAAAAATTCAGAGGAGCTGATAATAAAATGCAGGCCTTAAAAGAAAATCGACTACCGGTAAAAGTGAAACCGGACGCAACAACAAATCACACATCTTCGCACTACAGACGATGTACGCTTAACGTAAAGGTCCCTAACCTGCAGAGCGCGACACGCCGTATTTCTCGCAACTTCACTGCGCAATTAAAACACATGGTTATTCGAAATGATTGTCGGGGTTTTAACACCTTGTCATACATAATACACTTGAGATAAGAGTATATGTATTTTTTTTATTTAATAGAACAACACTCCAAGTTTTTGTTACATACCTTACAGGTGCTCTATATGTGCACTCTTTGTGATTCTACAAACATCAACACCATAATCAAGTTCGTTCCAACTGTTTGTAGTATGTAACAACCTTCAGTTCCGGGATACTTGGGGGAAGAGGAGGAACATAAACCTGATCCTTGACGTGACCCCATAGAAAGAAATCACATGGGGTTGCATCTGGAGAACGAGGTGTATTGTGTATGACAAGTTGTTTAACACCCCGACAATCATTTTGAATAACCCCATATATATATATATATATATATACACACACACACACACACATATACAGAATGTCCCAGGAGGAATGTGCCAGACTTCGGGAGGGTGTTCCTTATGTTAAAGTATACCGATATAATCCAAAACACCTATGTCCAAAGTTGAACGGTTACGGAGATAATGGCCAGAGAAGTTTGAAACTT
>Ga0123354_10016852_pt1 | contig 11445 bp, 7 predicted proteins | sample TergutLab28metaG_2_FD_97872 | JGI IMG/M metagenome (GOLD analysis project Ga0123354, IMG submission 97872) | Labiotermes labralis P4 segment gut microbial communities from Petit-Saut dam, French Guiana - Lab288 P4 | ecosystem: Host-associated > Arthropoda: Insects > Digestive system > Gut ... | reverse complement strand
GGGGACCCGTTGCGCTGACCACGTGACACCCCTCTATCCGCAAAAGTTGGCACTAACTTCGCCGACCGGCGGCGGCCGCTCTGTCGGTATAGTTCGCGTGCGGACTAAGGCCACGGAGGAGTTAGGCCTACCTTAAAAACAGCGCCAACAGATCTCCAAGTTCTACACCTTGTGAACTTAAATTTAGCAATTCTTAGGAACTACACTCAGAAGCGTATTTTCCTCACTCACGTTAACAACCATCGCTTTACTCAGTCTTACTTCACTATACTCAACACCTGTGAATATATAATTCAGACTGTAGCAAGTTATCTTCAGTGGCGTCATCTTTTATAGGCGTGTTCGCAAAGTCGCGAAAAAGGACATTTTTGTCATTTCCGTCCGTCCGTGTTCAGCATTTATCACCGCTGCTCCCACTGGACGCATTCATGTGAAATTTGATACTGGACACGTTTACTAAAATCAGTCAACAAATTCAAAATTTAGTTCAAATCGGGCTAAACTAACAGACACTCTACATGACCTAAGTATGTTTCACTGTTGTCGCCATAAAAGCACGCTCTTCGAGTGAAATGGTATCAGGCTGTTACGACAGTCGAGGAGGTATAACTTTATGCGAAAGCGCCACAGTGTTACGCCATACGTACATTACCCATCTGTTATTTCGAAATATATTCACCTCTGCTGTGCTAACTGAAAAACTGTCAAAATGAATGACTGCCCTATGGCCCATTCCACTTCTATCCAAGAATAGCTGCAAAGACATGGATCATGAGTTCGGGCTAAAAGTAGCTGCAAAGTACTTATACTACCTCCACGTATACTGAGGAGGCCTGGACCACCACAGAGACCTTCAGTCAGTACAGCGGTATTCTCAACAGACCCACTACTCTGCCAGTGTTATCGTGGAAATTATAAGATCTTGCGCTAAGTTACCTCACTCTTACTAAACTAAACAAAAGGACAACTGATAATGCCAGACAAATGTCGCAAGCCAAAGTAAACTTAATATCCCATATATGGAAACCACTGTGTTCACCCTCAGTCAACACAATAGGACTAATCCAGCATGACTTGCTGACGAAGCTAATCCAAGCTATAAACCACCCACAGATGCAACGCAGGGGATGAATTCGTGGAACTTGATGTGCACAATTCCCGATCAACTCATCCTCGATAAATAACAAGCCATTTCGTTCAAAGTACAGAGAGTTAAGGAACATTAAGTTACCCTCAGCGCCTCAATTAAGGTGCGCTTGTCCCCTTTTAGTAAATTGCATTTAGCAAGTTAAGTTCGAAGTGTTCCCTGAAACGCGTGTACGCTTTCATGCAAAGTGTCCGCTTCTGCTGTACAGCTCGTACTATTTACAACTACGTACTGCAAAATTTCATGAAAATCCATTCGGCGGTTCACAACTTCTTTCGTGCACAGAAAGGCATGAAGCGACTACCATAAACGTTCAGCTGGGATGCACACATACCTTAGAAAACCTTAAGAAATCGTTCGTCATTCCACATCCTTACAAACAGGGACAGCACGGCTCGTAAAACGTGAAAGGACCAAAGTAAATACACAAAAAAAAATGATGTGGGATAGCATCTGGAATAAGGTAAATTTAGGCTCCAAGAGGTAGATGCGAGAGTAATAAAATACCGAGTAATACGCGTTTGTGACAACGATAAATCGTCGGTATCAATACCCGCAGGGTAAATAGCGTATACAACCAGTGTGCCCTGGACATTACTCGTTAGTTCTATTACTCCTAGCAATTGCCAGCAATTCACAGAAGGAAAAAAAACAAAAACAAAAACAAAAACCTGACAGTTACAATAGTCATACAAAAATTTCTTAAGTGTGGGAATGACATCGAATCAGAGTAATATAAAGGATTTCACAAACAAACCCATTTACCAACAAAATACATCACATCATATAAACATCTTCGACCAGGTATGGTACTGACATTCAAGTTTTATATATATATGTGTGTGTGTGTGTGTGTGTGTGTGTGTGTGCGCGCGCGCGCGCGCTTATAATAAACGCACAAATCAAACCCTTATTTTTCTGAAAAAAGTATTTCATTTTTTATTTGGTTTTTAGGCAAGTGTAAATTTATATGCGCACGGATTCAAAATATGGGATAAGGGATTATAATTTATTAATTATAACACACGAATTTTGATTACCCATTTGTACAGGACCTTCCTTTTATGCTCCCACCGTGCCTGGTAACTGCAATGCAAAGAAGGACCGCATCCAACGGATATTGCGTGACACATGCAGTCCTCAGGACGATAAAAGAAACGCACTCAACACTATTTCAATTCTGCATTCCACAAGTAAGGTGACATCTGACGTTCTTAAGTCCGTAAAGATTAATTTCTTCCGGAACATGCCGTCATGTCAACTAGTACCTACCTACAGACGTTTCGGATGAGTTTACGTCTCCATCTTCAAGGTATGTGAAATTACAAAATCTACCGATCCACACAGTGCTACGTCCAAGCTGCGAGCTTCTCTGGAACGTTGGTCAACTATTTACTAATCGGTAAATTGACCAATCCCGGAAGACTTGAACCTTCATCATAACCGCTGTGAGAACCTCAAACCTTGCAGACAGGTACCTTTTTAACATGACTGCCACGAATTCCATTTCTTTCTTCCTGTTTATTCTTCATTCCATCCACCTACTTACCTTCTTCCCGAATCAGAACAACTTTATTCCGCATTTATTTTCCTCTTCTGAAATAAGATGGAGGCAACACATTTCTCCCAAACGATCCAGCGTCACGTCTTCATTACTTCAGGTGACCACGAGTAATTATAACAGCAACAACATTACTGGCCAGTAATTACCTATTATTCACCGGTGTTGTGTTCACAGCGTTTGACCGACAGCATGTGTTTACGTCTGCCCTTCACCCGGCCTAGAAACATGACAATTATCAACATCTTTTTGTGCGTTTACTAAAGTAAACGTCACGGAGTCTCTGTCAATGCCATGAACAAATGCATGGGAAGCAGACATACAGCTACACCCACTCTTCGCCTTGGTACTAAATGGAGGTCCGAGGTCAACTTCAGGCCCCGGAAGCTTTACTCCCACCCCCGGCTTGGTGAGCCCCAGACCGGTATGGACGATAAAACCCCTAGTTTCGGACGAGATTCGAACCCTTGACAGTCCAGCCAAAAGCTAGTCCTTAAAATTTACTAACCCACAACTTAATATCTCCAGTACGATACAGGGCCCTTCAGGGTGACGTGATCAAAATATGTGGGGTTTTATAACATAGATGTTTCTGGTGGCCACGCGGTCTAAGGCGTCGGACCGCGGCCGCTCGCTCTCTGAGACTGCGGGTTCGAATCCCTTCGCGGCATGGATGTCTTTCTCATGTGGGTGTTGTGTGATGTCATGGAAATTCTCTGCGAAAGGCCGATCACCCGTCCAAAGGGGTACTACCGAGTGTGGTGTGTCTGGAGTGTGATCTCCACGCCACAATAATGAGAACTTGGCCCACGTAAAGCTGCCGAGCCATGGGAAGAAAATCGTAATATGACTGACGGTAAACACACGAAGGCCGATAATGTTTAACAGAACGCAGCGTCACAGCGCTAAAAGTAAAATTACACCAAGTACATCTTTGTCTCTGTGATCACGTGTAATGAGACGCTTACAAATCGAAACTCCCCGAATGCATTAAAGAGGAGTAACAAATGAACATTATTAACTGTGCCAGTTGGCAATACCTGGCACGCATGCTACCGTTAGTAACTAGTTGCTAGCTAGCTCTCGCCATAAGAATTATTTATACGCATATCGATCCAGCCCATTCAGAGTTAACAATTAGATGCTTGAATTGACACCGCATTCAGAGCAGCAGAAACTCGGAAGTGAAGTATGCACGGTATTTCAAAAAACTTGCAAAGTAAGAAATCATAATAAGGGAACATGTAACGGTAACCTAACTATGCGCTGTGCTTTTTCTTTAATATCCGTGCTCTAATATCACTATTTCACATTCAAAAAAACTAATGCACACGTCTATTATTAATACCACTTTATTAAAACTGTGTCACTCCGACATGTTTCAGCCGTCAAATGACCATCTTCAGGGAATTACGACAGACATATTTTAACAGCAAGGTCAACAAAATGAGTTACAAGAAGTACAATTCAATTTAGTGAGCAGCGTGCAAACTGACTTGTATATATGGTAAGTCATTTTGTTGAAATGTGTCTGTCGTACTCCCTGAAGATGGCCCTTTGAGAGCTGAAACATGTCGCAGTGACACGGTGTTCACAAAGCTGGTGTTAATAATAAATGTGTGCATTACTCAGTATTTATGTGAAATATGTGCTGTGTTGTCTGCACGGTGAGACATAAGAGATGTACAACTCCACGACTTCATGAATTCCGCATACCGAGAGCGTGCTGGGTACGAAACATGAAGCTCCACGTGTATACCGCACGATAACATGCCAAAAGGTGGAGAATGTTCCATGGGTTCCTAAACTCACCATGCCGCGAATCAGTACCGAGGCAGTGTGCACAGGGAGGGCCTCAGCACAGTACGGTTGGTCTCTTCAGCCGAAATTGGGCCAATGAAAATATCTCTCGTAAGCAACTGGACAACAAATTATGTAAAACTTATGTCCTTCGTGGAACAGTGACGAAGAACAAACCTGCAGAGACCATGGCCGGGAATCAAATTCCGTTAGTTTGCAATACATCACTTGACGCCCTGCTGCAACTTGCAAACAGGGAACCTTGTCGGGATTCAATTGCGCAACATGCTATGAAAACGTGAAGACGGTGGAGACATGACTCCAAGCATTCTTAACCTCGGCATTAAATGCGGCTATCGGCTCGACGCCCTCCTGCTTTATTACCGAGGAAAGAACACCTGCCGTTGATAAAACTCCGCTCCCCTGGTCGCCCAGTTCGTAGGCTGGTAACTTCTTTTTCGCACCACAGCTTACAGAATAATAATCATTCAAAACACGGGAAGTTCATACAGTTAATGTACGACGGTTCCCCACTGTGCACCGTAACCGCCTATATCCTATTAGCAACAAGACGAAGATTGGTAGGAGCAGGAAAGACGACCGATTGGAAAGGAAAATTTCAAGATCCAGCTTCATGTGTTGCCTTATGCTGTAAGCAACTGGCACAGCGGGTATACACGAACCTCCAACTCGAAAATTTGTACAAACTGACAAACTTTATTCCAAAACTACACGCGTTGTTTGGTACAGCAGCACCTGTCACATAGGGCAAGTCTTTGCTCAATACCGTCTCCTTCTACGGTTCTTTGTCCCGTTCTCGGGCCATGGGCATGACTTTCCCACTGTTGGGGTTTCGAGACAACAGTCTTGAAGAGATAAGGATATCAGCCCCACGCCCAACCCCATCTGTTACCCAGCGTTGTTCACTTCTTTCTCTGGTCGGGTAAAACAGACTTCTGAGATTTTTAAATACTTTATGGCGTTTCGCATGTACGGAATGTTTCTCGTCTCGTTCACTAGAGCACAGCTGCACCGCGGCATAGAACGCATGCAACCGCTTCGACAACCCGAGACATCTGCAGTACTACGGTTAGCGATAAAACAGCAACAAGGAAGAACAGATCGCCAATCACAGCTACATTTAAATCAGTTTATTGCCCGCACGTTAAAAGATGCAACGCAATGTACACACGCAACTTTATGTCGTCCTATTCTGCGAGCATTAACCTGCAGTAAACGAAACTGGTTACCGTACTGAATTCCAACTAAAATGTAATGTGTTCCGAACGGGCAGTAGCCAACTTTGTAGCGGAGTATGATTGGAGCTTGAATAGGTCCCAGCAACACTGAAAAGTGTTCGAATTTCAAACGCTGCGGCCACTAGCCACAGAGTACAGGGATGCGGGTGTAAAAAGCAGGAGAGAATGGGGTGGTGTAACTATATTCCCGCACACGCGAATTCGCCTCTTTTTCATTATCACGTTTCGCCCTCCCCCCACCATCATTGCCACCCCAATCCCATGCGTATACGCGCGCGCATGTAATAGAGAGAGGCTAGATTTTCCTCATTAGCGAACAGATGGACAGACGGACGGGCCACTGCATAATGGTGCGCTGCCAGTTGCCAAAGATGAAGCAACGCAAAGAGAAATGGACGCATTTTCCGAACCTAAACACACCATTTCAACTACTTGTGTTCCCTTGACGTCTTCTGAACATCTCACAAAATTCCATATCTCAGTCGATATGATGAAAGTATCTGTTGGGTCTGGAACATAAAAATGTGTCTTTACTAACACACTTTCGTAACGAAAGATCAGAATGCAATGTACGTCAGCACATTAAACGGTAAACGTTCTCCGTTATGTAGCTGGTAGTTGGCCAGCTGAACACGAAGCCTGAAGCTTTAAAGGGAACCAAACGTTGAAGGAATTGATGAAATGTCACTAATCGATACAACGTGAACCACCACTTCATTATATTTTTCTATGATCCATTTTAACAACGTTCTCCAGTGAAATTTTCGAACTCAAATGGGACTTGAATATCTAGTGGCACCTATAACATCCATCCACGCCTGGATCAAACATGACCCGAATAAGATAGTATTGATCCCAAGGACACTTCCAATCAACCTCTGACATGTTATTCGCCCTTTACTATGACTAATACGCCTACCGTCTGTAAAGACTGACGAGAAGAATGGTATGGGAAGTGCCAAAGTCAGGGCCAAAATTCAAGCCGTATCACACCAATGCTCGGCTCAATACATTCTCAAGACGCATTTCAGTGTCACCGTATGGACACAAACGATTTCACCTTACATCGGGTGCACAAGTGTCGAAAAACACAACCTTAGCAACTGTGTTCTGGACACCCCTGAATCACTCGCGGTATAAGTCAAATATAAAATAATTACGAACCTAATGTAGTGCATCAGTGAGTCGACTTACGGGTTTGGAAACTCTGGCCAGGATTACCCTGAATCGCTCGTGGCAGAAGGCAACTATGACAGCCTTACGAACCGTAAGGGAAGCATCACTGATTCCAACTACGAGTCGGAAAATCCTGGCCTGGATAACCCTGAATCGCTCGCGGCAGAAGTAAAATATGAAAGGCTTACCACAGTCAAGGACTTAGGTTATACACGCTGTATTATTTAATGGATTGGATAGCGGGATTGATGTAATTCCTTTGAAAGGACTACACATAGTGAATCGCTCACAAAATGCGGTGTAAATCACATTTGTTTATGTTACACCTTACACGTGTGAAAGCCTCGTGTCACTCCCTGTTAAGCTGTACCCACAAACCGTGCTGGAGAAGTGTAGTCCACTTCGCAGTGCACCTTGTTTCCATCTGCATTCCCTCCGGCCTTGCATAGGCCCACCCACAGAGGTAGGACTAACATGTTCATGAAACGCAGACATAATTGCTGCTACTGACAGCGCTATTCTAAACTACAAAAACACACAGCCCCGTTATAAATTCTTATGGTCCCAAAACGAAAGTTAACTTAGGCCATAACAGCACAAACTATTGTTAATTTCTCACTGAAACGCAAACATTTCACCAAATTATTAGCATGATCGTTTACATACCCACATTGATCCACAATAACCGTATGTTACGTACTTCACTGCAATAAATGTTTAGCTTTTGAAAGAATATCATTAACACCAGTCACTGAATTCTGGCCACACTATGACGTCAGCAAGAAGTAGCTCTCATTCGAATTGCATACAAATCTCAATCAAAATTCCTCCCTCACGGTTAACCCCGCCCTGTAATGAAATAATTACTGGCCATCGACTAGGGTTCGATATAACAGATCAACTGCTGCGCAGATACTGGGAACGACACAGACAGAAGAGATGATTAACACTGGAACTGATTTTATAGAAAAGTGTTATGCATGTGACGACTAATCAAATGTACCTGTTCACTCTCAAGTACATTTTCTTTTGGAAAATGCCTGCTAATATCAGGTTATCATTGGTACAATATTAAGAATATGGTGGCCAAATATTATTTCCAACAAAGACCTATGGAAAGTAACAGGACAATAAGATATAAATTTAGAAATAAGAACAAGAAATTTTAGATTGGTTGGTCACACATTAAGGAAAAAAGGATGGAGAGATACCAAAGGCTGCCCTACTCTGGAACCCTCAGGGAAACAGGAAGAGAGGAAGACCGAGAAACAGCTGCAGAAGATCGGTAATCAAGGAAGCGGGTAGAAGAAGATGGAATGAACTAAGGTTCTTAGCAGCCGATAGACAGAAGTGGAAAGGACTCATAGACAACCTATGTTCCTAGAAGGAACGATGGACTTTATTATTATTATTATTATTATCATCATCATCATCATCATCATCATCATCACTGGTACAAATCCATTATATTCACTATCTATCTATCAAACTACCTACATACCTACCAATCTATCACTTACTAATACCTTTTGTTTGTCTTAGACTGTATTATTCTGCGGGAAAAGAAAAGAGTTCCAGTCTAATGTATACAGCTCTCCGAAACAAAACACTTCTACTTAACAATGCCAAATCACCCTCCGTATTTCTTTCTTCACTTGGTTACTACACGTGCCCTTCGTCTGCAAGAAAAATCTGTCTCTTTTTCCAGGTCGTTATATTTAAACTACAGTTACTTTCTTCTAAGTTATTCTTAGTTTAAGTCTAGCGACTTGTTGTTCACAGAATTCTCCATATATCTCTGTGTCTCTTCACATTTCAGTACTATACCTACGGCGTTTTTTTTATACAAGCGGTCTCTTTATTTTCTTGCTCTTCTCCTCACACCACCAAACTCCGTGAATCTAAAACTGAAAAAATGTCAATTACTTCCAAGTAAATCCGTATACGAACCGGAAGCGGCATCCAATATGTGCGACGAATGAACTCTGAGGTTTCAAAATTGTGCGAGGAATCTTACGACTCTGTTCCACGTACAGTTTCATATTCGAATGAATAATACGTCCATGCAACGCGTTTCATTTCGTCCTGAATTACAGGCTTACTGTGGACTCCGGCCAGTGTGCATTGAAATTTCACTGACTGGACACTGGCATACGTCTCACTTGAATATCCAATATTTTGCTTCGTATACGTTGACGGCTCTACAAATACAAGCGTCAGGTTCCGTGCGACTAACCCGGAAATGATATAAACGAAACGAGTCAGATTTCCCTCACCGTTTGTGTACACTGCTAACATAAATGCACAATACAGCACGAAAAGTGTCATTCGCAAACTTCGGAAAGAGAAAATATATAATTTTCACTTTGTAGTATGTTTCCGGCTCAATTCACCGTTTCTCCTACGCGAGTAACGAATGACAGGTGGATCTGAAGGGCAGTCCGATAAAATAAAAGCGGACAGAAGCCGCAATGAAATCCTTATCGAAAAGACTTTTAGAGGTGAACAAATACATTTTTCTTTAATTTTCTATACAATTAGTCATATTAATGCACACACGCATAATTCATTACTTTATGTACATTCCATGCGTACAAACACCTATTCACTACATTCCCAACACAGGAAAACGCTCGGGGGTCATCTCAACCACTGTGAACACATATATAAGATCGTTATTTTATCTGATAAATGCCGTTTGTCACGATCCACCGGCATTCCAACGCAGGTTTGTCGCACTCCACACAGCAGCTATGGTTTATACGACATGCAAGTCGACAGGAAGTGACAAACAATACCGGAAAAATAACGGCCCTGGAATCGAATGTGGCTAAAAACCGAAGCCTACGGTCAACAGGACCTGTGTCTAGCGTTTATTCGAGGACAATATACACAAAAGAGATAAAAATAAACGGAAAGTTTCAGAGTAAGTTACCACTGAGGGCTCCAGTTGTGGGATCCAAGGGCAAATTTCAAAATTGATGTGAACGGACGAAATATGGAAATAAGGATGTGAAATGCCCAGCTGAGAGACCATTAGCTCCTGCCCAGGCCCACAAACTTTCAATTCGCAGTGAATAGATTCCCTTTGTAGGATGGGCCGTCTTGCATTCCGTGTGTTTGTAATCTTCATGCCTTCCTGGTGGGAGGGGTGTCACATCAATCCTTCACTTCGCGCGGTTAACCAGGAGGCCTTACTTTCCGGCTGGGCGGTTGACTTCGTATCAGGCCATCGGGAATACCAACAAGTTTCCGTGTAAGGCGTAAGGCCAGTCAACAGTCAAAAAATTCAAATAAGATTTTGATGTTCCTTGGCTAGTTTTTACGTGTACGCCGAGCTATTCTACAAAAACATAAGAATGCCAACCCCTCGCATACAGCATAGGTTATGCAGTTCAATCGCAATTAACCCTTTAAACAACGGTGGTTTAATACACAGACACGTACACACAAACCTACTTCAGTGCTACACAGCACGGCATTTTACCCATACACTGTGCATGTGTTCCGTAGGATTCTCATGACGAGTATTCACGCCTACATGTTTCGGCACCAGTCTACTAGAGCAAAGGAACACATCCAAAACGCCAATTCAAGTATTGATCGCACTCACTGTCATCAAAATACTGAAATATTAAAATTCAACAACACACAAGGTTGACAAAATAAATCCACAAGGCTCTGTCTGGACAAGATCCCTTTGAGAACTGCCTTCTTCCGGGCTGTTAACGCAGCGAGCACTGATGATTCATTACCGACATTTCGGGAAAATCTATCGGTCCCATTTGAAAGGGTCAAGAATTCTTGGTCCTTGAAAATGGTGTCAATGACTGTGGTTTTATAACTGTCAATCCTGTATTCTATAATCTTATTTAATATTTGATGCCAACAGTGAGGAAGATCCGTACCGGAACTGGCGTGTGGACATGGGCTCCTTTGTTTTGATAGACTCCCTGAAGATGGCACTCCGATACCGCAACATGTGGCAGTTGACACTCATCATGAATCGTATTCATGTTTTGTATTTTACTAGTGCATGTCGGACGTTATATTGAATATAAAAAGTGCACGGTATGAGTAACATAAAATTCTCTGGTAATTATTTGACTACAAAGCCTTAACACCGACACCTACGTAATAAGGATTGTGAGCCGAAACACTTTCCAAACACTTGTTACATGAAACTCGCATTTTAAACGGTTAAACTGGTCTTAGACGCGTTGGCAAGAAAACTGCGCAAGAAATAACTTCTATCCCCAACAACTGGACCAGAGTGCACCTTACATAAAACAGCACGCCAGTAATAACTTACTTCATAAATAAAAATTTACAAAGCCCCATTTATTACGACCTGCGAGTGCCATAAATTCGTACCCAAAACGCCGGTCGGCGAAGTTAGTGCCAACTTTTGCGGATAGAGGGGTGTCACGTGGTCAGCGCAACGGGTCCCCACAGCCGTTAATCTCTGTTTTCTAGACCTGGAGCCGCTACTTTTTTCATTC
>Ga0123354_10016849_pt1 | contig 11445 bp, 7 predicted proteins | sample TergutLab28metaG_2_FD_97872 | JGI IMG/M metagenome (GOLD analysis project Ga0123354, IMG submission 97872) | Labiotermes labralis P4 segment gut microbial communities from Petit-Saut dam, French Guiana - Lab288 P4 | ecosystem: Host-associated > Arthropoda: Insects > Digestive system > Gut ... | reverse complement strand
TAAAAAATAATTTTTGTTTTTTTTGGCGTCGGAGGGGGGGTAAAAAGAAATTGGGGGGGGGGGGGGGGGGGGGGGGGGGGGGGGTTTAATGATAACTTCTGGGACTTAAGAATACTTTGATGCATTTGTTTCTTTCTCACGTAGGCCTGGCATATTCTGCAGGTTTAATGTTATTACAAATTACAAAGTCTATGTTGTGACCGCAGTATTGATATCTTATCGTAGAAATCTGACGAAGACTAACAGTGGCATACTGTTGGCAGCTGCAAATTGTACCCATATGCCCTATGATTGCAGTTTGTAGACAACAAGGGATGTAAACAGATTTACACCACGGCAGCTCATGGCGGTTCTTTTTCTCATCCCTGCAGAAATATAAAAATGTGTCTTCTGGGATGTGACGTCATATTATCCGGCCGACCTTTTCGAAGAAACCTGATGGTTCTGGTTAACAATATAAACATTTTTTCTCCAACATATATTGGTGAAGTTTCCTCCAGAACGGCGCATGTGTACCGCTGAGGGGTCTCGTTGTCCTCTGAATAACTTTAACTTCAGGTAGGCTACATGCCTGAAGTTAGGGAAGGAAAGTGAAACCCGCAAGAGGTGCCTGACATTGCGTATCATTATCGTGCGATACGAACGTGTGGCAGGCCTTGTATAATGCTGCTTTACGGATGCTCTGGGTAAGTGTTGGTCTTCATAATGCACGGTGTTGGCAGCGTAGGACAGGATTGTTCAGGACTTAATTACGGCCAGCGGGATCAATATGTTGGGCTGCCTACAGAGCTCATTGCTCTCCCCTTGTGCTGTTCTTTACCATTGTTTCTAGAAGCAAAGGCCAGGAGCTGAACAAGGGAAGCTACATAAGCATTTGGCTATTGGCCAGCTTTGGGGATGAAGATTTAGGACCCGGGATAGCCTAGACGGTATTATGACTGCTGTAGGAACTGCATGATCAAGGAATCGTGTTTCGATCCTCGGAAGCATCCCGACCGACTGTCGGGACCATTCTTATTCAATAGGTATCGTTGGAGTAGTTTCCTTCCATTTTAAGGCGGTCGGAACGTGAAGATGAATAGTGGTTTCATGTAGTACCGACCTGAAGCATGAGTGGAGCCTTATTTTCACCCCCCACTACTCCTTAATAGCGTGCACAGGTGCAATTTTCTGTACCTTTGCGTTAATCGTCTTACACGTTCGATGACCTTACTTCAAATCGAACCCCAGTCTGAACTCTGCGTTTTGTTACTTTGCTCTTTGAATGTTCCGTTACGATATTTTTTTCGGTTTCATTTACTTTATTGTATTTTGTTTTAGTCGTGTAGATTGTGACCTACCTGGTTTGTTGGGGCACAACACATATACAGGTAAAAAAAATGCACAGAACACAGAAAACGTGCACTGCAACTTTGTGCGATTTATGTGCCTGTATATTTTTAACCTAAAATATTAGTTACTCGCTTAAATAAAAATAATCTTTTTTTTTATCGAGGAAGATAGAAAGGAGTACGTAGCAATCCTTAACCCTGGCTCTGTATTTCAGTTTTTATAAAACAAAATAGAGTGTGATGAGTTAAAGCATAATGCACTGTAGATGAGTCTAAAGTATTAGGCCTGTAATAGAGAACATCGATTTTAACACGCAATAGATCAATAACCAGGAACAAAATATGTTCTCTTGTTTCGGATGTGTATTAGAAGAACTGGTGACAATAAATTTTTAAACCGAGGGGTTTTCTATGAGAATAAAATGCAGAGAGGTTTTGTATTTCATAAATATTAAAGAAACTAGTGACATATATGGATAATGACTAAACTCATCGCTGAAAATGATGAACCAGATACCGGAAAACCTATATATAAATATATAATGCATATATGAAAGAAATTTTTGAAGATGTCTTAAATATACTAATGAAACTGTCATTTGTCTAAATAGCTCTTTAAGAAATGTACCCAGAGAATTCTTATGTTTGCGTGTCATCACCATATTTCATGATAAAATCAGTGAGTATTATTTCGTTTGGAAGTTCAGGTTATCCTGAGTGTGTATTACTGTAACAGATTCAATTTAAGTTTCTGGACGTGCATGATGAAATTAATAGCAGATCAAATTGTTGAAGGTCTACGTGCAAGCATGATGAATGTTAATATTTCTTTCAATTAAATAATGTGAAATGCCAACTTGATGCAACAAGGTAATTTTATTTATGTATACTTAACTCGACATGTTTCGGGCGCATACGCCCAACATCAGGAGCATTACATGTTGAGTTGCAGCATATGGTTTTCTGCACCGAGTTTGTTGATGGGTGGTCGCTTCGTAGGTCGTCCGCACCATACACACGACCTACGCAGCGGCTCTCAAGACCACCACCCATCCAAAAACTCTGTGCAGAAAACCGTATGCTGCAACTCAACATCTAATGCTCCTGATGATGGGCGTATGCGCCCGAAACATGTCGAGCTAAAAATACATCAATAAAATTACCTTGTTGCATCAAGTTGGCATTTCACATTATTTCATGAGGAAGATGCACAGTCAACACAACCCTCAAATGTCTTTCAATGTTACGTATTGACGCTTACGCTAGCAGGGATAAGCATCTGTAACACACACACACACACACACACACACACACATATGCTATATTGTTTTGTACGGGTGAGAAACTTGTTTAAAGGTTAGGAAAGCAGGTGCATGGAGTTAGGACGAGAAAAAGGGCAATGAGAGAAATATGATGTTGGAAAGGGAACATGAGATTGAAAAAAAAAGTTATAAAGTCTTCGTAATCTTCTTTTCGTGGAATCGTGTTGCAGTGATTGTATCAAGAGGAATAACATGGGGAAAGGGAGATCAAAAGTAACCTTTTTTTTTTAATCTGAGGTTTTCTCGGCGGTTGCGATAAAGATAACTGTGTTCTGGGATGTAGCACCGTGTGACATGTCACCAGACTGCACGGCGTCACATCCCATACCAAATTTATCTTCTGTACAATATCCTGGTAGAAAAGCTACCGGTCACTGAAGCACAGTGATGTGAAAATTAGTCACAGGAAATAGTGTATGAGTGTGGAGACTGGATTGGACTGGCTCAGGATAAGGTCAAGTGAGTGACTTTCGGGACAAGCGTGACCTGACCGCAGAGTTAGGTGTGGACGATGCTAATGGTGGCGATGTAGCCTATTTTATGACGTTCTTATTTGGTCTTTATAATTACTTAAGTTTCGTTCTGTTTCTAATTTATTGAATTATGGATGCCCGCAAATACTTAAATATATTAACAGTTTTAAGGTTAAAGTTGTAACTTTCTCCATTAATAATGAATGTCCAAAAGCTTTGTCTTATTTCAGAATATTGCACGCATTGGAAACTACAATGTGTGAAGATTTGGAAATTTCGTTTTGCCTATTGGGCCCTCTCGTAATAAGTCGTACTGTTAATGAATATCCATGTCATTGAAGTCCCACTGTATAAAACGTAGTTCCAACGAGGTTCATTGCAAAGAGACGTATCATGTATTAATAATCCCTTTGCATGCCCAGCTGCCATCAATTCCAGTATCTGCATTCCACTCTTACAGCAAGGAAACCTACGTAGCAACTCTTCCCTTTCCGATGATATATAACTATTCATATTTAAATTACGAACTGTATCTAGCTTGATGTTAAATAATGTTTACAAATTCAGTTTTTACCTTACAGAAAACACAAGCCGTCTGTATTACACAGACCATTCGGGTACTTCTGTTCAGGGGAAAGTCCCTGTTTGTTCTGCAAATAACAAGAAGCCTGAGAATAAATGCTGTAGCTAACATGCACAGTTATCGAATGTTACAGCAGTTGATAATATAATAACGACGGTGCTTTGAAATGGTTAAAGTATTTTAGCAAAACGGATTTAGCGAGAGAGAGTGATTATTTACTTCAGAGTGTCATGCCAGGTCGTACCTAGATATGTAAACATAAAAAGTATGTATGAAACTGTAATTTGAGTATTAGTGCTACGTGATTATGAAATTTCGTCTGTCAGTGGAGGAAACATAAGTGCATGGTCGAAAGCAAAATGCGGTGAAGAAAATATGACCCAAGAGATATTTAACACAAAGGTAGAGAGACGTATAGAATAGGCAATGTTATACATTCTGTACTTCGTTAAATATTACGACGATAATCACAGGGAAGATCGAGCTGTAGATAAGGGAATTGTATTATAATTGTTCTTCGATAAATAGGAGGGTAGGGTATGAACTGAATTTAATTGGTTCTGGATGAACTGAGCATTGGGCTTTTCTTTTCTGTGTTCCATGATTGACGACTAGTGTATGGAGTAATTACAGTTGCTTCTATTCTCTGTGGGTGCTTTGAAGGTTCTATAGCCATGAAATTGGATTTTGAAGAAGTGGATGACAGAAGTATAAAGTAAATTGGAAGTTTGGGAATGCAGAATGCAGAGTCGAGAGATTGAAGATGTCGAAACTTATTGTTTTATTTTATTTTCTTTTTTCTTTCTTTTTTAAACACAAATATAGAGAGGAAGCTCAGCATTAGAACTCATAGAGAAATTGATCCTACTTTAGAAGCCCAAAAGTGTTAAGCGTGAACTAATAGCATGGGGCACAGAGCCAAACAGCTATATCCACCTTCACACATTCTGAGAAAGTGAAGCAGGATAACAATTTATGTGTGGCCTTTATACTTAGCGCGACAGAGCAAACAGGAAGAGGAAGAACATATAACATTTTTTTTGTAAAAGTTCTTGTTCAGTAAGAATATTCTCTGAAGTTAAAACTGAAGTACAGTTAAAGTCCAACAGCCACTTTTTGGTCTTTACAAGACTATTCGGAATGTTTTGAGGCAGAAATATGGAAACTTATGCAAATTTAATTTTCGGAAATCATTTAATTAATTTTTTTTTCTATTGTAAGTTTTCTTGTAGGAAATAAAGAATTAATCATTGCTCCTTGGAAGTGATTTGATCATATTTGTTTTACTACTAAATGGCGATGGGGCCGGGATAGCGAACTCTGTATAACCACTCGTTACGGGCTGGGCGGTCCAGTGTTCGAATCCCGCTGGAAGCCAAGTTTTTCGCAAATTTTTTTTGTTACAAAATTGCAATTTAAAATAATCGCTAAGTTATCGAACAGCGCAGTTGCAAATCAAGACTTACAGAGTTTCTCTCCATTGTATTGTGCATTTTATCCTATATTCATTACACTGGGAGTTGACAAGTCTACTGGCTGGACGACCTGCGAATTAGGTTTCTATTCCTAACGAGGGAAAGGGATTTTGTTCTCAAAAAGTGGCACCCCGGATCTGCAGCCACGCAGCTCCCTCTCCAATCGGTAAGGCGGACTGTTTTGCCGCGGGTGTGAACAGTGTGGTTGTGAAGCCTTACATCAGCTGTAATGAGGATAATGCATACAGGAGACCTCCATTCACCATATGTTTCCATAGTTCTATGTAATAAGCATAGGCCTAACTTTACTTCTATATTTTATCATCATATTACGTAGTTCCTTCTGACATGTGATACTATTTATTCAAGCCACACACTGTACATTGGCTGTCCTGGCCCTTACAAGCAGGAGATAAACTAAGGTGGTTTGTCGCAGCTTAATTGCAACAAATGTGCCAGAAATCCCTTTCCGCTGATAACGTTCGAAAGCTTCGCTTCTGTCTGTCTGTCTGTCTATATATAGACTTGTGCCCTCGTCCCCACTGTCAGATGACGAACATTTGTTTTGTGCCTGTGCACACATGCACACATGAACACATGCACAAACGCCAGTTTAAGAGACAACAACAAGAATTCTATGGCAAGTCGCAAGTTGTTAAGTTACTGTACCCTATTATATAAGGTAATTTACAAAGTTTCACAAACCTCTGCTATGGAAAGTTTCGTTTCCCCAGCTCTTGTCTCTTTGCCAACTCATTTCCACTCCTGTCTGGATCTTCGCTCTTTGTTTGTTCTCAGAACGCCAAACCGTGCAAACTTTGTTGTACGATATGGTTGTCGATAAAGACAACTTGTAACGCAGTTTCCCTTGTAATGTCGATATGTCACAGGCAGTAAGGCCATAACCTTAAAGACAACGCCTTTTTTGTCGGAACTAAAATGACTGTCGAGTGTTGCCAACTACCAGGTGACTTACACGTGTCAAGTCTCATTTTTAAGAACCCTTATCGAAGAATAAATTTGTGATTTATATAAGCTGATGTTGAATTGTTCCTTAAAAAGTACCACTTTCACCGGTGAATCGTCGGTTCATTTTGTAGGTGTGTTCAGTAGCCCCTTTGTTCCACTTGAATTCCTGCACTGACGCCAAGTCTACACTGTACCTTACTTTACTTTGGAACTTGACCTCGTTATTACTGAATTTGTTCTGTCAGAAATTCTGACGTTTTAGTTTTTTAATTTTGTTGCTGCTTCCTCTTAGTCAAGTGATTTATAATATGCTCTTCAAGTTCAGCTCAATGCCTGACATTTCATCACATGCACGTGTCCATGGTGACATGCCTTTACCTATCCAACCAACGTCCAAAGTGGAGGACCACCTCGCGTGTGTTTGGCAGATGATTCTTTCTTGTATTGGAACCTGCATTAGAGGTAGTAGAATGCGACAGTATTTAACCATATGTTCAGAAATAGAGACCATGCATGTAATTGCCAGTTGTTTGAGCATAGTGTCAAGTTTGTGAATATATAGGACAATGTAAAAATTAAAAAAGTAACAAAATAGGTGGCGTACAGAAACCCTTCTCTGCATGACCTATGAGGTCGAAGTATGTTCGGTTGGTTATAGTTAAATATTTCAATATTTCCCAAATAAATTCTTCCCTTCAGATGGTTCTGCATGAAAATTCGACAGAAGTGAGATCTGGTGATCGGTGAGGTCATAGAATCAGCCCATTTCTTCTCGTCTAGTGACCTGGGTAGTGAAAATCCAAAAGCTATTAAACGTTGCATGTACGAGTAACGTGACCTGGAGCTCTGTCATGCATAGGCAATACAGTTCGGCGAGTTGCTAGTGTTACGTCCGCCAATAGCTGAGTTAATTCTTGCATTGCCAGATCTAACAGAATGATTGATAGTGTTTGTTAATAGGAATCTTCGGTTTGATTTTAGGGGCGGGACATAATTCTTATATCTATTTGACAATACTAAGAATCGCTGTGTGTGTAGTTTACATTGGTAAACAGCGGCACAACACTGTGGATTTGAATTTTAAAGGAACGTTGCTTTCGCCTCCTTGGTCTGTTGGTGCAGACAACGGAAACAACACCGACCCTGATGAGTTCGAAGTTTCATGCCCGCAGCGTCGAATCTACACCACACCACATCCTTGGCGAACCCACAAACAAAACGACGGATTGTGCTGGCTTGCGAGATGCCGTGACTTGTCTGTCGACTTGTGGCTGATTGATATTTTTAAAGCTTGAAACAAGTTTCGTGATTTGATAGAGGATTTATGTGGCTCGGGTGGGTCATAATGTTTTGTAGCCGGAAAATAGTAATACTGTTTTATGGGTAAGAGAGACTTGAAGATGTGAGAGTGTGAATAGCTTCCAGTCATTTTTAATTTTTAAGTAGGCTTATAAGCATATTCTGGCCGTGCAGATGTAAAATAAATTAACTATAAATGCTAGTGAAGTTGCTTTCATCTGTCATTAAACTACTACTATACCACCACCACCACCACTACTACTACTACTACTACTACTACTACCACCACCGCCACCAACAGCAACTACTACTATTACTACTACCACCACCACCAACAGCAACTACTACTACTACTACCACCACCACCAACAGCAACTACTACTACTACCACCACCGCCACCAACAGCAACTACTACTACCACCACCACCACCAACAGCAACTACTACTACTACTACCTCCACCAACAGTAACTACTACTACTACTACTACCACCACCGCCACCACCACTACTACTACCACCACCGCCACCACCACTACTACTACTACCACCGCCACAACAGCAACTACTACTACTACTACCACTACTACTACCACCACCAACACTAATACTACTACCACAACCACCACCACCAACAGCAACTACTACTACTACTACTACTACTACTACCACCACCACCGCCAGCAGTAGCAATAATAATAATGTTACGCTAAGGGCAAATTTTATAATAACTAATTTGCTATTTTTTTTGTTTTGTTATTTTAATTTGTGTGTAATTGTTACACAGCATCTTTGGAAGCGAGATTAAGGCGGGTATATGACGTCATAGCTTCCTTTCTCTGTCTGAACTCAGCGTGGCTTCATCCAGTCGCAGTCTTCCAGCGTCAGTGTATGCGTGTGTAGCAATCCAAAGGGGAACAAGTAGGCAGCACGTCTCATTATAATTGTGATATAACAAGGGTGATAATTCTGGGCTGCATAGGGCAGTAATCACATTTCAGTACTCATAAGGAGTGTATGCTTGAGTGCATCTATCAACAGTCAAGGTGTTAATCGTATCAGTTGAATGAACAGTATTAAATGAACTTGCGTGTGAAATATAATACTGCATTATATAACAGTACATTCAGTGAATATTTTAGTACTATATGATAACTAATTATTGTGTATGGCAAATTGACAATAAGAGCGTTCCTTTTAATAATGATTTATAATCGTTAATGAACCAGCAAGTACTGACAAACAAAAACCCTGTTTGTAGCTTTATGTTCCTCGAGCCAGACGAGGCGACAAATAATAATAATAACTCGGTTCCTGTTTATTAAAGTGCGGAGACAACAGCCAAATGGTCAATAACAGCAACAACAGAACACACAGCACAAATAACAATGGACAATAAACATGACATACGCCACAAGAGCTAACTGCAGATTGACTGAAGTAATTCTTTAGGACGCTTAGCGATATAAATATTAAAACAATATAAAACCCGAGTGCGATGATTTCCTTCTGAAGATAACAGAATTGCTGCAACTTGAATTTGCAACATTAGTACATTTGTATTTGGCGGAGCGACGGCTTTTCAACGATCGACTAACGTGAAACAAGGGAAAGTCTCGGAGGTTCCGAGTGGGAAACTCGGATACCAAAAATTTCCGTGGAAGATAGACAGGATTCAGAACCCAAAAACATTAGTAACAAAACTGCCTACAGTTGATGTCTTCTGCCATGTAAATTGCACGAACCGAAAGGCTGAGCACTGGCGTAATTCGAGGCGTGAGAGTCAAGGGAAAATACACGTAATGGATGATACCCGGCCCGTCATTGGATACAGTAACAAAGTATTCACGTCAATCAACGGCACCTCTAGCTATGTTTTCCACAGCGTACCGTCAGTGTATCACTCCATATATGCAAGAGAGTTAAAAAAAAGTAACAGTATGTCTCGCCATGTAACGGGCACTGTGTAGGGCGTATGGATTGTCATAAAACCACGAAAGTACTGTAAAGCCTGCCGCATCACCTTAAAATCAGTTTTAAAATGGCGGATCTAATGGAAAAATGGTCAGGTGTCGAATTGCGCCATGAGTTTTGAAAGTTTGTGAAGGTACAGCTTGATATATGCCGACCGACACACAAGTACTTTGGACGTATCCGTAACTTCATATAACGGCATATTTATACGTCAGACGTTTCTGCCAACTGGCGTAACTACAATCAAGCATGTGGATGATCGGGATGTGCATCGAACCCAATCACGCACTTACTGACCGACTGACAGTTGTACTGTAGACCTGTAAGGTAGGCGTCTTCCATAATTTTACCGATGATTATGTAAGTTATCGCGTGCTGCAGTTTGCAGTATGTTTCTTAATTAGTCATTATGTAATCTGTTACTTCTGTTTGAGAAATGTCACTTAGTTGTTCTGTGATGCTCCATTGCCACTGTATGTGTATCATACTACGTATAGGCCAATTACAGTAAGGTCAAGCATTCCCTGTACAGGCCTAGAGATGCCCTGAGGGTTCCAGGAGGTTGATGCGCCAAGATTTCGAGACAGTCAGTACACGAAGGTGGTAAGTTTGTCAACCTCCCTCACCGGCCGCCTTTACCCTCCAGGAAATGTTCCTGGTATTCATTTCTATTAGTGTCTTAGTCGACCCCAGGGCCATAGTGCGGCCGGGAAATTTATATCAATGAAAAATCCCAATGACACCGTCGGGAATCGAACCCGCGACATTCGGGCTGTAGCACAGTGCCTGAACCAATAGTACCACCACGTATTCCGGCCAACTACAGTATGAAAGATGATTAGGAGGTCGTCGCCGCGTATAGAATAGTAAATGCGTACTGCACAATAAGTGTCAAGTTACAGGGTAAAGAATATGATATTCACATCTTAATCAGCAACAAACTGCAAGCGTACTGCGTCACAACTGTGTTGTTCTGTTCCATTGTTTGAACTTGATGCCTGATTTGCAACCGTTTCGGTAGTACCAAAACCTCGTTATTCAGATGATTGGTTTTAATTGTACTGACTCGTGCTTGATTTGTTTGTGTGGCTAGAAATTAGTGGCAGTGGTCAGGGTCGAAATGCCGCATGACGAACGGGAAACACAACTTTGCGTTTCATTATTCATTGTGCGTTCCTACAGTCACTTGTAATTTCCTGCTGCACAAGGTTAACTGCGGTGGTATGATCGAGCCAGATTTGTTGTACATTTTTGTAACATATTTACAGCATTCTGGCAGTTTTCATAACCGTTTTGTATGCCACACTTCATTATCAATTAGTTTTAAATGCTGTAAAATTATTTTTATTTCAGTTGGTTAGTAGTGCAACACTGCAATGTTTTGTTACAGACGTCCATCATTTAGTCTGTCCTACGACAGGTCCATGGCCTCTTCCCGAGCGAGTTCGCCAAGGAGTGCGATCTAGTTCTTCCTCTTTCAGTTTCCAGTATCTTCTCGTTTCCTTAAAATCATCCAGCAACTACCTACGTCTTCTTCTCCGTGTTCCCATGATTTTGTGCCATCTCCTCTCGTTCCTTCAGTAACATATTTTGGATGGCAGTTCCTTCGCAACGTGCGACAATCCATTCAGCGTTCCTTAATTTTTATTTTATGTAGGTTATTCCTGTCCTCTTTGATTCTATGCAATACTACTTCATTTTTCACACCATTTAATTTCCCATGTACATCTCGCTTAATTTGTTAACATGCTACCCAAATGGTTGAGATATTCCACATTCTCCGGTTGTTTTTGGTCTATCTTAGTCTGTACTGGGTATGGTTGCCTTAAGATTCTCATTACCTTATTTTTCCCACATTCATTTCCATTCCACAGATCACTTGAGTTTTTCAAGATCTTCCACAGCAACGGTCGCCCTGTAGCATGCAAATACGTGCGGGCGGGGGGGGGGCGGCTTACAGGTTTCTTTAGTGAAACTAAAGAAACTAAGGGGGGGGGGGGGTTAAGGGCTGCGCCCCTCT
>Ga0123354_10016847_pt1 | contig 11446 bp, 2 predicted proteins | sample TergutLab28metaG_2_FD_97872 | JGI IMG/M metagenome (GOLD analysis project Ga0123354, IMG submission 97872) | Labiotermes labralis P4 segment gut microbial communities from Petit-Saut dam, French Guiana - Lab288 P4 | ecosystem: Host-associated > Arthropoda: Insects > Digestive system > Gut ... | reverse complement strand
GGAATTATTTTTTTTTAATTTTAGCACACCTGTATATAAAATGTGAATAATACAGGAACCAAATATGTTAGAATTATGAAACAAACTGCATTTTGAAGAGAAAAAACCGAGAGTATATACCACGTTTAAAATATTCAGTACCTATATTTGTTGAATAAATATATAAAATGCAACTTCAGAGGTTAGCGGTGCGGTACGACCACTATAGTTGACGTAAGGTGTCAAAAGGTTAACAATATATGTAACTGCAACCCGGCGTAGATGGGACGATAATATTAAGATCAAGCTTCAGGAAATGGGATGTGGGGGCATGGACTGGGTTATATGGCTCAGGATAGGATAGGCAGCGGGCAATTGTGAATGCGGTAATGAATCTTCGGGTTCCACAAAATGCAGGGGATTTATTGACTAGCTGAGAACCGGATAGATTCTCAAGAAGGAGTCTTCTCCATGGATTAAGTAAGTAAGAAAGTAAGTAAAGTGAGTAAGTAAGTAAATAAGTTAAGTAAGTTGGTAAGTAAAGTAAGTAAATGTAACTCCAACATGCTTCAACCCTAGAATGTATCAATTTTCACTACCTGAAGATGACGTTGTAAGGGTTGAAACATGTTGAAATTTCAAACAGTGTTAACAAAAGCGGTGATTTAATAATCTCTCCTGATGCATTTGTTGGTGTTTATTTGATACAGCGACACTAGTGCACGGGTATGTACAAGATACAGGTTTTGCCTAAGTATGACTGTCAATACCTCAATCCAGACCCACTAGCGGAATGCAGGAGTTCCAAAACGAAGCACCTCTCAGCGCTGACAGCAATGTTTTCAAGTCACGGTGTACCGAATCAAACACACATCCACGGCACGAACTGACATTTCGTGTTATCGGCGTTGTCTTTGTAATTATTTGCATTATAGCGAGGTTTGGATGGTTTAAGAGACCCCGCAGTGGTGGCTAAAAAAAATGTAAATATTATAGAAAATAATTATTCCATGCTGCAATTCTGTTCGGAATCGAAACGGAGAAAAAACCCCGATGCACAGTCACGTGGCTGCATGCTTCAGAAAACTGCACACCACACAGAACATCACTACTGGGCACCAAACAACACTAATTATATTCGTGCAGCAGCCACTGCGGTATGCCAGCCTGACAAAGGAATGCACCTATGATATTTTGACAGATGACGTCAGCTTTTATGATTCGTCGAAAGTTAAGTGTGAGTTTCGTTTAATTTCTTTCGAATTCTTAAGCGGTCATTTACACATTTCTCAGGCGCAACACACTTACAATTAACCTTTTGGCGCCGGAATTATTTTTTTTTATTTTAGCACACCCTGTATATAAAATGTGAATAATACAGGAACCAAATACGTTAGAATTACGAAACAAACTGCATTTTGAAGAGAAAAAAAAACGGAGAATATATACCATGTTTAAAATATTCAGTACCTATATTTGTTGAATAAATATATAAAATGCAACTTTAGAGGTTAGCGGTGCAGTACGTCAACTATAGTTGACATTTGGCGTCAGAAGGTTAAAGATCTAAAAGACCTTCAGTCACAACAAATACAATTTTATGATATGTGGTTGACCGTGCATCGTAAATCAGTGTGGATAAGAAACCAACTAGATGTCACTTTTGTGTTATCCTTTATTTTCTCCTTTACAAGTTGCTCAACATGTTTCGGGCAACTTGTAAAGGAGAAAATAAAGGATAACACAAAAGTGACATCTAGTTGGTTTCTTATCCACACTGACAATTTTACGACTACGTTCATTAAACGGCGAATAGTTTTGGCCCAGACTTGGGCCATCATCAGGCCATAATTTTACAAGAAGGTGAATACATACAGAAAATGAAAATCATTAAGCGGGAGATATCCCATTTTTACACCAAGATACGTTACAAACATATGCCAAGGACGCAAGGTACAAAAAAAATACAGATATATAAAAAGTCCTAAAAACGCAGTAAAAATAACTGTTTTGGTGTAAAGCAGTTTTAAAATATTTTGATGTTTTGCTGACCGTACATCTCAGTATAATCTTAGTAATTGACCAACCTGCGCACCGAACGGCCACCTACAGTATGTGATGATACCAGACGCTGTATAATACAATTCTGACCTCCTGATGATGAGCACAACAGTGCTCGAAACATGTAGAGGAATATAGTAAACTTATTATAAAACAAGAATTTTTGTATTAAGTTTGCCAATTACTAAGTTTTAAAATAGTGATTTAAAAAACCAATTCCAATAAATATAAAAAGTATATATATACATACATACACACACACACGTCACCTGTATGTATTCTTAACAAATATAGTAAGATAGCAATACACTTGTGTAGTGCTCGTCACCAGCCCGTATGATTTCGTACAGCACTAATTATGCAGACCATTACAACACCACACGCACACACACACACACACATGTACAATACTTAAAACTGGCACCGAACACAAGGCACTACACACTGCAGCAAAGTATTCTTAATTTCTTTCGTGACACTAGAAACGTAGAAACGCATCTCAATACATCCTTAATACAAAAAAGCTAAAAACGAAATATCTATTCGACGAACCTGTAAACAGCGCATATGGCTGACACACATGTGAATGTAGTTCATAACAACAGCCAGCCATGTAGGGCAAAATGTGTCATCAAACTGCAAAAAGACCCGCTGCACAACAGCGGAAATGGCGCCTGAACAAATTCATTTACTTACAACAAACAATTTCAACTTGCCGTAACAAAAGAGACGTAATCGTGGTTTTCCCCGGCACGTATTCTCCGCCCGTACGTCGAACGTTCTGTGCTACGTTCCTCTTACAGACGCCCAAGTACGATCAAGGGCTTCGCAAGTCTCTCTCTTCTGAATTGCTACGAGTTTATAAAGAGACGGGAAAAACTGTTAGATGTTGACACAACCCCGTCACATTACTTTCCCAAAAAAAGCGGCTGAACTCACCTATTTTCTGTATTTAAACCCTTAAAACCTCCATACATTTAATTACAAAAGCAAAAGGCCACGTGTACAGCTGAGTCCGTTTCTTTCAACTGTACACACCGTGCCAGCAACTGCAGTCGGCGAGCTGTACACGGCTGTAGGCCGCTCTGCCCAGCCGTAACCGCTCGAACACTGCGTAAATGGAGTCACATCGCACTACACTGACTGAATAGTCTTGCACGAGCAGAGAATCTGCGCTGGGACCACCAAACGTACCCAACATCTACCAAAGATTCAGTTTCCGAAGTTAATTCTGCATCTGAACTGGCCAGAGAACCTAAACCGTACGGCAGAAGAATAAAAACGCATAAAATCCGTACGAGACGAAGCACAGAACACGAGACTTCATGTAACGCTCTAAGCACTGGAGAGAAGACCAAAATAATAAGAATACGACGGAAAAGAGCAACTGATGGGGAGGGAAAGAATTACGGATCGAAAAGTTTGCAGAGAGTGCCCGCTTGTCCTTCCGATAAAAGCAAGTAGAAGGCGAGTGAAGAGCGCTTAAAAATGAAGAAGGTAAAATGACTGGAAGAGTAAAGCAAAGAAGTTCAGGGTCTGGGCTGAGTTTGTATTTGAAAGACAGGAGTATGGCGACATTGTGCTGCCGCTGGGAGGAGCTGCATGGCAAGCACGTCACGCAACGTCGATTTGAGCTACCAAATTCACATTCGTTTTTGGGCCGAGGAAAACCACGTAAAACCTTGATAGAGTTACCAGGTCACAGGACCTTCTGGACGCATACAAACTTGCGACCAGTAGTTCGGCGTTCAAATACCTACAGGAAACCAAAGGGCGTTCCTCAAACGTGTAGGTGATTTATTTAAAAAAAAACGAATATAATTTTTAATGCTTATCTTTCGTCCAAACTGCAGATAAAAGTTCTGTTCCTACCCTACAGAAAACAGACCGTGTCCACTATAAAGACTACCAGGGTGTTGGTGTATAGATTAAAAATTTGTGTTCACTGTCAGTGGCACACAACACACAGACCGTTTAGCAAAATACAGAGTTCGTTCATGTTACAACAGATGGTACATAAGTTGGCCCTGGTCTTTAAAAGGTTAAGCTTACAAAGCAGACTCAATCACAGTTAACTAAGCAAACATTACTCCTTGCGAGCAACGCTTTTCCATATCCTAAACAACATAAACCAGAAGTACAAACAGCCACACACAGCCCAGACATCTCATTTTCGTTTCAGTTTCTTCAAGCAAATCTCGCAACAGACTGCGTCAGAAGCTATCCGTAATTCAGCAAAGTGCCAGGCTAGGAGGTGGACACAGCCGGGGTTCATTTCTCGGGATAGAGAGAGATTTTACCCAAATAGTCCTGACCGCGTTTCGGGCCTTCCAGCGTAACGGGGACATTTTCCCCCCCAAAGACAATGGGGAAAGAAGATGCAAATGACCACCTAAATAAAAAAAATGCAGGCCACACGACGTGCACATTTATAAAGATTAATTCCAGTCTGTTTCCTTCTCATTACTTTGTCACGTATAAATGCGTAATTAATAAATCCTGCAAATTCTGAGGTGTAGCTGAAGAAAAAAACCCCTCAGCTCTTGGTGTCAGTGATGTACATTACAGGCTGCAAAGGACGTACATGTGACGAAAGTTTATCTTTACTGCTTCGTCATTAGCACAATGAATGCAGTTCTGTAAGAGCACGACACACGAAGTGAAACGACTCAGGAAAACGGAAACAAAACAGCAAAAACCCTAAGGCAATCAAACACGTCATCTGTGTTTCTTATCTTACGAAGAACAGGTATGGATTACGTTCAACCGTACATCATATCTGCTGGCTCTTCTAGAACTTATGCGACGGTGTATGGCGTCGCATGTAACGGTGTATGGCGTCGCATGTAAGGATCACAGCGAATTATATATGGGGCGGAATGTGTAAGAAGACATTCGCGTCCTACTTTAGGACACCGTTACAGTGTCTTCGTCAACGGAACGAGACGAAGCAATGGACTTCGTGCTTAGAAAGGAACCGTAACTCCTAAATCAGAAGTAGGAATGTCAACCGCTCAATTCGTCTATTTATCAATTTATTACCAAAGTCTTAGTACTTCTGACAGAACGCAAATAAGTGAAATTTTTTTTTGTCACTTTCATACTAACCCATAAGCCGGGATAGCTCAGTCGGTATAGTGACTAGTCTGTAACAAAACAACGACCTGGTAGTCGCGGTTCGATGCCTGGCAAAAGGCAAGGCTTTTTTTTCTCTTCTTAGTAGAGTTCGGACCGGATCTGAAACCCACTATACAGGAGAAATCGCGAGTTAGTAGCCGGGGGATAAAGCGGCCGGGGCTTGAAGCTGGCCATTCACTTCCATCTAGTGTCCACGCTGAGAATTAAAACACCAATGATTCAATTCCCTCACATCTGAATTACATTTAAAGATGCATTTCGTACCGCGCAGTAGACACTCTCCTCGGTAGTACAAGAAATCCAGTTGGTTAGTGCTGTTTTGCGAAATGATCGCTGTTTGTTCTGAGATCCATATCAAACACAAAAACTCACTATGAGGGCAGAATGAAGAATTGCTGAATTTAAAATTCGTCTTACGTATAGCAAACAGCGGGCTGTAAGGGTTCAGGGTATGCTGAGGAAGGGAACACTTGACAGACACTGTCAACCGACCTTGCCGCATTTGCGCGAAAGCTGAGGTGTTCAAGAACAGAGGACAAATATCAACGGCACTACGTGTATCAAGAACTGTTGGACACGACGTGCAGGCTGCGTGACTCAAAATCACACATCAACACACCCTGTGGCAAGATGCTGACAAACAGCGAAGGTTTCAAAATGACTGAAGTCAGCAGGATCTCGGAACTCCGCGTCCTCTACAGGAAGTGTTCACACAGCACAAGGATGACAAAACCCCGTATTTGAAGCTTCATTCTTTTCTACTGGAAACCTCTGTGCACAAACAATAGAATGAACAGCGATGTAATTCAGAAAACCTTGCATTATTAGTATGGGAAGATACCGAGGTCAGTCCAAAGTCCCCCTAATGACGGAGATCTCGTGCCTTGCGGCATTGTATGCTAAGTCGTGAGAATCGCAATGCTAACAAATTGGCGACGAGTGAAAACAACTGCCTTACATAACGCTGCATACGCAGTATTAGTATCCTGGCGAGACAGCACTCGCAAAATGCGCGCGCCCAACGACAACTCAGCACCACACAGTATCACTTGCTCCACATTACCGGAGTTTCGTCACTGCCCGTTGCGCAGATCGTCCTTCCGTGTCCTCCTGAAGGTGGGAAGGAACTGGCTCACGGCGGTATCTATTCAGTGGGCTTTGATATGATCGGAATGACGTTTTATGTTCCGCTACCAGAGTCTATTACTTAGTACGCTTACGAATACCAGCTTTCTTTTCTCATAAGACGCAAATAAAACTGTCATTTCTGAAGAAAGACCACGAAATATATTCGATTCGAGTCTTCTGGGATATGAGGGCTTGTTACGGAGTTAGTCGTTCCCGACGTTTCGAAAATACCAGATGCCCTTCAAGTATATTTGATGCGGGGTAACGATGAAGATTCAAGTCGTGCGGGATGTGACGCCGGGTAGTTGGGTTGGTTGTTCCCGGGGTTTCGAAGAAACGTGCTGCCTCTTTGTTCAGAGTTTGGGCTCACCCTGAAGATGGAGGCACCAAAGGCTCCGAAACGTCAAGAACCACTAACTTAAATACACAGGTCACAGGTCACAAGACCTGAATGTTCAGGAACACCGCTGTGAGAACACCAAATGTCATACGAAATATATTTGTAGGGCACCACGTACTTTCGAAATATTGTCAACCACAAAACCAACGGAACGGCGTTGCTTGAATTCCAGTTACGTGCAGGATTACGGAACAAACTGTATATCTATCATAACTTAACGGAGTGTAACAAGAGAAGTTGTGCGTGCATGTGAATGCAAAAACGCCATCAGCCAACCCTCCCACCTGTAGTTCCTAGCCATGCAGCAGCACAAGAAACCTGAAACGCCTGCTACATAATTTTCCTCTGCATCTCGAGAGACTCGTTACGGAAAAATGCCGCGGATTTCCGGGTGCCATATGAGGAATGAGCAATTAGACCCACCGGAAGAAAGCGCTGCTATTCCTAAACGCAAAAAGGAAACTCTGCAGCTTACAATCCGCAGTTCACATTTTACATTTCAAACTGCGAACATAATATACTCTGCAGATATTTATATTTGACAGTTCATACAATGCGATTGTGGGCCGGGTAGCTCAGTCTGTATAGCGACTGACTACGGGCTGGACGGTCCGGGATCGAATCCCGGTGGGGGGTGAGACTTTTCCGCCCGTCCAGACCGGCCCTGGGGCCCACCCAACCTCCTCTAAAATGGGTACCGGGTCTTTCCCGGGGGTACAGGCGGCCGGGGCGTGGGACTGACCCCCACCCCCATCTAGTGCCGAGGTCCTAGAAAGATTAGAGCTATACCTGCACTCACCCTAAGGGCCTTCGTGGCCTATAAGAAGAGTGAAAACCTACCCTACAACGCAGTTTATGGTTTATCGCACGAATTACACATATAATCCCTCCCTTCCCCCCGAATATCTTAAAACGGCATTTCTGATATGACGTCAGAACACGCGTTTTCTTTATCTTCTTTTTCGTTTTCACTTACTTTTTAGGGGGTGGGATGGTTGGTGGGTGGGAAGTAAATTCAGGTCTAAACCTTACGACAGTTGTTTGAGTCTCCAGTATGAGTTAATCGCAACCTAACCATACAGTTTGTACGTAATCAAGAGTAAGTTCATTGAAGATCTGCGTCACCTGACAACAACATACAACAGCCTGCATCAACATGCATGTCTACGAAGTAAGAGCAATTACAGGTTTTGGTGGGGAAACCTGAGGGAAAGAGACTACTTGAAAGACCCAGGCGTAGATGGGAGGATAATATTAAGATCGATTTCAGGAAGTGGGATGTGGGGTCATGGACTGGATCGAGTTGGATCAGGGTAGGGACAGGTGGCGGGCACTTGTGAATGCGGGAATGAACTTTCGGGTTCCATAAAATGCGTGGGAATTTCTTGACTAGTTGAGGACCTGTTGGTTTCTCAAGGACTCCGCTCCATGGAGTGAGTAAGTAAGGACCAAAATGTGGGCTACAACAGGGTGAATAGAAAAGGAAATACCTAAAGCAGAATTGCTGTATTTCCAACGCGTAATGCTATATTCCTATGATTCTTGTGACATTTTCCACCATTTTTCTAAAAACCTAAAACACGCCTCAACATTCCAGGCTCCAGAAGGGTGACACGAAGCAAGTTCCACACTGAGGACCCACAAACATTAGGCGCCGCGATAAAAAAAAAATAGTCGCAGTGTCCGAGCGTGCGGGCATATTACAGTCAACAAGTCGGACACAAAAACCGTTGGCCTATATTCTACAGTACATGCCTTCCCACAACGTCGCGCTGTTTACTCGCGTTGCAATGTATTATACAACAGTATCTGCGCTTGTCTTTGGACCTGTATTATGTTGGAGCTTGAACCGAACAAATTCCGACAGCAATTTACATGTGCCAGTCACGTGCGGTGGATATTTAACTAGCCGTATCCAGCAACCGTCCAGACGAGCCACCGTCACGTATCAAGCCACGAGAGTTTATCTGCAGACCGACCGACCGACCGACAGCGGATGTGGTACACACGGCGCAGTACGACGGATCTAACGTTATTTCAGTTACATCCCAACACAATAACACTTTCAGCAAGCACGAAACAAAATAAGCTCACATTTGTATGGGTCATTTTAGTTTCTGGCCTCCAAAGAACTGAGCACAACTGGCAGACACGCCTACTATATACAGAGGGTGGCAACAGCAAGACGCTGCTCTGCTCTCTTGTCCGACAATCCGCAAACTGTAGAAGCGACTCGCTCTGGCCTTCCGCTTGAAAATTTCACCGGCCAGAAATTATGAAATACACAGAACACACAACTACTCATTCAACTAACTAACTAACTAACTAACTAACTCCATGGAGCACACTCCTTCTTGAAAAGCTAACAGGTCCTCAGCTAGTCAAGAAATTCCCCCGCATTTTACGGAACCCAAAGGTTCATTATCGCATTCACAAGATCCCGCCACCTGTTCCTATCCTGATCCAGACAAATGTAGTCCAAGCCCCCATGCCACTGCTTGAAGATTCATTTTAATATTATCCTCCCATCTACGCTTTAGTCTTCCAAGTGTCTTACCCTCAGGTTTCTCCACCAAAACCCTACACTCTACTCTCCCCTCCCCCATACGTGCTACGTGCCCCGCCCATCTCACTGATTTGAGCACCTGAATAATATTTGGGGAATACTGTTTCCACTACCACGTGATTATATTTTGCCTTTGTCAGGGATGTACTTGCTACTGTTACTGATATAACATTTCATATCAGTTTCTTTAAACGTCACTACCACATCCTACAGTAAAAAAAATGTTTAAATTGGTAACACTGATAAAGAACAGCGGATATGAGAAAATTAGTGCAGTACTTCTTACTGGTGGCTGAGGAAATGACGTGGCCAACCGAACTTTGGAATCAAATACGTGTATAAGGGAATATCGCCAGTTATAACTTCCGGAACTGCTGTACTTACAGCACGAAATCGGAGTTGTGACGCTTTCAGATTAATTTATCGCATTTCATGGGTGCAATATCACGAAAATAAACACCAATCTTTTTAATCTGGCTTCTCCCATCATCCATCACGACTTCCACGGGCGTCACGCTGACGTCTGCGTTCTGGTTTAAGTGATAAAATATTATTTTCTTCAAACGCCAACAACGTTTTGTTGTGCGTCACAAGAATTATTGCGCCACAGACTTTGTTGTGCGTCACATGAATTATTGCGTCACAGACGTTTCTACGCTAACACCACTGCCATCCTGAGAGGCGTCCTGGCTAACCTCCGTTCTACGTTAAGTTCTGGGACTGTCACTCGTGACGTTGTGGGCTCGCCGTGGGCTGATGTGAAGTGTCCCTCCGTCAACATTACACCGACCCGGTCTGACGCAGGAGCATCACAGCAAGGAAACACGATACAGTGCAGGTACACTAGCAGCACAAACAGCACAATTATTGACAGCGAACACCAGGAGAACAAAGTACAATATTCAGGCGGCGCATCGAGCACATTAATATCAAAACAAGCCCGAATCAGTAGAGAGAGAGAGAGAGAGAGAGAGAGAGACTGACAACACACAGAGATGACAACCAGCGCTGAAGTAGGAAGTAGCAACCCAATTCAAACAAGAAAGTGAAGAGTAACCCGTGGTAAAGTTCACCCTAGAACAAGCCACGAAGGCCCAAAGGGGGAGTAAAGGTACAGCTCTACTCTTTCCTTAAACTCGGCGCTTGATGGAGGCGCGTGGTCAACGCCACGCCCCGGCAGCCTTACCCCCAGGAAAGACCCGGTACCCATTATGAAAGAGACTGGGTGGACCCCAGGGCCGGTTTGAACAGAGTGCGGAAAATCTCGCCCCCCCCCCCAACCGGGATTCGATTTCCGGACCGTCCAGCCTGTAGCTAGTCGCTATACCGACTGAGCTATCCCGGACCACACTGTTACGATACACCTTAACTAAACGTACAGTTACATTCAACAACAAAGGTTTACCCAACACTTAACATGTTGTGAGACGGAAAGGAGCTGTGATTCTGAGGCAAGGATTTATCTGTAATTACAGTACGCAACGAAGTCACAAATGGATGATAGGGGTGATCCCCCAGTTTTCGGCATGGAATACAAATTACATGAGCTGGGAAACTTTTTTAGAGCTTAAAAATACATTTAATTTCACATAACTAACACTAGTTCTGGCAACGAAGACTGAAATTAGATTCAGGTACTGTAACTTTAAACGGGTGGAACACAGAAGACTGGACGTAACACAGGTACTAACCGTGGCACAGGAGACACATACTGACAACAGTTCACTAGCTCAATACGTCACACGTTTTGTACGGTGTCTGGCCTATAGTGAATGCAATAATCTGAAAACAATTTGCATATCAAAGCAAAGTGATGAAGCAGAACCAACCGCAAAAAAAGAATAAAAAGGTGACGGGTTCTTTTCATATCATTTCTGAGGATTCTGAAATATCAATACAGTAGTAACGTCCAAGTTTTATTTATTCACCAAATGCTGCACCAGTAAGTTGTCTTAAAAAAAATATTAAGATTTATATTAAAATTTACATTAAAACAGCTCCGACATGTTTCGGTGTTACAGTTACACCATCATCAGGGAGCGCATTAATTCGTGATTAACCTTTTGACGCCTAATGTCAACTATAGTGGTCGTACCGCACCGCTAACCTCTAAAGTTGCATTTTATATATTTATTCAACAAATATAGGTACTGAATATTTTAAACATGGTATAT
>Ga0123354_10016846_pt1 | contig 11446 bp, 5 predicted proteins | sample TergutLab28metaG_2_FD_97872 | JGI IMG/M metagenome (GOLD analysis project Ga0123354, IMG submission 97872) | Labiotermes labralis P4 segment gut microbial communities from Petit-Saut dam, French Guiana - Lab288 P4 | ecosystem: Host-associated > Arthropoda: Insects > Digestive system > Gut ... | reverse complement strand
GCTGCAAACCAGTTAGCTTCTCAAGAAGGACTCTGCACCATGGAGTAAGTAAGTAAGTAAGTAAGTATATGTTTGACAGTCTTAAGAATACATTAAAAATCTGGTACTTGTCTATTTTTGACTAGATAAAATGTGTAGCTTACATTTATGTCTAAAATGTTTAAAACACAGAACTGACCCCAGCGAACGACAATATGTCAATACCTGAGACTCCCATAGAATACATTATTGATAACTTTGAAATGTTGCAATTGTAAATACGAACCCATGTTTTAACCATATTAATCATAAATGTAAGCTACACATTTTATCCAGCCAAAAAAGATACTTACCAGATTTTATGTATTCTTACAACTGTCAAACATATTGGGATCCCAATATACACACAGCACCTATGACTTGTCTGCCACAGGCCTGAGGATGACCTAATGTTGGGTCGAAACATGTAGCCTATGTTTTAATAATTAAGTAGTGCTGACGTATATGTATTGTATTCATCACGTGTTCGTGCTAGCACTTCGTGATGCCTTGTTTCAAAACGTTACGGATTGTTTCATACTCTTGTTTATAAATGAACAAACTTTCAGAGTGTTTTTTTACCTCTTTTGTCCCACACTTCAGCATTTTATTGCTTGGACCAACTATTGTAAATCAGAGTCTTTAATGGCATCCGACTGGATAACAACCCACTAGTGACGTTGAGGTGTCTGAGGTATCGTATCTGTGCCTCTTCTAAGGTGCGGCGAACTTCCAGCTACTGCCGCAGTGCTAACGTCAGAAGTTTGATGTGATGGTATTAGGCCCTGTAATATAGCAGCATCCGAATTATTAATAGCGGGTCATCTTGAGGTCACCAAGTGCCACCATATTTCTCAGCCATGATTATCCGCGCAAACTCTCTCTCACATTCCTCACACTCTCTCGTTCCGTCTGCCTACTTCACCCAGTATGGCCGTGTGGGCCCCACTGAGCTATTCGACATGGTCAGGGGCCAACTTAACACGCCGTTAAGTTTCTTACTTCGGTTCGTCAAAACATTGTTACTGTGCCAAGAACCTGCTTTCAATCTCTCGAGGCTGTAAACTATTATATTCGTATTTCTGCGCTGATAGGCTTGTAGCAACTGATCTGAGCTGCGGGTTCTCATATTTGACGGTATTTGAATAGTTCGGTGCAGGAAATACTTTCAGCTCAATTCAGAAACGCATAAAAATTATGAATTTATGTACGTTATGTTTTGTACGGCTGTGATGACAAGAACGAGGGCTCGAAGATCCGTGGTTCTGTTCCCGGTAGGGTGAAGAAATTCTAGACCAATTTTGGAGGCCACCTAGTGTTATTTGCAACGGATACCGTGAGTTATTTCCTCAGGGTATAAGCGGCCGGAGCGTCAGCTTAACTAACCTCCTCCTAATGCTGAGGTTAAGAGTGAGTGAAGACCTGCCTTTCCTCCCACTATATGTCGTAATGGAATGGACACGGACAGCTGTACTTTGTGTGGATGAGAAGCTTTCTGTGAGCGAAGATAATGTGTTTAGGTGCTCAGAAAGTTTCGTGCACCTGGGAAATAAAAAGTAACAAAGAATTACATATTGAGAAGCTCAACGGTAGTGCTGGTGGAGGAAATGAGAAGTACTGAATTTGGTTGGTAATTGTGAAATGGGGGAAATTATTTGTAAGATCTGTAGGCATAACGCAGTCTTAATCTGGGAATGCAATATATATGGCACAAATATCTGGCCTTATAGTGTTCACACAGATTGTCGTTTGTAACCCTCTGTATTTACTTTTTACGTACGGTATGAACATGGCGTCAAACATAAGAATATCCTATCCTACTCTGTGATTTACAGTTCAGCGACACGATGGCTTAGGCAACCTCCTCCCATTTCATTCTTCATAAGTCTCGTGTTACTTCGCCTATACCTCTACCTAGGTCCGCCAGACCGATGTCTCACCAGGGGGCAAGAGTGTATAGTATGGGATCCCCTCTGCAGCTAATGACTAAGGTATTCCGTGTCGATCAAGTCAACAGGAATAACTCCCCGCAAAATGGATTCACGTCTCACCGCAACCTGTAGCAAAGTCATTAAGGACTGCGTTGTAAATTGCAAATCAAAACAAACGTGCAAATTATGACGCTAACGAATATCTTATTTTGGTACGCGAGAAGAATCCGCATTGAACGCCGAATGTTTCTTTCTCTGCTTGTGTGTGTACGTGTGCGTGTGTGTGTGTGTGTGTGTGTGTGCGTGCGTGTGTGATGTGTGTGCGTGCGTGTGTGATGTGTGTGTGCATTTGTGTGTGCGCGTGCTTTTGTGTTTTCCTTTGTTCCTGTTTACCGTTCTATCTTTGTCCTCTCCTTTCTTATTTCCTTCTATGTTTTCCTTTCTATCTTTCCCTCTCAGTGTGAGATCGTTAGAATAGAGACAAGCCATGGCCTGGCGTAATTAACAGCAGGACATACGACCAACTGCAATATTATGTCCGATGCATGAAGCTAAAATAAAATTCTTATAAACTGATAAATCCTTTTGATGTTTATCTCATTTGGTGAATAATATCTTGAAGTCAACGTACAAGTAGACCACAAAACACCATTATCCATTTCATAAACAGTGGTAATCATACATGACCTGGTGTAATGTCACATATATTACAAACAACGAAAATTTTCATAACACCAGTAGTTCAATTAACTTCAAAATGGACATCAAACAATCTCTGCGAGGTACGGCGCAATTATTTTATGTATGTGTCTATATTCCGATAAGCTTCCTTGTTGACGATTCAAATGGTGGTTTTACCGTCAGATGAAGATTACATATCGTACGCTGCAGCCACTTAGTGCTGTCCGTGTTTCTCAACCGGTGGGACACGTACAGCTGCTGGAACTTTACGGTCGTCCTATGAGAAAGTCATGTATCGAAAGTAAAGAAACAATGTAGAGTTAAGTAGATACGTACGTAGCACGTTGTTTGGGAAAAAGAAGAGCTTTACAATAATGTAAACAACCAACTAGATGCAAAAAATAGCAGTTTATTAATAATTTCAGTCAGCTCAACGTGTTTCGGGCGATAATTTCGCCCATCCTCAGGAGCACTAGACTTTTTATAGCTTGTGGTGTAAAGCACCGAAGAAGCTGTCAGCAGGCAGCATCGTCGGTGCTTTATACCACAAGCTATAAAAAGTCTAGTGCTCCTGAGGACGGGCGAAATTATCGCCCGAAACACGTTGAGCTGATTGGAATTATTAATAAACTGTTATTGTTGCATCTAGTTGGTTGTTTATATTATTACATCGGTGATGCACGGTCACACAAATATCGAACTCAAAAGAGTAACTTTCTTTTCATTATGAGGCCTTTGTTTTATGACTAAATGAATGGATAGACGTGAAATATACGAGAGTGAGCATCGTTGGCAATACATAATATATTGTTTCTGTAGCTCTCAGTGATGTTGGAAATTAATTTTTCTTAATGAATATTGCATAAACCAAAATATAAGGTGAGTTTTCTTTTTTTTTTTTCGGAAATAGCAGCACGGAAAGATAGGGATCGCCCCCCCACACACAAGGCCTCACGGCAGCCCCGTCATACACTTTAGGGATAGCCATTTATTAGTAAAACAGATTAATACAATGATGAAATGAGCTACGTTTGTGCTGTATTTACGGTCAGTTACTTGCATTATTTTAGTTTCAAACCTGCCTGTCTGATACGTTATTAATGTTGTATTGTCTCTTATTGTGTCTTTTTGTAGTCTTTTTCTGTAAGTATCCAACTGGGGAAGAGGGAATCCCCTTTTTTCCGGGATTAGACGGTATTTAAGTTTTGAAAATTAATAAAAGGTTCAAGAGGTTTAAAGTAATAAAATTTCAAACTAATTTTACAATTGTGAAGGACCGTAGTTACAACAGAAAACGTAGCCTACGACTGGTGAGGAATTTTAACAGTATCTAATAACACAGTTATGCAGTTTTGTTTCGCCTCCAGCCGTCCTCACTTCGTCTTAACGTGATTTAATGAGGTTCCCGTGCATGATGTTGCAGTATAAGGTGACCTTCATACTTCCAAAGTACATTAGTCTCTCATCATAAGGCGGCTGAAAGAGATTAATTTGCTGCCATTTTTATTGCTTTCCCTTTTTAGGAGAAGTTAGACAGCTCAGCATCTAACTGCTAAATTTACTGTGTGGCAAGAAAACAATAAGTGCGTTCTGTTTGGCAGGCAGCACAACACCCAAATCTCCAAATACCTTATTTGATTACTGCACGACTGTGTAGAAAGATAATATTTTGCGGATATGGTCGAAGATATTTGAGCGAAATGCCCTAATGCTTCTCGTCAAAAGATTATGGATAATATCTGGAATAGTGGACGGGATAATACAAAGATTATGTTAGGGATTGACAGTTCAGGGTTCGATTTCGGGCAAGGGAAAGAGATATTTTTCTTCTCCAAAGCGTCCAGATTATCTCTGGCGCCCAACAGGCCTCCTACTCAAATAATACCGAGAGTTCTTTCCTGGAAATAAAGAGGCAGAGACTTGAAGTTAGAGCACTCACACCTCACATTGATGTCAAGGTTAAGAACTGGCGGAGGTACACGTCTACTTCGGCGCACGCGGTGGCGCAGCTGGTTGAGACACTGTGCTACAAGCGGGTTCGATTTCCGATGGTTTCACTGGAATTATTCATTGACATAATCCTTCCGGCCTCACAATGGCCCTGGGGTCGACGCATGTGTGCCAGTAACATTTCCTGGGGAGTAAAGGCGGCCGGTGCGTGGGGATGACAAAATTATACCACCTTCATGTGTCGTTTGTCGTGAAATCTTGGAGCCTCAACCTGCTGGAACACTCAGGGCTTTACCTACCATCTCTACTTCCCCGATGTGCCTTCTTGCCGGAGTTTGGGACATCTTTGTTTTCATTACGTGTACTAAACCAGGACAGAGGCGGTTTTACCAGAGGCCTTGTGAATGTTTTGAAACTAATTTCGTTAATAGTGCGAAAAATCGCTAGCTCGCTACAGTGGTTTTTATTCTAGAAGTTATGCATTCGATTCTTGACAGACTACACTCGTCGTTTCTCCTAATCTCTCCTGGAAAATCATGGAGCATTATTTTAATAAAACAAACCACCACAGCTTATTCCACAATACAACCTCCTGCTGGGTAATATACAAGGGACGAGAGTTTTACTCTTATTCCATGTTTAGTATACCAGCCCGAGCCGGTTTATGTAGCATTACTGCTCTAGATAGGGATCTAGGATGCAAACAGCTATGTACCTCTTAGGGTCAGTAGCTTAGTAAGGGGTAGGGCTGTCTTGTGTGACTTCTGTAAGTAGTCACCATTCATAGTCATCATCATCTCATATTTTTTTACACAGTTCAAAACTAAACTCCGAGGACACTCACGATACTTATTAACGCAGAATTATAACATAGAAATAAAAATTAATGTGCGTATACGTGCCAAAACTACAGCTTCGTGACCTAAAGTATTGCATGGTACGACACTTTCAATTCGACAAGAAATTAATTTTCTGTCTTACCGTAAGTGTTACTAACAGTTCTGCGTACATGGCTGCATAAATTGGATGTTGAAACTAGTTGTAAGCACTTCTATTATCAACCAACAACTGCACTTACATAACTTTCACATAAAGCACTTTAAAAACACTTAAAATCACTCCGACATGTTTCGATCTTGTCAGATCATCATCAGGGAGCTTTGTTGTTCCTTGCTAGCCAACTGCTCTCTCTACAACACATTCCTACACAACATGACATGCTGCCAAAACACCTTGTCTGCTAAAAAACGAATTAAGTTGTGAATATTGTAATATAACTTTAGCAAGGAACAACAAAGCTCCCTGATGATGATCTGACAAGATCGAAACATGTCGGAGTGATTTTAAGTGTTTTTAAAGTGCTTTATGTGAAAGTTATGGAAGTGCAGTTGGTGGTTGATAATAGAAGTGATTCTACAAAAATGCACCGTGCAACAATAAGATTTATAGTTGTAAGCAGTTAATTTCGTGGCGAATTACTGTTTAATGCTAAGATATATGTTATATCAGAAAATCAGGAAAGTCTGCCTTGGACAGCAATCTCCCGGTGCTCAGTGTGACTATCCTAGTTAGAAATAAGTAGAATAATATGCCTAATTTGTTTACAGTCGTACCAGCTGATGACTATTTTATGTGAAGCGGCCAACGAAAATGTACCAGACTTCAGCTTGTTAACAGCAGCGTAATTTAACATTGACGCACAATTATAGATGTCATTATATAAGCACCTACGCAATGGTATTATCTCATTTTCAAGGATTGTTTTTTTTTTTTCCACATTTGGATCACAATAATTTATCAGTAACGTTTGAACGCATCTGCTTTTAATACTTCCGTATAGGATCGCGCTATATGCAGAATTACACCAAATGTTTTTGTGTAGGTGGTTATGAAACAAATTAACATATATCCATGTAAACCTGATGTTTATTGGACCGTGCATCATTGTGATACCTGACGAATAAAAAACCAACTAAATGTCACTTGTTACTTTTATTTTACTTCGTAGAGACTCAACATGTTTCGGGCATTAATATGCCCATCTTCAGGAGTTTGCGACTATGTTGTTGAACTACCACATTGGCTGTTTCGTTCTTGATTTGATGTGTGTTGGAGTTAGGGAGCGGTTCGACTAGGGTGGTATCCAGGCTGTCGGCAGCCCGGATACAGCCAGTGTGGTAGTAAAACAACATAGTCGCAAACTCCTGAAGATGGGCATATTAATGCCAGAAACATGTTGAGTCTCTACGAAGTAAAATAAAAGTAACAAGCGACATCTAGTTGGTTTTTTTATTCGTCATATATCCAAATGTTGCAGTGATGTTCTCTCTGCGTGACCGCTAATGTACCATACTCATGGTTAATTCATCTACCAGCGACACCACGTAATGTTAACAACTAACAACACCGTTACATGAAGCACTTCTTTCTCTGACTACATAAAAACACTGCATCATAATCTTTCGCATATAATTTCTAAATCAAATAAAGTCACGAACGATTGAGAAGCTATCAAGAAAGCTTGGCACTCTCGAACAGGAAGTAGTTTCAAAGCAGACCTTAGAACATTCCACACAATAAAAAACTTGAAACCTGTTTAAACAAACAACCTCCCGCTGATGTGCGCATAACACTTGTGCTGCTTGTAGTTTTGCCCAACAGCAGAAGTGCTACGGCCTGCCATGTAAGAACCTAAGGTTATAACTCCAGCATGTTACAGTCTAAACACATTGGTTGCTGTTTGAGCTGGTTTGTAAATATATATCGCTTACTAAGGCTATAAACCTTTAGAGTGTATGCGATTTTTGGTTTAAAATCCCATTCGATTAAAACTTTTTACTTTACTACTACATCCACCGTTATGGTGTGCTTGTCACCAGTTTATTGCTGTTGGTACGTTCACTCACCGAGCTACACAGTGCGTTCCGGCAAGACACCTATATCTTTCACATTCTGTGGGCCGTGCAACATGATATATTTGCGTAATAAAGACCAACAAAATGCATTTTTCTTTCTTAATTTATTTCAATAATCTATCCTCTACATGTTTCGAATAGAGTAACTATCCATCATCAGGAAGCAGTTACTGACCGTGTTCGCAGCTAGTGAACGTAATGGCGAAAAACTGTCCTAGGTGTCAAATACCTACCCATGTTTTAATTGTTTTAATTAGACAATGTATGTATCATATTTTACCAGTCCCAGATTTTATACTTACTTACAATTGTAAAACACATTGGGATCCCAATTTTCTCAACAGCACCTTTGACTTATTCTGCTGAAGGCCTGATGATGACCTGTTAACAGGTCGAAACATGTAGCCAATATGCTTCAATAAATATTTGTTGTGCTGACGTATATTTTGTGAATTTGTTATATAGTGAACGTAGATGCGTGGTAAATACCTTTTGTTGCCTATACAGTAACTGCTTCCTAATGATGAATAGTTACTTTATTCGAAACACATAGAAGATAGATTATTGAAATGAACTAAGAAAGAAAAGTACACCTGTTTGTTCTTTATTACGTAAAAGAAAATACATATATCTGTATAGACAAAGGAGTACAGTTGAAAACCGAACTGCAGCACACTGAAATCTGACCCGCCGCAGTATGACCACTTCGCCGCATGTGTTATCGCCCAGCAGTATTCTTCCGCAACCTTCGTATCATTGCGCTTTCTTTCCAGCAAAGTAAAATTGGTTGTTCTTTCAACAAAGTTATTCATTTAAAATTGCCCAAATCGGAAGTTGTCTGCGTCAGGGAGTACCTGTATAATTTCTTCTGAGACACTCTTCAGTAGTTCCGTGGATATATCATGATGGCTGTAAACCGACGTATTCTGAAGTCTCATAACCCTCTAGAAGAGGCTGACAAAACAAACTAACTTGTCGGGCGGTCTGCGGTGTTATTCGAACTGTATATCCGTCATGAACAAATCCGCGACTTCGGTACGGTCCTGACTCACTCGGTATTTAATCCCAATACTCTATGGTTTTGTGTTACTTTAATAAGAAAAATACCACTGGAAGAATATTTAATTTTTCAGTACACTTATTACTTCCATTGCTTGACAAAAGTATGGTTCGTTCAACACCTGAAGCCTGACGAACAGCAAGAGAATGCCGGATACGTCACATTTCGACATGGAAATTTTTGCAAGTCCCGAGAAATGCTCCGTAGCCTGGGTGATGATGGAAAAGTCTGTTAATTCACCTTTCGTCTTAAGTTTTATAAAAGTTTTTACGAAAGAAATCCTCCGTTAGTAAAAGCATTGAATTGACACAAGGTGCGCGGAATTGTATGGGCTCAATCTGCAAAAACAAATTGGCTGCTTCCGCGCTCAGGGACGTAATTTTTATTAACTTGTATCGAAGAAACTGTAGAAAGATCCTTCAGTAGCAAGTTGTAAGTTTCGAGCCCTCTCAGAGTGTGCCTGAATAAAAAAATCACGAAAACTTGTGTTGAATTGGCTGGTCTCTGGATCTTCTGGATTCAACCTGGTCTCTCAATCCAGCAGTCCTCAAGGAAAGAACACAGACGTCACAGAATGTGTTAAGAATATTGGCATATCTCTAAGTAACATGTAAAAAATTGCCCTTATACATGACAATGAACACACAGAATCTCGAAATTCTAAATGATGTGCAGAGAAAATAATAGCCGTTTATGCCGAGATTTATACCGATGAGATAAAACGCCATATGGCAAATGAAGAGATTTTAATGGAAAAGGCAGCGGCTAATAATAACAATTGTGCTTAAGAGGCTTATGTATGCAAGTGGAATAGGGAAAGTCTACATAAACATTCTGACTGAGTACATTTTTGTGTGTTTAAGAATATAAAGTAGAGCTGTCGAGAATCTGAAGCGTCATCACGCAGATTTTGAGTGCAGTGAACTTAATAAGGTAGGGCAGAGACCTTCCAGTTTCCTGATAAAGTTTGGACGAGTCTGCGGGGACGCAGCTCTTAAGCATGACATGATCTTAAAAACTAAACGTACTGAAAGGCGTAACTACGGCAATATAAATATTGCATTTTGCTCCAGATCTGATTCTTTATACCAGCGTTTTTCAGATTGTAGTCGGCCGAGCACTACGGTCCGCGAAACTGTTTTTATTTTTCTTTTACAAGTCAGGGGGGAAAAGGGTGTATTGAATTTTCTAATACTTTACGAAATCTGTCTATGTGGAATAATTGTAACACAGTGTCCCCCAATCAAAGTACGCAGAATTAGGGGTCTGCCTACCAGTCATCTTAAAAAAATAGTATCTACACCAAATGCCGCAAATGAATGAAATTTTATTCGTTGCATGTTGAGAATGTAAACAAAGATATCTTTACACAGTGCTTTCGAGTGTGCACTTACATGCCTACAAACATAATTTCATTATTTTCAGCTCCTAATTTTACGTGAATCCATGAACACTGAAGGGAAAACACAAACTTTGAATTTGTTACATTAAGCTTAATGATGATGATATTAATAATAATAAATTTTGAGCATAAACACATAAAATTACCAGGGTATCCTGTGCGTACTTAAGTCACGTGGTGCATCTCATGCCCTGCAGTCAAAACCACATTTTATGGAGAATAAATAGTAACAGAACAGAAGAGCACAATACAAGCACAATACATACACAATACACATGAACTTTATATTTAAATATGAACACGTATTTATGGTGCAGTACTTGGCCTACTTTAAAAAGAACAACGTTGAGGAAGGACTGAGACTACAGAGATAAAAGTTTTGGGGTCAGCTCCATCTTACACACAAACAACCACGAAGCAAATGAAAAAAAATACAAGAAATAAACGTACATGATCTAGTGCAATTATCGTGGATTGTAGATGTCAGTGGACACAGCACTTAAAAAGAATGGACGATAGATGACTCTGAAGTCAGTATGTGAATCCTTTCGAACCGATAGAAGAAATTTAGGTCGACCAAAGGAAATTAGACAGCCCAGTACCCACAAAGACAAAAGATCTGAGAGTGACTTCACAGCCTATTGCTGACGAAATGCTTAGTTTAGCCTCTTGAATGTCCTTCACTTTGTTTCAACAGCAGTGTTGAAAGAATACTAATGAGGACAACAACAACAACAACAACAACTACCACTACTACCACTACTGCTACTACTACCACTGCTACTACTACCACTGCTACTACTACTACTACTACTACTATTACTACTACTACTACTACTACTACTACTACTACTACTACTACTACTACTACTACTACTACTACTAGTACTGCTAGTACTGCTACTATGACAACAACAATAGAATTCCTTGTCGTGTTTTTTTTCATAGTATTTTACTTATTTAATACAACGTTCTCGTCCTTTGAATATTCGTCAAGGCATACACGTACTTAGGAATAAACATTCCAAGTAACAATGTTTTTCCCAACTGAGGCACGTGTCAGCAGATACCAATTACCACTAATGTTTATTATTATACCAACTTACCTACAAAGAAGTATTGTAAATTAAAATTAATATTAAAATTTATTTAATTTACACTACTTATTTGTGCATATGTTGATTTAATAATAAACATTAATTAATCAATATGCACGGTATGAACAATAAAAATAACTAATTACCACATTTCGTGAGGAATCGCGGTTTGTGGTGTAACGTTCATGTGAGAACGTAAGACAGAGAGACTGAGAGAGAGAAATAGTCTATATAGATAGATATTTCGTCATCTGTAAATGCAAATTACTCTTCTTTGTAACAATAATTGTGAGGTGTGGCATTGTAGATAAAAGATAGTGAAAAGAAATTTCAATAAAAGTAATTAATAACATTGTGAAAATATAGAGCACTTATAGTGATTTTGTAAATAG
>Ga0123354_10016845_pt1 | contig 11446 bp, 11 predicted proteins | sample TergutLab28metaG_2_FD_97872 | JGI IMG/M metagenome (GOLD analysis project Ga0123354, IMG submission 97872) | Labiotermes labralis P4 segment gut microbial communities from Petit-Saut dam, French Guiana - Lab288 P4 | ecosystem: Host-associated > Arthropoda: Insects > Digestive system > Gut ... | reverse complement strand
CTACTTTTTTCATTCAAGTAGCTCCTCAATTGACCTCACGAGGCTGAGTGGACCCCGTTCCAGACCCACTACTACTCAGTAAATCTGGTAGCGCCGGGGATCGAACCCGGGACCTCTGTATCTTTAGCCAGAAACTCTGACCACTAGACCACAGAGGCGGTCAATTAGTGCATATAGTTGGTTTTATTACAAGGACCACATAACATGAGTTTAAACTTATTTTCTCACTGTCTCTCTTACTTTGGTATCCAAAATATATACCATATTGACGTGCCTGCAAAGATATGTACTAGCTGTTTGAGACCTTTCGAACTTCCGTACTTCGAAAGTCGAGAATTCAAAGGATCAAGGGCGGGTGGCAAAAGTAACCTTCATTTTGTTCTTCTGGGCTGTGACATCAGGGGACCAGCGTTTCGGAGTGTTATTATGTCTCCAACTTCAGGGTAGTATTTGATACCCACCTACAAGAAGATAGTCTGCGGTACCGCCATTCTGAAGGCGAGAGTATGAGAGATTCTCACCGCTAAATCCTAACGTCAAATCTTCGTTTTAGTAAAATTTAGACACCTGGTTTTGAACCACTCTGAACGGCTAAGCAAAGACGAGTCGTTAAAAACAAGCGTCCTTTTCGCCACGAGTGAAGCTGGTAACTGACCCAGTGAATTCTGCAGCCTACACTAAGTGTCTGGCATTATATTTTCCATTTTCTCATCCAGCGACCCACAAACCCCAAGGCGAGGGGTGTATATAAGGAAGAGGTTTAGGGCCTCACTATTTATCATCATTTGCTTGGAGTCAAGGGATTAGATGTTATCGAGCAGCCGTCTCGACGCCCGTTTGACAATTGAGAAGCGTCGTCCGTCCGCGTCTGTTCTAGACCTCCGGATATTGGGGTGGGGTTTTTTACACTTCAGAGTGTAAGTGACCTATGTATCAGTGTATAACGTAACATTAATTTAATAGCAAGCTTACATATTACAAGTGTTCCCGCGAGCTTTTCTGCTAACACTGACAAATGCAATAGTTATAATTTTTAAGAGCAGTTTCTATTGTCCTCTTCTTCTTTTAGCACAATTGAGTTTCGATTTATTTTCAGTGTATGTCACCCAAAATAAATGTGCTTTCCACGACTTTGCATGAACTTTTTATTCTGTACATGAGCGATTATTTTTTAAATTCTTATGATAAAACCAACTAGATGCACTATTTTCTCAAATTTATTTTTGGAATAAAACTCTACATGTTTCGGACAGTTCCTCTGTCCATCATCAGGAATTTTTTCACTGTAAACACAGCAATGATATATGTCATACGGGTTTGCTGACAGCTTGCTGCTCGCAAGCTGTCAGCAAACCCGTATGACATATACCATTGCTGTGTTTACAGTGAAAAAATTCCTGATGATGGACAGAGGAACTGTCCGAAACATGTAGAGTTTTGTCAGCAAACCCGTATGACATATATCATTGCTGTGTTTACAGTGAAAAAATTCCTGATGATGGACAGAGGAACTGTCCGAAACATGTAGAGTTTTATTCCAAAAATAAATTTGAGAAATTAGTGCATCTAGTTGGTTTTATCACCATAATTTATCACGCTGCACGGTCACCTGAACGTCAGATTATTTTTTAATGTAAAGTTTGCTGACCACTGACTGAGTCTCAGACGCTGACAGCATCTTTACAGGAAATAAATGTTCAAGAGCCAGTTGTTTTTGACAAATTATTTCGCGCGAAGCATGGAAAGAGTTAATTTGCGCCCTGTGATCTAGTGCGGCTATTAGCACCCACCGTGTGTTTGAAACACATCAATCATGTCACCCTGCTTTTAATATCCGATTGTTGCACTGTGTAAACACCGATGGGATTACTCCATATTGAACGCAACCCCCCGCCCCCATACGATCTTTCTCTTGTGTCTCTTAACCAAATTAAGGGCATTTTTACTATTTATTACACCCTGCAACCCCCTTCCTCAACCACCACACTCCATGAATGTATAGTAACATTAGCAGCTATGGAATTAGAGTAAGAATGGCCTATGTGAGTTTTATAAATACTGACACCAACAAAACTATTCTAAGACGAGACATCCTCGTTGTGTGTCTCAATTAAATAATATAATAAAGTGTGGTATAACACAACTTTTTATTAAATATATACAACATATAATATATATTTAATAAAAAAGTTGTTTCTATAGTAAAACCAACCAGATGCACCAATGTATCAAATTTATTTTATTTTGGAATGACACTCTACATGTTTCGGACGGTCTTTCCATCCATTATCAGCAGTTCAAAACTGTACATACAGCAACAGGCACTTGTCAAACAGATACTGCTGTCTGCTTGCTAGCAAGCAGACAGACAAAGGCCTGTTGCTGTATGTACAGTTTTGAACTCCTGATGACGGACGGAAAGACCGTCCGAAACATGTAGAGTGTCATTCCAAAATAAAATAAATTTCGTACATTGGTGCATCTGGTTGGTTTTACTATAGAAATAATATTAGGATGTACGACCCTATGAAAGTCAAAAAAACTTGTGTTAGATTCTACCGTATTATATTATATTATTTAATTAACCAACAAAACTTATCATGAAAGGTAACATGTCTTGTTAAAATTAGGGGAGGGACAAATTATGTATATCTGAATTTTATTAACGTATCAAACACAAAAGTGTCTGCTTTGGATAAGGACTCAGTGCGTTCCGCGCAGTAAACAAACTCCACATCGGTTATGCAAAACCAATATGTTAATGTTGCATAAGGAAAAAATGGCTTTTGTTCTGAGATGCATATACAACACATATGGCAATGCAAAATTTTTAATGTTACACTTGATGTTACACGAAGTTACCGGTACGATTTAAATGGTTAAGAAATGATATTTGTGTGCCACAATTCATTGCAAGGAAGCATCTAGCAGGCGTGGAAGTAAAGCTCAAAATTTCTTCCCTTAGGGTGAGAGAACAAGTTTCATACCCATAAAATACATACCAAAAATACACAAAAATATCCATATATGCAGTACAATTATATATATATTAATCCTTATATATTTAAATAAGCGACAGTGAAACAAACAACTCTGAACTGAGTAGGGACAAGCAGGGTCCGTCACAAAAGAATTTTAATTCAGAAAAGTTCAAGTAGGCATATAGGACTAATTTTAATAACGGGCAAGTGTTTGCATGTACTTTACATTGTTTATATAGACACTGTTACTTTCGGCATAAACATACATCAATGTTGAACGCTCGTTTCTCAGCACATGGCTGTACAATAAACCAGATATATGTTAAATCCGCCGTGCCGACTAACAGAGTTCAGTAATTGACTTTAAAGTACAGACAGCTTCTAAAAACAACATTGTCTCTCTTGTCCATGAAATAAATTGTTAAACTGCATATCAGTCCAGTAACGGTGTTACAGTGCACAAGGGAAGCGGCAAACGAGACACTAAGAATTAAGGCACATTTTAAATCTGTTCTTTACACCTCACTGGCCTTAATATTCATTTAAAGCAAATAGATGTCTATTGTTGCAAAGCTAATTACATTACAGACAGTAAAATAGCATACAGTCAGAAATATTTTGTTTAAAAATTTTCGTTATATATATTTGTGTGTGTGAGTGTGTGTGTGTGTTTCAAGTAAATATTGTGGCTTTTTGAAGAGCTATGTACAAAAAAGTTTCAAGGATAAAAGTTAATGTGGGTTAAACGTAACTTACCTATTACATTGCATTTGACCGGTATAGAGTTCAACCGAATCCAGCATTTGCGTGTTGTCTAACACAGAGTCAGTTTTGGGGGGATCTCTTGTGAAGCTTCCATTTTACATACATAATGAAACATTCCATAACATATATATATAGTGCTAGTAAACTGGAGAGTTTATCCATCGTGCTAGCTCTTTATTATTTTCAACCTCCTTTCTGCACTTCATTTTATGTTGCAGTAGACGATCCTCAATAAATGACGTCACAGGACAAACGAGTAATCGTTGGGGCCGAAAAAGTAAACTGTTTATATTCTCATTATAATGGTGCACGTGCATGCATCACCCTCTGGCGGTGACTTATTGAACTGTACACGGATTTAAACAGGATTACATGCAGCGTTTCATTGAAATCATTATTACTTCGCTCGATGGTCGATGACGTGGTTTGTTACTAGAACATGGGGCTTAGCGAGGCTGTGGACCTCGTTTTTATACGTAGTTCATGTCTATGATTCATCCTGGTAGAGTGCAGCAGTGACTTACGCAGGAAGGCACCAATACAGGACATCCCAGGGCCGTAGGGTTGCACGGAATACAAGTGATGTATACAGCCCATCGTTCGTAAAGGAAAACATTAAGTTATTTGCATATACAAGCCAGTTACTGTGCTTAGCGCTCGAAACTTTTTTCTTGGTAATGCTGCAGCCATTTTAATTGAACAGTTTTACGTTGTTTACATCTGCCGACTGTCTGTTAAATTATCCAGACAACAGATACAGTACATGGGATTGATTTTGGCGCACTGATTGCAAATATTTTTTTTCTTACAGTACGTTGTATGTCGTCACATCACATACCACAACATACAGGCCTGGACAAGAGGTTGAGGCTCCCAGATTTCCAGACTTCAAGGTAGTAAGGCTGTCAGCTCTACGCACCGGCAGCATTTATCGTCCCAGGAAGTATTCCTGGTACTCATTTTTGTTAGAAGCTGAGTTGACTCCAGGGCCATAGTGCGGTTGGAAGGATTAAGTCAATGAAAAATTCCAGTGAAACCATCGGGAATCGAACCCACCACCATCCGCCTTGTAGCGCAGTGCTTCAAACTGCGCCACCGAATCCTACCATAAACAGAAACGGTATCAAAATCTTCATAAACCTATAGAGCCATGAAGCAATTTTAAATGATTGATTCCATAGAGCAGAGTCCTTTCTGAGAAGGTAAGATAATGTATGAAAACCGCCGAGAATGAATCCGGTCTCCGGGTTCAGATTTGGACCAGAGACCGCGCGAATACGAAGCAAAAAATGGGACAGATGAGAACTGCAATCTTCTGGGCCATTACAAAGTGAGTAGTGGTAATTCCTTACAGACGTTCCGAGACAACCCATTGGTCTTTTCTTTAAGGGTAAAGAATCTTCTTGGATTCTTGACCTTAGAGATGAGACGTGTATAAGGAATTACCAGTACTCGCTGCGTAATATCCCAGAAGAGTGCAGTACTATCTACCTCGCGGCGGGAGCTTGAAATCACGCAAAGAATGGAACACACGAGGGCCAGAAATTCGGTGAAAATCAGTCTCTTATAGGCTATGTGTGATGCCTCCAATTAATACATACAGTGCAAAAATACCTGAGGACCGGCTCAAGGTGACACGATGATCAACGTAAGATCCCATAAAAACCCATAAACTGAGCAAGTATGATATTGGGGTAATGAAGGACAGATGTATCATCATAATTATACTAAGTGTAACACCTCTAGTTGGCATCAAAGTTAGAATATATATATATGTAAAGGTAAAACTTTCTCGTAACAGGTCAAGAAGACTCGTAGGGGAAAAGAATTTTGTGTTTCAATTTTTACTTTGACATTCGGTACCATTAGGATGGCAAAATTTTCAGCTGTATGCGACTGCCGCACTTTACCCCCAGGAAGCTCCTTGGTACTCGTTTCGGTAAGAGCCTAAGTGGACCGCGGGGCTACTGAAAGCGGACGGAAGGAATAGACCACTTGAAAATCTCCGAGGACCCTACAGGGAATAGATCCCGAAAACTCCCGTCGTGTGGCTTAGTGCCTCAACCAAATCCAACGCCATTTGCTCCGGTATATATACACATACATATGCGCCTAACACTTTCTGCTCTGTCGTCCTGCGAAGGCATATGTTGCAATGAGCCAATCCCGGGTCAATAAATCTACAGTGCACGTATAAAACTTCATTCTTAATCGGGACATTTAACTTGAGTATTTTCACTTCACATTTCATCCAATTATTGCTCCGAGAAAAAGCCCAAGGTACTCTTTTGGAGCTTGCCTGACCCTCGAAGGGGTCTGGGCGCTTAATGGCAAAAATAATATCCCTGTTGCTGTCGGGAATCGAACGCCGGTTTTCATCCCACATGTAGCAGGTCCGAGTTACGTCTGACGTCGTGGTGAAGTCCCTTCCTTGGAATATCCACTGGAGCTGATGGGATTTCACTGTTGACTTCGAAAGATTCGGTGTTTCAGTTTCTAAAACCAACACCGTGTTTATTTAGTGTGAAGATACATCACAGTATGTTGGCAATTCAGATAAGTGAGGATGATATATCGTTACGCACACAGTGCCGAAGTAGCTGCCATTCTCGCACCATTCGTAGGAAGCAGTCTTCAAATATCACTTTGATGCGTTGATAAGACTTGCGCTGGCTTCTTAAGGAAGGACTACTTCAAATAAAGAACAAGTACTGTAAGTACTATCCTAATCTGTTCTATTACACATCTGCAAGAAAACAGAACTATGATGGAGCTAGTGACAGAGACCGCGGTTACATCTTTCAGTATTATATCCACTGAAGTATTATATAATGTGACTTCAAATAACGTAGAGTGAAGTAATGTGGCGTTGGAGGTAAATACGAATGGGACAGTAAAACTTCGTGAATTCCAAAACGTATGGAGGTGAATGGCAGAATCACACAGCGATCCACGGTCTTCGTGTGGACTTACTAATTAACTCTTAAATAAAAAAAAGTGTCTGTCTTGTTTATGGACTCAGTGCGTACCGCGCAGTGAACACACTAAGTCTCGGTTATAAAAACCAGTCAGTTAATGTTTTATAAGGCAAAAGTCGCTGTTTGTTCTGAGATCCACACAGAACACATAAATACAGTGTGTGGGCAGAAGGTAGAATTTTGTAGTGTTAAACCGAGTGATACGCAAACGCTACGTTTTAAAAGGTTAATTGTGTCAGGGGTACCGGCTGGCGAAGTTGGTTTAGGCACAGAGCTACAAGTCGGAGATTTGCCTTTTCGATTCACGATGGGGTCAATTGGATTTCTCATTGACTTAATCGTTGCGGCTGCACTATTCTCCTGGGGTCGAACCCCTCTCTAAGAGAAATGAACACCAGGGATATCTCCTGGGGGAGGGGGGGTAAAGGTGGCCGGTGCATCGGACTAACAAGCTTACCACCTTCAAGTCCCGATTATCTACAAATTCGGGGAACCTCAAACTCCTGGAACCTTAAGAGTCTGTCCACGCCAGTAGTGAGATAGCTGTGCTTTTAAGAGACAAAAAATAGTTTCTGGTTGCAGTTAACAGAAAAATATATTATTTTATTTTACTTTGATGAAACTAACTTTCATAGAAAGCTTTAATACATGACAGACTATAAAAATCCTCTCATCTTACACCGTTTTAATATATTTAATTATATCTGTAAGTCGTGTGTGTTCCCACATTACATGTACATTATTTGCACTGCATGTTACCTTATTCCAAGGTTTGTACAGTTGGCCTAATGATGGTCAAGTGACTGAAATATGTCGTAATCAAGGTAAAATAAAATAATATTTTTTTTTGACTGAAACCAGAAAATATTTTGTTGTCTCGTAATTAGTAATACAACGGGATGTCCTCTACAAAAATTATCTTTACCTTTACTTACGCTGTTCTCAGGTACTCTAATCTACATGCCAGTCCTCCCTGACCATCAGAAAACTCCCTTGCTTCCGTATAAAATCACATTAAAACATTTCATATATTAATATTTATTATATTAGGGGATAACACGAACCAGACCTTAATCCCAAAAATTAAACCAAATTTTAAATATTTTGTGTAGGAATACCAAAAAACGGCCTAGCCCATGTTAATGATGATAGTGATGATGAACTTATTTTCGTCACAGGTTTTACTGGAATCGTTTTTAGAGGGAACTACTTCCTCAGGATATTGCGGAACCCATCTCGGTGAAGCGAACTTTGTTACAGAAATTCACCACTGGACTCATCGTTGGTGGGCACTGGAAAGTGTTCGTACTTGGGATCATCTGCAGTTTCGAAACTCAGCTGTTAACAGGTGACGATGGCGTCAAACAGTTCTGTTCCGAGAAATGAAAAAGATCTCAACGAAAATTTCCTCAAAATGCTAACTTGCAGTTCATGTGCTCTGTATCTATTTGCTCCGATTTACCATTGCTGGAGCGGACACAGCTTCTGTTCCAACTGCTTTGCAAAGTATCTGAAATGTCCAATGTGCAAAATGGACTTTATCAAGTGTCGCAATATGTCTCTTGAGGTGATCACACGAAATTTCCTGTTTCCTTGCAAGAACCGTACAGAAGGCTGCGAGGCCAAATTCAGATTACACGAACTGTACCAGCATGAAGAAATTTGTCCACGTCAAAAGCTGTGTGATTGCATCATCGGGAAATATGAAGATCGAAGTTGTTCTTGGAGAGGTCCGTGCTCGAAAAGTTGGTTGCATGTCAAAGAAGTGCACCCGCAAAAATTATTTCTGAGTGAAAATATCGAATGTATCATTAAAGACTTTAATCCTACCGACAGTTTCAAGTCTGTACTGCTGATACGAGCTCTGGGCGAGTCATTCTGGTATTACATCCAACAAGATAAGAAGAGGAATGCATTTCTGGGCGCGGTCCAGTACATCGGTCCTAAATACAAGGCCTTGCAGTTCAAGTATGAAACTGACTTCTATTCAAGTAATCAAAGTGATTTTAAATTAAGTTTCAGCAGGCTAACACATCATGATGGTAGAAAAATAGAAGAAATATTCAGTTCTGAACAATGTATGAGTCTCAGTGCCACAATGTTAAATAATATCGTTCGAGAAGACAATTCCCTACATTTTTACCTGAGACTTAAACCAGCTTAAGTGGACATATGTATTTGTTGATGTTTAAGTATGTGTACATTAGTAATAAATATTTCTACGAGGAAAGTTTGTCAGTTACTGTCAACACAATGCTAGAATTAGCAAAATAAAAATTATGTATTAAGATTATTGACTTCTGTGATGTGACACCTTGTACTGCAGTCGACATCTACTAAAGTTTAGGAGAAGCCTGGTAACTCCAGGGTAAGTGTGCTGTACGTAATCTTTTCACAGGCTTGCCAGACTATACGGCGTTACACTCCCGAAGAAAGTAACCTTCATATTCACTGTTGAGGTAACCTCAAATTTTATAAGATCGAAAAGTTTCACGAAACTTACGAAAGACCAATGATAATAAAAAATCCTGTACAAAATTTTTGATAAACTGAATTAAATTAGGACCTATAGAACGGTATGAAACAGATGATTTTATTAGCAGCTGTCAGTGTACCAAAATATTATTTTTTTTGTAAGACGAAAATACTATTTTTCCTGTATCCGCCTATTTTTTGGGCACACTTTTCCACAATCTATATAGTTCTAATGAAAAAAAGTTTTTTAAACTTACATAAAAATATTGCACTTGTTCATACGTTTTGCTTATCCAGTACATAAATTTCATTTAAACTAAATTACTCGTAATTTATGTTAAAGTCGCCCCCTGTGTCACCCAGTCAACTGTAATTAAATTTAAAATTAAAAGTTAAATTAGCCTCCTGTAATCCATTAATTAAAACTTTCGCAATAAATCTATTCTATTTACCGCTCTTTAACTGCTTAATTATTTTGGCCACACAGCGTTTAGTTTAACACATTTGTAGGTGCAATTTTCATTAATTCGTTTGAAAACATTCAGAAGAAGATTTTTTTTATTTTTTTATTTGTGGCTGATATGTTTAATTTCTAAGTTTAATTTTTATGTGTGATATGTATAGTACCTTAACTAATTTGAAGATATTAAATTATGAACAGAAAGTAAAGTTTATTTATTGTGTTATTCTGTCACGTATTCTGACCCACCCGAATTTGACTGCACTTCGATTAGTTTCACATTGTCGTAACTAGCTCTGTGTTCGTATTGTTCATACAATTGTAGTGTAAATTGTACTCGTTTAAAGTGTGTTTCTTTTATAATAATTGTATTTTTCAAATTTTATTTTTGCTACCTAAGCAGGATAAAAATTCTGTGCCGGTAAAAAAGGGGCTCTTGCGTTCTCAACTATTGACGGATATAAATTTTCACTTCATTATTACTGTGAAACTGGCTACCTCCCAAGTGTTATTAGTTTACCAGAATCCCCTTCTTCCTTTCGTGCTGTATTCACATGCGCCTTGTACATGCAGGGCTAATGCCATAATCATGGATGTCCAATTCGAACATTTTCGAACCCTGTACCATTTACTTACATGATGCACTTTCGTTACACCGTCATCCTACACCTCTAAAAATGGCGGTGAATTCTAATTGGAAAAGTATTTTTCGCCCGCTGAAACCTGATCATACTAAGAACCACTCGTTGCGACCATGATTTTGAAGATCATGGGCTTGGCACATCAACTTATCAACTGACTGTCGCGTTATCTATTGCATGTTACTCCAGTCACTCCTACCACAAAAAAAACCTCGATTAACGTAAGAATTGCTGTTTAGGAAACCTTACTGTCTCAACAAATCTCGTGAAATCAGAAGAACTATTCTTATGTTTTCCAGCATTTTTCCTAAACAATTAAATTTTTATACTATCTCTCTAATTTTTCCCTTAGTTCTCTATCTCTTCATTGTCTTTCGATTTTCTTCTTTTGTTCAAAGAGTTGCTTTGTATTTCATCAAATTATATTCCAAATTTCAGGTTTCACAAAATATGTGTAACAAATAGCCTAATTTTTTTGAGCCGTAACTTGTAAATATGTCATAGCAATATCACCGGCAAATAAAAGATCGGAATTCCTCCCCCCCCCCCTATTTCCGGGAAAACAATATTTTATAAACCAATATTTTTTGCCATATTACTTACAAAAACATTAAATAGTGGGGAATCAAACCACAACATCATGTAAAACCTTTTATTTCTTGACAGTAAATAAATACGTGAATCTCAACACAACACACAAAATGTTGTAAAATTATATGTTTTTACACAATTACTCATGTTGTTGTTGAAGCCTATAGTTCTCATTTTAAACCACAAATTATGGCCGTGAATACAATAAAATGCCCAATCTATGTATACAAATCACAACTATACCTGACCTATACTCGTACTTGATCTCATATATTTATTTTGGTTATAAAATATTATCTACACTTTTTCTTCCTTTAAATCACACCTGAGAAAGTAACAATTTTTGTGCTACAGTAACTAGACTCTTAGCCTACCTGGTAACAGTGCTGAACATGTTTTTACCAAATCAAGTAATAACAAAATCTCTATAAAATTTCACAGCCCTCCCCCCCCCCCCCCCCCCCTTCCCTTTTCTTTTTTTTTTTTTTTCGTTTGTTTTCTGAACTGGTGTTTCGTTTATTTTTTTTCACATTTTTTTTTCATATTTGTTTTTTT
>Ga0123354_10016844_pt1 | contig 11447 bp, 2 predicted proteins | sample TergutLab28metaG_2_FD_97872 | JGI IMG/M metagenome (GOLD analysis project Ga0123354, IMG submission 97872) | Labiotermes labralis P4 segment gut microbial communities from Petit-Saut dam, French Guiana - Lab288 P4 | ecosystem: Host-associated > Arthropoda: Insects > Digestive system > Gut ... | reverse complement strand
TTTTTCAAAATTCGGTTTTGGCAAACAAGGAAATTATAATTATGTGTAAAAGGAGGGTGTTATTTTAAAAAAAAGGGAACTGTTTGGAAAAAAAAAAAAAAATACCCCGCAATACACAAGAAGAATATCTAGAATTCAAATGGATGAAAAACAGTCATTGCCGATAATGTAAATCGGCAGCAAGTCGAAAGTTCTACAAAGCCGTGAAATAAATACAAGTGTAAGTTGAGGCTTACTCTAGATAACTGTGCAACAATTTCCACATTCGAACGTTAACACGCTGCATTATTATCTCAGTGGCCTCGATATTTAGATATCGCAGACACAGGTCAAGGCTTGCAGTTCTTAAAACGCAGCTGATTGCACACTGCCTTATCATTAGAAAAAAAAACAACTATTCTTGCGTTTCATTGAAGGTTAATCGTATCAAAATGCATTGTAAATATAACGTGTATTATAATTGTATTGTTTGTAGGCCTAAGCTTGATATATAGGCCGTGCTTTCGGAAACTTAATGAAGCCTCATTTGAGCTTCAAACAAAGCCATTCTTTGTAGTAGACAGGAATAAAAAATCAAATTTGCAGGGAAGTGTTATTGTCTATCCGAAATACCAAATTTCATTAAAATCTGCTGTCTTTTAAAAAGAAACGTGTGACTGAAGGCCTCAACTCAGGGTTAACTTTGGGTGCATCACATCTGGCTTACATATCATCTAGAAAGAGCTGTGTTGTATTACGTGTATTGTACCTGTGTCAATGCAGATGGATTTCGTGTGAAGACAAATTATTTTTTCTCCGATTACGAAAGATGAAGCCTTTAAATCTTCTTTTATGAAATGTTGCAGTGCAGGCAGTCGCACGGTCTGAATACAGTTGCTGGTATCCAGACTGGAAATAGGATCAGAGGGAAAAGTGTTTTGAATATGTATCTATTTTATCAAATTCGGCGCTAATCCTATTAATTAGTTTGGAATCCTGACATTACCTTTCTTCTTGCCTTTAGCTCTTTCTTTCTATTTGATAAGTTGGCGAGCATTATACAGTGTAATTCATAATGGAATCTCACCTTCATTAATTTTTTCAACCCTTGCATTTTATCGATATAGTGATAAAAAAAACAGTTCCTGCCTTACAGACATACGTCAAGTCTGCATTATTATGATCAGAGTGGTAACCTTGACTAGAGAAATGGTCGTTGTTCAGTCAGATGTACGTAATATGAAACCTATACATGAGGTTCGTTTGACCAACGCAGTTTATTATGTTGAAGCAGCTGGTATGTTTATGTGCTTCAGTGGGTTTATTTTGTTAATAATATCTTACTTTTGTTGTGACAAACATTAATGGGTTTTTTATTCGATACTGTGCGTTCTTTTTACAACGAGCATGTAACTGAGTGTTTGGTTATGGTGTCAGTTACGTGTCTGGCTAGTTAGGTAGGTGACAGTTTATTTAATTTTCAAGTGTTGGTTTTTCGTATTCCTGGTTGATTATTTGATTGAGTGTGTAGATTCATGGTTGGTGCGTTAAGTAATAGGATGATTGTTCGATTTGTTAGCCCTGTTAATTATTTCATTAAAACTGAGTCTGGTTGATTAGGTTGGTTGGTGTGTTGGCTGATTAGATGTCGAAGTCGTTCGGTTATGGTACCGCAATGAACACTTGTGTCGGTAGCTTGTGAATGTGACAGTTTGACAAATGTGCACTTCCAGCAGATTTGACCAGCAATACAAACTTACTCTCAACACAAAAGAAACTCCGCTTCAATTTTTTGTCTTTCTTCGAAGACTTGATGATAAGATTTTATCAATAGTGGCGACATAATATAGGGACGATGTTTACCCAGCAAATAAAAGACACACAGATAGCTGGGTAAGTGGAACGCTGCATGGCCGATGTGTACCGCAGCGGTTGTCACTACGGCAATATGCGCTTTAAACAGGCTCCATATTTTCCCGTTTTGCCGTATCGAAACAGCGTGGGATTCCGGTCGCTTGGAGGTTCAGGTGTGGTCGAAACGGCACGCATTCCGACTAGGAGATCCATGCTTGTGCAACCCCAATCGTTCGATGCCCCTGTTGTCTAGACTTTCTCCATTGGAATATGTCGTTTGATATCTTCATCGTTGCACCGTGCATTTCGTAGAATCGTTTAATTAGCACACCAACTAATGCACATATATAAACTTTTTTACATTAAATGTTTTAAGGGAAAAATATTATATATGTGCATTAGTTGGTGTGATAATTAAATGTCGTTTGACATTCGCTGACACCCTGACAACTCACGACCGCTCCTCGGACGAAGCAGGAGCGAATGTTACTGTAATACCGTCCGGGAGATGGCAGTCACTGGTAAGACAAGGAAAAATGCACGTCTGGACAAGACTTTTCGATGGAGGGAGCCAAAAACAGATTCAGTAAAACAAGAGATTCATTTGGAATCCTTATTGAGAAACCGCAGTCATTTAGAAATTGTAATTTGTTATGACTAAGGATCATGAGATGGAGTGATGGACAGGACTTGTAGGGCCTGTGGATAGATTTAAGGGGGTCCGGTAACGTAGATGGAGGAAAAAATTACAATTCTATATTCATTAAACTCTAACTGAAATTTAGCTTTTTATTCAACAATGAAAACGGGCAACAAAGTAATTTATGACTTCTAGACCCCAAAAAAGTGTTTGTTAACTTCAATAAATCTCATTATCTCTATTTTACGCATGTAAATACATTTTTGTTAGAAGGGGTCCTTAGGTTTCACCAGAGTCTCAAAAGGGTAAGAACCCCTGTTATAGGGGAAAATGAAAGCTGCACATAAAATTTCATTTGGAGACGAGAACGCTGAGAGGATCGTTTTATAATTGATTTAAGATTTGATGTCCTTATGGCAGTGTACCGGGGTGCTGATAATTCCTTAGCCCGACGCTGGAAGGAAACAAGCTACAGCGACCGAGACTACAACACTAGACCAAGACTTATGGCGTGCAAACAACAGGAATATATTCCTGTTGTTTACAAGCCATAAGTTGTGGTGTAGTGTTGTAAGTCTTGTATATTCATATTTTGGTCTCGTGGGTTGTGACTGTATAGTCTGGTCTTTAGGTACAGATTTTATGAGGAAAATATTTCCTTTCGGTTCGGGATTGAAATGAGAAAGGTAACAAGGACGTAATTCTCTGTAGGAACGTTACCTGGAAGGTTTTACTCAGACCCACCTTAAGGGAATAAACGATAATGTTACTCTGAGCGAATAGGAAAACTAGAGAAGAAAAGAGAATTTGCGACGTGCTGGGCAGTGAAAACCCAGGTGTTATAAGGGCCCGAAAATATGGAAATATTTTCACAGGAAGAACTTAGAATAGTGGATTTGACATGCATCGTGATATATTCTTATAACAAAACCAACGAGATGCACTAAGTCTCAAATTTATTTTTGGAATAGAACTCTACATGTTTCGGACAGATGCTCTGTCCATCATCAGGAGTCTAGTACTGTATACGCAGCAATAGGTATATGTCATACAGGTTATGCTGACTGATCCCGCTAGCAAGCAGTCAGCATAACCTGTATGACATATACCTATTGCTGCGTATACAGTACTAGACTCCTGATGATGGACAGAGCATCTGTCCGAAACATGTAGAGTTCTATTCCAAAAATTAATTTGAGAATTAGTGCATCTTGTTGGTTTTGTTATAAGAATTAGAATAGTGAGGTAATGGTCTTTGTAGTTCAGCTGCGTACAGGTAAGTGGGGAGTAAAAGGTGTCTGGATTGGTGCCTTCACTCGAGGAAACTAAAATTATGCTTATACATTCCATTGTTCCAAGAGCATATTATTGTGTGTTGGGGATTCGGTTTCACGGGGTCCAGTGAACAATGTGGTGAAACTTCGGGTTCCGTAGAAGGTTGTAAATTGGTTGACTAACTGCGGAAATAATCATTTCTCAAAGACTCTGTGCAATGTCTTTGGCTGAAAATGTCCCCGTGCCTAAAATCTGCAGCATAGAGTCGAATAGGTAAATGAAATTAAAACTCTAAACATTCTATACTTCAGCATTAGACGAAAATTAGTGGTTAACTTTACTTTCCTGTCTCTTCATCTCCATCATCCCCTAGACATAAGGGTACATGTTTACGGTGGCGACGACGAAAATCGCCGCCCTATTCGGGAATAAATTCCTGGTTCTCTAGATAATCACTGGAGTGACCGAACCATTTCAGCTAGCTAAAATTTGACTCCTACTACAAGAATTTTTCCGAATGGTGCCTTTTCACTGTACAAGGGTTTAAGTGTGACTGCTTTGGAAAATTCAAGCAGTTCTGCTTAGCCACTACTGTCTCAGTTTTGCGTCTTGTAACTTGAATGTAACAGTGCAAAGGAGAAGACAAGGAGAGATACTGTTTCAAGTTCTGTATTAATGGTAGGCCTATTCCCTGCTACATTACCTTTCCATATGGACATCTCTGATAAAACGAAACCTTCTTTTGGTTCGTTGCTTATCGCTCGCTCTTTTATGCGTTACGAAAGGAATCGTTTTTCCTTGAATCGTTGAGGCGTGTTATCAACAAGAGTATGGGCCCAGCAAAACAGCGTTTGAGACTCAGACGGAGGCATAACCCTCTTCGAACTATTCCAGTCCATTGGTCTTTTGCGTGTAACAGCGTTAACTCTGCGTGAGTTGCGTGGTTCTGCTGATTGGGACTACCACGTGCAATAAAGTGTCCGCCGACCCCACTAGAGAGGAATTACAAAGGGAGGGAGGTTTGAATAAAAGTTGACCAACTAGATGACACTTGCTTTATTATCTACCGCTCAACATGTTTCAGACGTTAATACGTCCATCTTCAGGAGCCTGCGAATACTTGTTGCTTTGTGTAGGCTGACTTGAGGCGTGCTGGTGTTATGTAGCGGGATTGTCTGTTTGTGATGTGGTATCCAAGTGTAGGCTACACTCAGATACCACATCACCAACAGACAATCCCGCTACATAACACCAGCACGCCTCAAGTCAGCCTACACAACGTAACAAGTAGTCGCAAGCTCCTGATGATGGACGTATTAAGGTCTGAAACATGTTGAGCAGTAGATAATAAAGCAAGGGTCATCTAGTTGGTCAATATTTATTCTAATATCAAGATGATGCACGGTCCAATACGCATAAAGAAGGAGGTTTTTTTTAAAAGTCGTGGCTAGTGGATATTACGTAGCTGCGAGGACATTTGAACGTGAGCCAAACGAATGGTTGCATCTTCAAAGGTAACAGTGCGGCGTAACCTGTTGAAGATCGAGAGCACCCGAAAGTATATGGAAAAAATCAGTTCAAGGGTACTGAAGGACCAAGGTCGAAGGAGAAAATTTGGCCCCAAAAGAGAGGAGATAACAGGAGGTTGAAAAAAAAGATTACATATTGAGTTGTTTCTTAATTTGAGTTCTTCAATAACATGTTTATGGTTTTTTTTAAATTTAGGATGATGCAATGGAAGATACTTGTAAATATGAACATATAAGCGATTATAAATACACAGAATTTTTATAGGGAAATATTAAGGTAAGAGATCACTTGGAAGACGTAAGTGTAGATGATAAAACTAAAATGGATCTTAAATGAACGGTACTTAAGTATGTTGACCGAATTATTCTGCATCAATAACAGTTCATGGCGTAGTCGGTATAACGACTTGCTACGGGCTGGACAGTCTGGAAGTCGAATCCCAGTAGGGGAGAATTTTGACCGGTACTGGAGCCCACCCAGCCTCCTGTGCAATGGTTATCGGGTCATTTTCGGAGCTAAAGTGGCCGGAGTGTGACGCTGACTGCCCATCTTTATCTAGCGCCGAAGTTAAAGAAAGTGTATAGCGATACCTGTACTCCCTCTCTAGCCCTTCATGGCGTATTCTAGGTTGAAATTTACTCTTATCTCGCTAGCAGTTCCAATGGTGGGATGTTTTTCAATACGGTAATGAACTTTTGGATTCCTTAACAACTGATGAATTGCTTGATAATTAATCATCTATCAGCTTATAAGGAAGGATCCTACTACATGGATTTAGTTACTTAGTTCAAGAATAAAGACAAAATATTACTTGAAAAACAAGTCTAAACTTAAAACTTAACATAACTCTAGATTTGTGTCTTGCTTTGAATCATAACGGAATCTGCTTTATGCATTTATCATATGACATTTACGTAAACACCCCAGAAGTCAGGTGTACTCGTAAGAGGCGTCTCGATAGAGCCTAAGGTCCAAAGTGTAACCAGTTCAACACATTTCGTGCACAGTTTTGTACATATTTAAATTTGTAGTAATCGTTAGGTACCGACGCGTCCCTTTCTGCGATATTTATTATTATTGTCATCATCATTATCATCATCCTCATCATCATAATGGAACCCGATAACCAAGTTGTTAGAGTAGGATCGATTGCTCTCATATTCTTTCCTCAGGTGTCCAACAACCAATTCAACTGCTGTTGTTGTCTTACACCGACAGTCCATCCGAATTTTGTCATTCTTTCGGGTAGTCTGTTCTTCTGCGCTGTGTAAACTTTGTATATACATTCTGTTGACAGTTAAAACTTTTGATTAGTCACTGGGTATTTAATTCACACACAGATTTTTTTAAAGGTTTGCTGCCTATATTTTTTGGTGGCTTTCTTTTCATTTTCATCTCAACAGCCATAATTCTGGAATACCTGGTTCGTATTTTCGAGTTTTCGCTGTCAAAAAAGCAGTTGTAAGACATAACTTGTTATGTTTTCATTATCCTACTTATATTTTATGGTGTAAAATATAAGTGAAGCCTCTCTTCTTCGCCATATGACAATGAACATCCAAGATTATTGAAAGTCTGGACTTGTATTATGCTGTTTCTCATTACGATTTTGCCTCTTTTCGGGTTTCGTCGTCTGAAGGCAGTTTGTTCTATTTTTATTTCCTTCTAGAAACTGTCATTATGATTTGCATGTAACGAATAATTTCATATAACCAACAGCCGAATCGATCAGTAACCATCATCAGTATCAACATCAGGTAAAAGTGGCGTGTGATTGCTGTTACAGAATATGAATTATGTCAGAATTTGAATTTGTCTGTACTGCCAGCTGTGAAGTCCCAGTTATTACTGCAGCTAACTGACGCTGTAGAAACAAAACCCTGAATTATGACACTGCCATCGACTGAACATAAAATTAGACCCAATTCTGCTCTGCCCCTCCCCCCTCCCGTTCCAAGGAAAAGAGCCCCTACCCCATGTTGTTGAAATTATACGCTTGATGCGAATGTTGTGTGTAGACTGACAGTAAGATAATTTGAGAATCATATTTTCTGGACAATACCATACCTGCTGTTATTCTGCACTCCCGCTTCTTGGAACTGAAGACAAATTCACCTCCGGAAATACTGAACTTTTACTTCTAGTGTTCTTTTTTGTACTCTTCTAGCCGAATCCCAAGAAATTCGCTGTTTTGCGTAATGCATTGAAATTTTTGTTGTGGGCCTGATGCAGCAGAATTAAAATTTCCAAAGATGAGATCCCCATCTACTTCCCGAATTACGAATTTTGTCACTCGTCAGAAAAAAAAAACGGAGAGGGTGTCTGCTTCGGTGCAGTAGGTAAAAGGTATAAAAGTTCACCCTAGGACAGGCCGTTAAGGTCCAAAAAGGGAGTTGAGTTATATAGCTCTACTCTTTTTTTAACCTCGGCGCTATGTAATACAGGTGGTGAACGTTACACCCCGGCCTATTTACCCACGGTAATGACCCGGGTCCTATTTCTCACTACGGTAGGTTTAACATATAATTTTGTGTTCACGGACATAACAAAAGTGCGTTTGACCAGCTGATAACCTGTTAGCTACTCAGGAAAGACTGTGTTCCGTGGAGTTGGTTAGAGGTCACCCCCGCGAGAAACTAAAATCACACATTTTAAAAATACGTTTGAGTATCTTGCTTCCTGTTTGGTGAAAGCTACGTGATTAGGAAGTTCATAATGATAAAAACGTAGAGATTTAGAGGTGTAGATGGTAGGATAATATTAAATAAGGAACATGGTTTCAGGTGTGGAATGGATTCACCTAACTAAGGATTAGAACCCATTCTTCAGCTTTTGTGAAGAAGGCATTAGCCTTCGGTTTCCATGGAAATGCCGTAACCAGCTGAGCCATAACTGTCACATACAATCAGGCCACATAGAGTGCAGTTACGTTTAATCACCTATTTACTTAGTGTCCGATTTTGGTTAAGAAAACGGGTGGTGCAAATGGTGTGCTATAGTTACCTGCTCTGCGGCACTTAGCTCTCTATGTCGCAAGGGTCATAAGCAGCAGGAAAAAAGGAATAATAACAGTGCACATAATATCCAAACTCCTATACTTGTCATTTCTGATTAATTCCCTTTGTGGCGTTTTGTGTTGAGTCGATACACAGGCGAGGGGTTATGAATTCCATAGCCACGAAACTACACATTGTGTTTTGCGTGGAATGAACACAAATCCCTTCAATGTGTGCGAGCATACGTATAATTATGGAGTGCTTCTGCTTGGCAATGCTCTTTCATCCCGATGAATATTACATTACAAATATATGTTGGGGCAAAACTTTTTTATATCTGTTTTGTAATAGTACGTATACATATATATTATTACATGGGAATAGTGGGCCGGGTAGCGTAGTCTGTATAGCGACTGGCTACGGGCTGCACGGTCCGGGGATCGAATCCCGATGGGGGCGAGATTTTCCGCGCCTGTCCAGACCGGCCCTGGGACCCACCCGGCCTCCTGTACAATGGGCACCAGGTCTTTCCCGGGGGTAAAGAGCAGCCGGGGCGTGACGCTGACCCTTCACCCCTTCTAGTGCCGTGGTCAAGAAAGAGCAGAGCTATACCTGTACTTTCCCTATGGGCCGTACGGCCTGTACAGAGCCTCAGTGCCTGTACAAGGGTGCACTTTACATTTTACCTTTTTTACGTGGGAATGACAATAAAAATCAAGCTGAATTCAGAGAAGAGACGAAAGCATATTAAACTGAGGGAACACCTGCTACAATTCGGTCCAGAGTCTGTCTAAAATAAACGAAATTATATTTTGCCTGTTCATTGTAAAACTGTGAAAGTTTTTCTCTCACGTCGAAGGGAAGATCTAAGACGGAAATATTCGGAAACTGGGGCAAACTGAATAACGTGTCTATGTGCTTGTAGAGTGCACAGTAACGTCGTTTCATTTGTGTCCATTTAGTTCTTACCTTATTTTGCAAGATAAAAAGAGTGGAGTTAGTTTCGTGTCATGTAAATGTACATTTCTGTGGGCTGAAATCAAAGAAAAGTATAACGTAACTCAGCAACCTTCCTGAAAACGCGTAGCTCAATATACAGCAGCCTAGGATTTCAGTTATCTATGGTTTTTAAATTTTGTTAGTCTACATACGGCAAAAAATATCCGTGGCTTCCGCACCAGGCGTTTGTATGTTTGCTGGAGGAGGATAGTACTGACGTCACCAATCTCTTTACATTGTCCATATTAGCACTGGGCCCGAAATGTTGCTATCTTTTGCCTAAGAGATTACAGTGTTCCACTTTTTCAGGCTCCGAAACCGGTTGACGGAATGGAACGTTCGAACTTTTCTGTATACATGTTGGAGAGAATTGACACTACACGAGATTTTCTCCGCAAAGTAAGTTTCTCAGATTAGGTGACCTTTCCCTTCAAAGGAAATCCGAATAGGAACAATTGCAGGATTTGGTGAAAAGGAAATACACACTCAAGGTTGAACTGGAGAGAGACAGTGCCAAAGCAAACGTGTGGTGCGGCTTTATGCGCGATAGGGTGATCCCACTCTACATCCTTCGGCATCCGACCGTGACCGGAGCCTTGATATCTTACCTGGACGTGCTGGAAATGTAGGCCGTTCCCCACTTGCCACCTGCAGTTGTCTTTGACAAGCCGGGACACATTCACACTGCAGCCATATCATGAGGAATTAGCTTAATCATATGCTGCCTGTCGGATGAATCGGCAGTGGAGTGCCAATTGCCTGGCCACCTAGGTCACCAGACTTAACCTCATTGTAGTTCCCTCCCCTCCCTTTTGGAGTTATGGGAAGGACCTCGTCCACCAGGTCAGACACGAATATCTTCAGCAAATGAACAAGGCTTGCTTCAAACCACGTGGACCAGGTCGAATATCATCCGGATATATGTCATTCCATCAGAGATGCTTGCATTCAAAATCGACTAAATTGGACACTACAAAAAGAACTTCCAGAGTTTTCCTTTGAAATGGTGCGAACCGACGTCTGTGTCATTACCATATTTCGATATTTTTTGAAGATATTATCTGAGTAAAAAAAGGTAAAGTGCACCCTTGTACAGGCACTGAGGCTCTTTACAGGCCGTACGGCCCATAGGGGAAGTAGAGGTATAGCTCTACTCATTCTTGACCACGGCACTAGAAGGGGGCGAGGGGTCAGCGTCACGTTTCGGCCGCTCTTTACCCCGGGAAAGACCCGGTACCCATTGTACAGAAGGCTGGGTGGGCCCCAGGGCCGGTCTGGACAGGTGCGGAAAATCTCGCCCCCACCAGGATTAGATGCCCGGACCGTCCAGCCCGTAGCCAGTCGCTATACCGACTGAGCTACCCAGCCCACATATTAACCGGACACTCTGTATTAAATTGAACCAGTATAATACACAGAATGAAAGTTTGCTGCTCTGTATCCTCAGAATGTACCTAGTACAATATTTATTCACATGTCGCGGAATTACGTAGTCTTGGAACAAAAGTCCAGCACTATGTTTGAACATACCAGAATTCTGACCTTCCGACCCCTCCCAATGTCGCCTGATGTTTGCATAGGAACTAAACTCATAGAATTGGTGACCTCAGAGTCGCCTGACTCAGGATGAATTTATTTTCAGGCAAAATATTTGAACACATAATCGTGAACACACAGAAATCATTGAACTTCACTGTTTGGTGACTAAGATTGCTAATTTATATTCTGGAGATTCGGGGCTGGATTTTCTGCCCAGGAGGCCAACGTTTTGCGACTTTCCTCAGTCCTTTCATAAGCATAATGTCAAAGTACCTTTCAATGCCACATTACACACTTTGCACATTATTATTAAGAATCTTCCTCTAATTTCAATTTGTGTTTTTAAGGATTTTATTTTTATGTCCATGGGACCGTGCATCGGAATTCAATGTCAATAAATGTCCAACAAGATGCAACTATAGACAGTTTATTTTATCTGTAAACTGCTTTAATGTGAGGATTGATAATAGTACCTTCGAGAGGGTGGAAGGGTTTAAATATTTGGGAACAATTTTAACAAATCAAAATTCTATTGCGGAAGAAATTAAGAGCAGATTGATGTCAGGAAATGCTTGCTATCATTCGGTGCAGAACCTTTTGTCTTCCAGGTTGCTATCCAAAAATTTAAAGATCAA
>Ga0123354_10016843_pt1 | contig 11447 bp, 8 predicted proteins | sample TergutLab28metaG_2_FD_97872 | JGI IMG/M metagenome (GOLD analysis project Ga0123354, IMG submission 97872) | Labiotermes labralis P4 segment gut microbial communities from Petit-Saut dam, French Guiana - Lab288 P4 | ecosystem: Host-associated > Arthropoda: Insects > Digestive system > Gut ... | reverse complement strand
AGGACGCAGAGGCACGTGGCGGCGAAAGTGGGAACGTCTAAAGGCGGGGGAAAGCAATGGCAAACTACCCCCAAGAACTTGCCTAGGATGCAGTGTGCCAAGAGCCACATCGGTTCCATAACCCGGCTCTGGTTCCTGCCGGACCGGCCTCTAGGGCTGAATACTAATGAATGAATGAATATGGTTGTGTGTTTTGTGTGCTTTTGTTTAATTCTGTAAATTATATATTTTTATTGTTATGTTTATGTATTCTTATTTTTATGTATGTTCTGTTCTGTATATTTTGTTTTCATTGTGCCAACTGGCACTCTTCGGCTACCTTAACTGAGGTTTTTCCGTGCTTTTTCCTCAGTTGTAAGGCAAATGCCATGGTATAACTCGCAAAGACGGGGCACGGCCAGCAATCTCCACAATTAGGCGATAAATTGTACGCGGTTAGTTCATCGTTAATTTTAGTTTGACCACTCTGGGTTCGAATCCCAGAAAGCCTTCCAACCAAAGTTGTTAATTGTGTTGTTCTATGTATTGTTTGTGTGTAAATGTGTACTGTACTACTGCCACCGGGTGTCAACCCAATTGGAGTTAACAAATACAGGGTGTACACAAAAGAATGGTACGGTTTCAAAAGTTAACAAGAAATTTATTTCTCACCTTACACTGGCACAACATACACCGTCAGCAGCAGCAACTGTCCAAGTTCCTCAAGCGTTAATCACAACCCTTCAATGTGTGCACCCTGGGTCACACGACACACATCCACACCGTAATCAAATTCATCCCAGACTCGGTGTAGCGTGTCTGTTGTAATGTTCTGCAGTGCATGCGTTATCCTAACACGAAGTTCCTTGAGGGACATGGGCAATGGTGGTACGTAAACGCTGTCTTTAAGTAACCACCAAAGAAAAAAATCGCATGGTGTTAGATCCGGCGAACGGGGTGGCCAAGGGAGAAGGTGGTTGTCTCCTTTTGCAGCAAGTCCGATCCAGCGCCTTTGAAGAAGACGATAGAGAATCACCCGTACATGAGAAACTTGGACAGTTGCTGCCGCTGACCGTGTAGGTTTTGCCAGTGTAAGGTGAGAAATGAATTTCTTGTTAACTTTTTAAATCGCACCATTCTTTTGTGTATACCCTGTATATCAGTATTAATATATCAGTCTATCTTGATTTGTGAACACAAAACGCAAATTAATCTATCACATGGTTACCAAATTAAGGCACATTTTGCGATACAGTTCACCACATGTATAGATAGGAAGAAACTCTGGGTTTGCCCCTCACAATGTATTTTGGTCTCTGTTTCATGTGACGCTCGCAAAAAGCAGCAATCATTTCCCCAAACAGCATAAACTGAGAGGTATTTCTAAAGGGGATGGCACTGTGTTCCCTGTGAGGTAGAATTTCATGCTTCAAGCGGCCGTGCGTCGGCCGATGTCTCACCACAGGGACCCGAGCTCGATCCCAGTCCAATCCGGGTGAGATTTGTGGGGCACAAAGGTTTCTGTCAGTAGTACGACTGTCCCTGTCGCTCTCTTCCCTCCAAATGCTCCGCGCTAGTCTGCACCACAGTACGTCTACTGCCCTGGTCAATAGGACGAGTGGGTGGAGTCTGGGAAATTTAAAAGAAGAAGAATAAAATTGTTATCACAATGATTTCGTTTTATGCTTAATGGTATTGGCGTGTCTCATCATGTGGAAGGCTTCTGATATCTTCCTGAGCTGCATATTGTAGGTTTATGGTAACAGGTTGTTGTTATATCGAATTACTTAACTCTGGTGGGTGGTTCTAATGTTCATCTTCCTAAATTATACAATTCTTCCATCTACCCCTCACCTAAGAAGTGTTCTGGGGACCCTTCCTTTATGTATTATCAGTTAACCTTTTGGCGCCGGAATTATTTTTTAATTTTAGCACACCCTGTATATAAAATGTGAATAATACAGGAACTAAATACGTTAGAATTATGAAATGAACTGCATTTTGAAGAGAAAAAAACGGAGAGTATATACCATGTTTAAAATATTCAGTACCTATATTTGTTGAATAAATATATAAAATGAAACTTTAGAGGTTAGCGGTGCGGTACGACAACTGTAGTTGACATTAGGCGTCAAAGGGTTAATTTTTATCATTTTATGAATCTGTAACCTCCGGGAAACCACACATTTTTGTCTGTGGTGCAGGGGGCTGTGTTAACCTTTTAAGGACGAAACGTATTGTGATATTTGACGTTCAGGTGACTGTGCATCGTGATAAATTCTTATAATAAAACCAACCAGATGCACTAACTTCTCAAATTTATATTTGGAATAAAACTCTTCGTGTTTCGGGACAGTTTCTGTGTCCATCATCAGGAGTTTTTCACTGTACACACAACAATGGTATATGTCACACAGCTTGCGAGCAGGATCAGGACGGAGTTCCGTCCTGATCCTGCTCGCAAGCTGTGTGACATATACCATTGTTGTGTGTACAGTGAAAAACTCCTGATGATGGACACAGAAACTGTCCGGAAACACGAAGAGTTTTATTCCAAATATAAATTTGAGAAATTAGTGCATCTAGTTGTTTTTATTATAAGTATTGTATTATATAAGAACTCAGTCCGTACCGCGCTGTAAACACTCTCTACTTCGGTAATAAAAACCAATCTGTTAATGACGTATAAGACGAATGTTACTCTTTGTTCTGAGAACCATACAAAACACATAAATTCAATGTAATCAGCATGCAAAATTTTTGAATGTAAAACCTGGTGGTACGTACAGTAACCGGCAGGCTCTGAAAGTTTAAGAGTCAACCTAAATTCTACCATTTTCCTCTTCGCCTTGTATAACTGACGAGCCGAGGGGACAAGACGATGAGGCAGTGGACTCCGAAAATCGATTTTTCCCCTCTGCCTTCTTTCCCCGTCCTTTGCCTACTAACAAATAATTAAACTATTGATTAGTTACTGAACCCTCTCACTGTCCACACCTTGATGGTGCGCCTATCCCAACACAGACAGCACTCGGGCAGGCAAACTGCCACGTAATTGATGACGCCTGATTCGATACCATATCAACAAACAAACATCTGTACACTGGGTTACGGAAAGCAGGTCTGAAGTGAGTGTGCTGTCTGTGAATGAACAGCTGTCCGATACAAGAAGACCAATTGACCTGGGCTTGATTAAGTGACTCGGGTTCGATTAGTGTTAGACCAGTGTTCCTCAACCGCTGTGAGACCGCGGCCCGGTAAATTCTTTTTTCATAAGACGAGGGCCCGGTCCCAACAGATTTACTCGTAAATACCTTTCCATTTGTTTAAGTTCATACATTAAACTAAAATAAGTATTAATAATTAATTATGGCATAATCATAAAGAGTATTAGTACAGTTATGTATACTGTGTGGCATGTTGACAAATATAAAATTACATTTAAATTAGTTATCAATCACTGAACTAATGTAATCTTGTGGCATATTGTAGTTTCCTCAGGCCAACGTCTGGGTCTGAGTTTTTCGACACATTCACGAATATTTTTCTGCTCAGAGTATTTCCACTATAAAATATTTATTCATGAAAACTGCTTAGAAAACTAAAATGACAAATTCCAGGAGAATCTCTCGCCGCCCGGTACAATTGATGCCAGGGCCCGGTAACGGGCAGCGGCACGGCGGTTGAGAAACGCTGTGTTACAGAATGGAAGAGCAAACATATAACAGCGCACTCATTGATACTTATACTGGTAGCTCAGTCAGCTTAGTGGAGAACGTTACGGGATGAACGCGTTACCTTAATTTCCTGTCAGGAATTTTGGGGGCTCTGTTCACTGTTGCGACCAGGATTGGGATACAGTCAGGTTCTTCGACCTGAATTGAGAGACGTGAAAATGTTGGTGGCCGGTCATCTTCAACTCGGAGGTTAAGAATTTGCGGAACTGTACCTCCATTCCCTCACACAGCGTCATGGATTGATGTATAAAAATAAGTGACAAATCCTGATTTTTTTGTTTAAATTTTGTAAATAGATTATAAATTAAATTGTTGTTGCAATGTTATGTATTGTAGAATTGGAAGCAGTAGGCCCAGGTGCCTCTGAAACGTCTGCATATATCAAACAGATCAGACGGTGTCACAACCCAGAGGGCCCACAACAAATCTTAGGTACACTTTCCATTGTGCATCGTTTTAGACTGCATACATGAAGCAACTTACCTTACCGGGGTGCTGATAAATCCTTAGCCCGACCAGGAAGGAAACAAGCTCGGAAGCATGTGAGGGTCGCGCTCGATTTCAACAACATCGAGACGCGAGCTGTCATCAAGTCTTTTTTTCCTGCAAGGCAAGGCGTCGAAGGAAATTCACGCCATTCTGACAGAAACATTAGCTTGTTTCTTTTCTGGTTGGGCTAAGGACTTATCAGCACTCCTGTAGTTAACGCTGGATTCAGTCTTTTACATTTTCAACAAGTCCTTAAATTAAGCCAAAAATATGAGCCGAATACAAACAAGTGTATTACCGACTGACTGCACCAGCATTTTATTATTACAGAAGTACAGTTTAACGCCACTTATCTGCTTTAATCGGTAGAGTGAGCCATCCGGATATGCAGAAAATCCGGATAATTGGATTTTTCTTTGAATATACGCCACATTGGCAGTGTGCAGTTCCGCTGTTACTATTTACAGTATGTACCTGTGTCTAAACCTTTCGACCAGGCCTGATTTGAAGTTCTACAAGCCATAACACTGTACTGTACTTGATCCGATGACAGGTAATTTCAAGGCAAATTAGTTTTGTAGAATTCTGGACAAATTTACCGGAAGGGCCAAGTCGATCCGGATAAATGGCAGTCCTGATAAGCAGCGTCCGGATAAGCGGAGTTGTACCGTACTGCACTGGTACACGTTTCGACTGCTCATGCAGGCTGCACTATTGTTGATACTGGTAAGTTAATTTGCAATAGACGTGTTTATATAACACAGTAGTATGGAAGGTGAACAATGCTGTATACAGTGACGTGGTGACTACCCAAATCTTTCTATTAGGTACATTTCTGGCACGTGTCGATGCCCATCTCGACCATAGTGAAGAATATCAATGAATCACAAGTGGACGTACCGACAGTTCGAAAATGTGGTATTATAAATCCTTAGTCCGACCAGGAAGGAATCATGCTAATGTTTCTGTCAGAATGGTGTGAATTTCCTTCGGCGCCTTGCCTTGCAGGGGAAAAAAATCTTGATGACAGCTCGCGTCTCGATGTTGTTAAAATCGCGAGCGTTCCTGACATGCTTCCGAGCTTGTTTCCTTCCTGGTCGGGCTAAGGACTTATCAGCACGCCGGTATATGTAGGCCTACATGTAGTGGTGTGTACAGTACCTTTTCAAGACGAGAATATTTTGTTCATGCTTACAGACATAATGTATATTGCGACTTAAAAGTACTGTTCAACATCACCTTAGAATAAGCCATGTTGACTCCGAGGACGAGTAGAAGTATAGCTCTACTCTTTCTTTAACCTCGACGCTAGATGTGGTGGGTGGTGGTGAAAGCCACGCCCCGGCCGCTTTGCCCCCGGAAAAGAGAACCGGTACTCCAGGGCCGGTCTGGACAAGTCCGGAAAATCTCGCCTGTACCGAGATTCGATCTCCGGACCGTCCAGCCGGTAGCGAAAGACTGAGCTATCCCGGCCCCATACATATACAGGCCTATGTCAGTCCAGTAAGGTAAAGGTAAAACAGTCCCATTACAGGCCTGGACAGGCCCTGAGTGTTCCTTGAGGTTCCCATATTTTAAGACATTCGGCATATGAAGGTGGTAGGGTTGTCAACCCAACACACCGGCCGTCTTTACCCCCAAGAAATACTCCTGGTACTCATTTCTGTTAGAGGCTGAGTCGACCCCAGGGTCGTAGTGAGGTCGGAATTCCAATGACACAATCGGGAAAGGAACTCGCGACCTTCCGGCAGTGCCTCAACCAACTACGCTACTGCCTGCCACCGTCCAGAACTACGAGTATCAATAATTCGGGAATGGGTCTATCATCTACTCTAATGCGTCGTATGTTAGGCTGATAGCCTACGGAAGTGCGTATCAGGAAGATAGCAGTGAGCAAATGAACGCTTCTAAACCACATGACAAACACTGCTCAGCAGAAGTCCTGTGCAGTGAGTAATACCGTCCATAAGTTGCAAAGTGCTGTGGTGGTGATATCTTAAAGGTTCGTGCAGAGGCGTGCGAGCAAGTGTGGACGTAACTCTGTCAGTGTAAGGTAAAGGTAGTCCGTCAGGGTTCGTAGTTGGCTTTAGTTTAGGGGAGGAGAAACAGGGTTGCGTTTATTTCGAAATACTTGCAAGGGGTTGTGACAGTTGGGTGCTTGTCTTACCTCGCATATACAGATATTTGAGTTTTTATCGTCTCTTCTTTTGTTCAAGAAAGAAAATGTTTTTCGACACTTGGCCTGGTTTCAGTCATCAAATATCAAACTAGAATGATGACACTGCCCATAGAACATGCCCAGCCATAGAACATGCCCATCTATACAACACACCCGTTCATACAACATGCCCACCCATAAAACATGCCCATCTATACAACACACCCATTCATACAACATGCCCATCTATACAACACACCCGTTCATACAACATGCCCATCCCTAGAACCTGCCCATCTATACAACACACCCGTTCATACAACTTGCCCATCCAAAGAACATGTCCATCTATAAAACACACACTTTCATACAACATGCCCATCCATAGAGCATGCCCATCTATACAACATACCCGTTCATACAACATGCCCATCCCTAGAACATGCCCATCTATACAACACACCCGTTCATACAACATGCCCATCCCTAGAACATTCCCATCTATACAACACACCCGTTCATACAACTTGCCCATCCATAGAATATTCCCATCTATACAACACACCCGTTCATACAACTTGCCCATCCATAGAATATGCCCATCTATAAAACACGCCCGTTCATACAACATGCCCATCCATAGAACATGCCCATCCACGCAACACACCATTTCATACAACATGCCCGCTCATACAACATGCCCATGTACACATCACGTCCATCCAGTGGATCCTATAAACCACGTTTCGTCAGTATCCAAATAGTCTGACGATGACAGTAAAATTATTTGGCAAGAAAACTTAATATAACTGACGTTTGGAAGACTTAGGGGTGGGTTGGAGTGTGGGTGTGGACTGCATTCATCGGTTGGGAACGGCCTTTTGTGAAGACGGTTGTGAACCTTTCGGTATAATAAATTCCGGCAGTTTCCTGACCAGCTGAGATCCTCCTATCCTCAGCCGTTGTTACAGCAGTCAGTCCGTCCGGTTTCTCTCGCCTGTGTGAAAAAGTTGATATGGGGAGTACAGCAGTGGTTCGTATCAGATGGTTGCGAATTGGCGGCGTCCATTGGGCAACGAATTGCAACAGGTTCATGAGGGTGGGGTCATGGTGGACCGGGGAGGGCATTGAGTGGTTCTGACCAGTGTCCAGCCCCCCCGCGGACCGGCTCAATTGGTCAGTGTAGGATATTGATGTGGTTGGATCACACAGTGACTTGCGCCGTCCATTACCACCGCATGTGTGCGCGCGTGTGTGTGTGTGTGTGTGTGTGTGGAATTGTAATGAGTGGCAGGACGTACAGCAAGAAGCGCCTATGTACAGCTGTCTGCCTTTACCGACAGACTTTAACACTTTTCATCGTGTGTGCTTATTGCTAACCGTTTCATGGGACCATAAAAGAACGCGTGATAAAATGAGATTTGAGGTTCTGGCGTGTAGAATTGCGGTTTACTGGAATGTGACGCCGTGGGATCTGGTAGATTATACCAGCGTTTTGGAGACAGATGCTGCCTCCAGCTTCAGTTCACTTGTCTGCCCTCGTACACACTGATAATTATGCAACCGACAGTGTCAACAGCCTGGCACGCGGTGGCGCACTTGGTTGAGGCACTGCGCTGCAAGCCGGAAGGTCGCGGGTTCAATTCCCGATGGTGTCACTGGAATTTTTCATTGACATAATCCTTCCGGCCGCACTATGGCCCTTAGCTGACTCAGCCTCTAACAGAAATGAGTACCAGGAATATTTCCTGGGGGGTAAAGGCGGCCAGTGCGTAGGGCTGACAACCTTACCACCTTCATGTGCCGACTGTCTTAAAATCTGGGAGCCTCATCCTCCTGGAACCCTCAGGGCCTGTCCAGGCCTGTAATGGAATTACTTTACCTTTTTACAGTGTAAAAAGCGTCAGTTTGCTTCATTATGAAGTTGTGGCCATTTGGTCGCATGCTTCCTATCTTGTTCTGGCTGCACACCGGAAGGTAGAGCGGGTGCATTGTATCGTGTTGTCACGCGAAGGACGAAGGTCCTTAGCTGCATGCCCGTCTGTCTCAACAAAAGTGTAACTTCCTGTTGCAAAACTCACCCTGTAAGAAGCCACGAACGCCCAGGGGGTGATTAGAGGTATAGCTCTACTCTTTCTTTAACTTCGGCACTAGATAGGTATGGGTGTTCAACGCCACGCCCCGGCCGCTTTAACCCCGGGAAAGAGACCAGGTACCCGTTATGTAGGTGGCTGGGTTGGCCCCAGGGCCGGTCTGGACGGGTGCGGAAAATCTCGCCTCCACCGGGATTCAGTCCCCGGACCTTTCAGCCCATAGCTCAGTCGCTATACCGACTGAGCTATCCCGGCCCCCATATCTTCCTGTTGCGCTTTCCCCAATTAATTCGGAGAGCAGTGCCCGTGTTACCTTACGACACACAAATCCAAGAAATGGCGAAACTAGTTAGAGATAAAATTTTCATTCTTTACTAATTTCCTGGAAGTTTTCCTGTTTAATTAGTCACTGTGAACATACGAAATAATTTACAGCTAACGTAACGCTTCGCTTCATAATTTACGTCGGTCACCTGAGTCTGATAAGAGAAAGAATGGAAACAGATTGCGTGGCTTTAAGTCGTCTTTCTACAAGTCCACCTTATCTACATGAACCCAGTACTGTATTGTCCTCGTGTTTAATTAGTCGTTTGGCTGAGGGAAGACAGAAAACAATGGCATTATGTATGGCAGTAAGTGGCAGTAAGAACAGGGAATGTTAGCAGAGAATAACCGCCTGTCTCCTGACAGTAACAAAGACATATCTCACGACGTTTGTCAGTAAGGAACGACGGAATGTCTCTTGACAGTGTATGATAGTTCAGAACAAAGACGTGTCTCGTGAAATCTGAAGATAACGAATAATAAGGTACTGTAAATGACGGAACAAAAGGCTAGGTTCAGTCTTCCCCCGTTCTCGTTGAACTGCTTAACGAAACTTTGAAAATGGGAATGATATTGTATACCGAAACGTCGGTGACGAACCACGAACCTATGCAGCTTAACATCCCACAAGAAGCAAAGCGTCGATAGTAGAGAACAAAGACACGTGTGTTGTCAGTAACTGCCTTAGCTGCCTTCGTGTTTGGCCGGCATTCTCACGTGGAATTTGTTGTAGCTCTGAATGTACGTATGTAGCTGTCAGCAGCGCACATTGTGTGGAGTCGAATGCTGACATGTTTGTCAGTAACGTACTGGAATGGACACAGAACGAAGAGGGTTGTCTAGATAGTGGTCATCCCTTAGTTTTGAAAGTATAATATTAAAATGGAATTAAATATTTGCTCCGTCTGACATAACTACCTATTGTCTTTTATTATTTCTATTATTGGCTACTGATTTGGGCCTGAATAGGCCATCATCAGGTTAATTTTTACAAAAACTTTAAAAAGCTGATAATAATTATAAAGACTATTAATGACTGTGAATGGGATCCCATAAAATTAACGTCATTATACTCTATGTACCGCCATTTTTAAGTTTTTTTTTTAAATATTGGCCTGATTATGGCGTACTGAGGCCGAAACTTGAAGCCAGTAAGGTATAAAAGGTAAAGCTAAAGCACCGGCCGCCTTTACCCCCAGTAAAAATTCCTGGTACTCATTTCTGTTAGAGGCTGAGTCGACCTCAGGCCCGTAGTGCGGCCGCAAGAATTATGTCAATGAAAAATTCCAATGACACCATCGGGAATCGAACCCGCAACCTTCCGGCTTGTAGCGCATTGAGTAGCCAATAATAGAGATAATACATTTATAAGGTAGTCGTGTCAGACGGAGTACATATTTAACCTTTAGACGCCTAATGTCAACTATAGTGGTCGTACCGCACCGCTGACCTCTAAAGTTGCATTTTGTATATTTATTCAGCAAATATAGGTACTGAATATTTTAAACATGGTTTATATTCTCCGGTTTTTTCTCTTCAAAATGCAGTTTGTTTCATAATTCTAACGTATTTGGTTCCTGTATTTTTCACAATTTATATACAGGGTGTGCTAAAATTTAAAAAAAAACAATTCCGGCGCCAAAAGTTTAATTTCATTTTAATATTGAAAAGGACTGTATCTAATCTGACGTATCAAGCCAGCGTTTGCTTGGAAGGACATCAGAATCCAGCAGCATGGTAAGTCTGGTTAGCTGAATCGAGGCCGGAATCCAAATCCGGAATGTGCTAGCGCTCCAACGACGTGCTGAGCGCATTCTGTACATTTCATAACTTTGTGTTCGTCCAAAATAAATGAACACGTGTATGTACAGTACAATATAAATAGTAAGGAAACATCACAATGAAAAGAGGACCTGCATATAACATGCGATCAAAAGATGGCGGAGGGTTGTTTGTGTTCCAGCTGAATGGTCACCATGGCCGGTGGGTTTTCGCAAGAATGGCTGGATTAGCAGTGGAGGTCCTACAGGCCATGACTGTCCATGCAGGCAAGGGCTCAGCTCCCCATATACAATCAAGTTATGGACACAAGAGAGAGGGGTGGTCTCTCTGTTGCTGCTATGAGTATTTGGACTGTGGTTTTCTGTTCATTCTGATCTCAGCAGAATGTTTAATGTCGCAGATAATTTTCACTCGTCTTCCAGAAAGTTATTCATCTTTGGAACTTTTTTGTGCCTTCTCAAAACCTCAACATACGTGTGGTATTAAAATTGCTGGAGGCGAGAGGCAGCCTACCTTCTGGTTACAATACACGCTTGTAGGAGCTGAACCAGACCCTATGGCGTGTTCCCGTAGTGACAAACACGAATGGAATGTTGTACAGCACAGGAGTGCTGGAGCACTGCTGCGTGCAATTTATTGAATTATTTTCCGGCTTTATGTCCTTTTATGTCCTTAAGTAAAGTGGAATTTATTTTTAGTAAATAGGTCTATAATAGGAGTTATCCGGCAATGGGAGTTATTCGGCAATGGGAGTTATCAACAGTAGAAATTATCCGAAATTGGAGTTATTCGGCAATGGAAGTTATCAACAGTAGAAATTATCCGAAATCGGAGTTATCCGGCAATGGGAGTTATCAACAATAGAAATTATCCGACAATCGGAGT
>Ga0123354_10016842_pt1 | contig 11447 bp, 10 predicted proteins | sample TergutLab28metaG_2_FD_97872 | JGI IMG/M metagenome (GOLD analysis project Ga0123354, IMG submission 97872) | Labiotermes labralis P4 segment gut microbial communities from Petit-Saut dam, French Guiana - Lab288 P4 | ecosystem: Host-associated > Arthropoda: Insects > Digestive system > Gut ... | reverse complement strand
GCAGCTTCAGGAAGGCAGGCAGGCATATATTGTGTATCCGCTGATTGAAGAAAGTGAAGCAATGGATTTGAAAAATCTTCAGGAAGGGTTTGAAACGACCCAAGCTATTTTTCCGGAGTACAAAGTATCGATGGTTCACGGAAAAATGAAACCGGCAGAGAAAGACGCCGAAATGCAACGGTTTGTTTCCGGCGAAACGCAGATAATGGTTGCTACAACCGTGATTGAAGTAGGAGTAAATGTTCCGAATGCCTCTGTGATGATTATTGAAAATGCCGAACGCTTCGGGCTTTCGCAACTGCATCAATTGCGGGGCAGGGTAGGGCGGGGCGCCGACCAGTCGTTTTGTATATTAATCACGGAATATGAATTATCGGAAAATACGCGTCGTCGTATAGCGATATTGACTGAAACGAATGATGGTTTTGTTATTGCCGAAGAAGACTTGAAACTGCGTGGTCCGGGCGACATCGACGGAACGCAACAAAGCGGCATCGCTTTTAACCTCCGGATTGCCGATTTAACCAAAGACGGACAGGTGCTTTCACTTGCTCGCGAGTTGGCGATTGAGATATTGGAGGACGATCCGTTGCTTCAAAACGCGGAAAATAGTTTATTAAGTAAGCAGTTGGAAAAATTGAACCGTCAACGGAACATGGGGTGGTTTATGATAAGTTGAATGATATTTATTCATATTTTATGTCGAAATAAAAACAAAATTTGTTTATCTTTGCCGATAGATTTCATATAACAAATTAACTAAAATAAAAAAATAACAAAATGAAAAAAGTAATTGCTTTAATGGGATTAATTGTTTGCCTTTTTTCTTGTGATGTTGCAAAACAATTAGCCGGTACTTATGCCTTAACGCAGTGTAAGTATATTTTTCAGTCCATCACAGGTTTGAACTTGGGTGGAGTCAATTTTCAAAACATTAACAGTCTTTCGTCTTTAAACCCTTTAGCTGCTGCTAATCTTTTAGCGGCTTTTACCTCTCCCAATGGTAGTTTGCCTTTGAATTTTACTTTGAATTTGGGTGTAACAAATCCGGGAATTCAAACTGCAATACTTAACGGCGCTAATTACATTTTGGAAATTGATGGAAATGAAATGACACAAGGTTCCGTTAATAATCAAATTCAAGTCGGATCAGGACAGACGACGACATTACCTATCACGATAGGTTTTGATTTAAAGAAAGCGATGAGTGGACAATCCTTGGATGCAATTAAAAATTTGGCTTATAATTTTGCCGGAATTGGAGGAGGAGCAAGTAATGTTACTCTAAAATTGAAGCCAAGCCTTGTTGTGGGTGGTAATACCATCAATTCGCCCGATTACATCCCAATTTCATTTACATTGAATAAAAAATAAAACTGTACAATATAAATAAATGAAGAAACAATTATTCTTGGGCGACGAAGCGATTGCTCAAGCAGCGATTGATGCCGGTTTGTCGGGCGTTTACTCCTATCCGGGAACTCCCTCTACTGAAATCACCGAGTTTATTCAAAACGATTCAATAGCCAAAGAGCGCGGTATTTGTTCTCAATGGTGCTGCAATGAAAAAACAGCGTTAGAAGCGGCATTAGGAATGTCTTACGCCGGGAAACGGACCTTGTCGTGTATGAAACACGTAGGATTGAATGTGGCTGCCGATGCTTTTATGAATATTGCCATGACAGGAATTAACGGCGGGATGATAATTGTTACAGCCGATGATCCTTCCATGCATTCATCGCAAAACGAGCAAGATAACCGGATATTCGGTAATTTTGCCATGCTTCCGGTGCTTGAACCTTCCAATCAACAAGAAGCTTATGATATGACGTATGAAGGTTTTGAACTGTCGGAAAAGTTAGGCTATCCATTTTTACTTCGTATTACGACGCGTATGGCTCATTCCCGCGCAGGAGTACAAACGAAGGAACTAAAGCCGCAAAACGCTTTACACCCGGAAGATAATGCTCGTCCGAAATACGTACTTTTGCCTGTGAATGCTCGCAAACGCTTTAAGGTATTGATAGAAAAGCAACAAGAATTTCTGGAGGCTTCTGAAAATTCTAAATACAATCAGTTCTTCGGATTACACGGCACAAGGTACATAGACAATACCGTGAACCGCGCGCCTTTGGGAATCATCGCTTGCGGTATCGCTTTCAACTATTTACAAGAAAATTATCCTGCCGGATTTGAGTCTCCGGTTTTGAAAATCAGTCAATATCCTTTACCTAAGAAATTATTGCTTCAATTCGTGGAGTCGTGTGATGAAATTTTGGTGTTGGAAGACGGCTATCCGGTAGTGGAAGAACAACTGAAAGGCTATCTTGGTATTGGCTTAAAAGTGCATGGGCGCTTGGATGGAACACTGCCGCGCGATGGAGAGCTGACACCTGATAAAGTGAGAAAAGCCTTGGGATTAGAGACTGTTTCTTATTATTCCGTTCCGGAAATATTGGCTGTGCGTCCGCCGGCTTTATGCGCCGGATGTGGTCACAGGGATGTATTCGATGCGCTCAACGAGGTAATAAAAGAATATCCAAATGCAAAAGTGTTCAGCGATATTGGCTGTTACACTTTGGGAGCTTTGCCTCCATTTCGCGCGATCGACTCCTGCGTTGATATGGGAGCCTCTATCACGATGGCGAAAGGCGCGGCGGATGCCGGAATTTTTCCTTCCGTTGCCGTCATTGGTGACTCGACCTTCACCCATTCGGGAATGACCGGACTCTTGGATTGCGTTAATTCAGATGCAAATATGCTGATTATCATTTCCGATAACGAAACGACAGGAATGACCGGAGGGCAAGAATCTTTAGCCACCGGACGAATTCATGAAATATGCAAAGGAATTGGCGTAAAGCCGGAACATTTGCATGCAGTAGTCCCGCTCAAGAAAAATTACGAAGAAATGAAGACGTTAATACGAAAGGAAATTGAATATCAAGGTGTATCCGTCATTGTTCCCTGCCGGGAATGTATTCAAACCCATGCTCGTAAAGTAAAACAGAAATAAATATAAATAAGTGTCATTGCAGGCTTAACCCTCAATCTCCCGATAAATTTATGAAAACAGATATAATATTAGCAGGCGTTGGCGGACAAGGTATTCTTTCCATAGCGGCAATTATTGGTGAAGCGGCTTTGGAAGATGGTCTCTTTATGAAACAGACCGAAGTGCATGGCATGAGCCAGCGAGGTGGTGATGTACAATCGCATCTTCGGATTAGCGACCAACCGGTTGCATCCGATTTAATTCCTTTAGGAACAGCCGATATCATTATTTCGTTGGAACCTATGGAAGCGTTGCGTTATCTTCCGTATTTGAAAAAAGACGGTTGGATAGTCACCAACACTAAGCCTTTCGTCAATATTCCCAATTATCCGGAATTAGAACGGATTATGGAAATATACAACTCTTTGCCGAATAAAATTATCATTGATGTAGAACAAATTGCCAAAGATTTGGGAGCGGTGCGTTCAAGCAATGTAGTCCTTCTGGGAGCGGCATCTTCCCATCTACCGATTGATTTTTTCAAGATAGAGAATGGCGTTCGACGTATTTTCGGCAGAAAAGGCAACGAAGTTGTTGAAACAAATTTGAAAGCTTTGTCGGCAGGAGCCGGAAAAAAATAATCTGATTTTGTTTTTTCGGAATATTTCTATACATTTGCAGTTAGTTATTTATAAAGGGTCTTAAAAGCAAGAGAAACACTTACGAATATGAATAGACGAGATTTTATTAGAAGTTCAGGTTTGACAATCGCTGGAATAGGGTTGTCGGGACTCACCATGCCTGCCGTATTTGCACAAGGTTCACCCAATAAGCGAATTGTAATGGCAGTGGCGGGTGTAAATGGTAGAGGAAATTATATGGCGCAAGTATTTGCAAAAATGCCTGATTGCGAGATTGCTTACATCTGTGATGTGGATGAGCGGGCAATGACAAAAACAATAAATGATGTTGCCGCTATCCAGACGCATAAGCCAAAGGCTGAAAAAGATTTTCGCAAGGCATTGGAAGATAAGGGCGTCGATGCGCTGTATATAGCAACGCCCGACCATTGGCATGCTCCGGCTGCCATAATCGGTTGCTCAATGGGAAAAGAGGTATATGTCGAAAAGCCACTCAGTCACAATCCAAATGAAGGTGAATTACTGATTCAAGCCGCCCGAAAATACAAGAGAATTGTGCAAATGGGTTCTCAACGCCGTTCGGGTACAGGTATTATACAAATGGTTAATGATATTAAAAGCGGCATTATCGGAAATGCTTATATGGCTAAAGCTTGGTACACAAATAATCGCGGTGCAAATTATTATAAAGATGCTGCAGTTCCTGCATGGCTTGACTACGATTTATGGCAAGGACCGGCGCCGCGCAAACCCTATCAGGACGGTCTTATCCACTACAATTGGCATTGGCGCTGGCATTGGGGTACGGGTGAAGCGCTCAATAACGGGACGCATGAAGTCGATGTCGCCCGTTGGGGATTAGGAGTGGAATTTCCCTGCCGCGTTACTTCCGCCGGAGGACGATACAGTTTCAAAGATGGTTGGGAAACTCCGGACACACAAACGATTTCGATTGAATTTCCGGAAAATAAACTCATCGCATGGGAAAGTCGTAGTTGCAATAATTTCAAAGTAGAGGGCGCCGATCGAGGTGTGATTTTCTATGGCGATAACGGAACCGTAGTTTATCCCGGCGCAAATTCTTATACGGTCTATGACAAATCGGGAAAAATAATCAAAAGTTTTAAAGATGAGACCGATAGTCAAGATACAACAAACACAGTCAGTGCAGGCGGTAATTTGGATGAAATGCATGTTGCAAACTTTCTGGATTGCATACGTACCGGAAAAACGCCGAATGCAGAATGTGAAATCGGGTTTCGAAGTACCTTACTGGTTCAATTAGGCAATATAGCTTGGAGGACGAAACAAGAACTTGAAATCAATCCGAAAGACGGACATATTCTGAATAATCCCGCTGCCCAACAATATTGGAAGCGTGATTACGAAAAAGGGTGGGAGCCTCGCGTTTGATGCAGATTAGAATTAATACACTATCTTTATCGCATGCATGAAGAAATTAATTTAGTCTATGATTTAGCGTTGATATTTATTTCGGCGGGTATCATTACACTTATTTTCAGACAATTCAAACAACCTTTGGTATTGGGTTATCTTGTTGCCGGATTTTTGATAGGACCTCATTTTACTCTGTTTCCTACTGTCATTGCTGAAAAAAGCGTGACCGAATGGTCTGAAATAGGAGTTATTTTCTTGCTGTTTGCACTGGGTCTTGAATTTAGCTTCAAGAAATTGCTTCATGTAGGCGGACCCGCTTTAATAACAGCTATCACTGAAGTAACGACCATGCTTTGCATCGGTTTTTTCGTCGGATACCTGCTGGGTTGGACAATATTGGAAAGTATTTTTCTTGGCGGTATGCTTTCCATGTCTTCCACTACGATTATTATCAAGGCATTTGATGATTTAAAACTTCGGAATCAGAAATTTACTACCATCGTATTCGGCACCTTGGTTGTCGAGGATATCGTTGCCATTTTGATGATGGTGATGCTATCCACGGTAGCCGTCAGCCAACAGTTTGCCGGTGGCGAAATGATATTCAGCCTATTGAAATTAGTATTCTTTCTGATTCTTTGTTTTTTAGTAGGAATTTATATCCTGCCTACTTTTTTCCGCAAATTTAACCGGTCGATGAACGACGAAACGCTTTTGGTTATTTCTATCGGACTATGTTTTGGAATGGTTGTATTGGCTTCGTACTTAGGATTTTCAGTTGCTTTAGGCGCTTTTATCATGGGTTCAATTTTAGCTGAAACCATTGAAGGTATCCATGTCGAACACTTAACCAAGAACATCAAAGACCTTTTTGGCGCCGTTTTCTTTGTTTCAGTCGGGATGATGGTGAATCCGGGCATATTGGTGCAATATTGGCTACCGATTTTAATACTTACATTCGTTACCATTATCGGAAAAGCCTTTTTTTCGTCCGTTGGCGTTCTCCTTTCAGGTCAGACTCTAAAGACTTCCCTGCAGTCGGGGTTTAGCTTGGCGCAAATTGGTGAATTTGCTTTTATTATTGCCGCATTAGGTTATAGCTTAGGAGTCATGCGCGAATTTATTTATCCGGTTATCATAACAATATCGGTGATAACTACGTTTACTACTCCATATTTTATTCGTCTTGCTACTCCTTTTTACGAATGGTTAAATCCGAAACTTCCGGTGCGATTCAAAACTTTTTTAGATAATTACTCTTCCGGAGGCGAACTCGTAAAAGACGAAAGCGATTGGAAAAAACTGTTAAAGTATTGTTCAACCAATATTCTTGTTTATAGCGTTTTATTGATTGCCATCGTTCTTTTTTTTACAAAACTTGTATCCCCGTTTATTTCGAAACAATTAACGGGACATATTCCCGACTTACTCATCAATTTCATCAAATCACTGCTGGAAGTCGTTGTTATGATTCCGTTCTTGATTGGATTGATTTCCGGCAACCGGAAAAAAAGAGAGCTTGCCCACAAACTGATTTCAAACGGTCATAAAACAAATCAGCGGAGGATGATCGCTTTGGATTTGTTTCTCATCTTTTTGGCAACCTTTTTGGTTACACTTGTTTTGTTCATTAATTTTAGAACGACCTCGTGGACAATTATTTTCATGTCCTTATCCATTATTGTATTCCTCTTTTACGCTCATAAAAATTTCAAAGCGCACCACATTTTGGAAGACCGTTTCCTGTCGAATCTGAATCAAAAAGAGGAATATGAAAGACAAAAAACTCCGTTGAAAAGTTCAATTAACTCTCAATTGTCCGACCGTAACATTCACTTTGCGGAAGTAACCGTATCACCCGATTCGCCGTTTATTGGGAAAAGCCTCAAAGAGCTGGATTTAAGAAATAAATACAACGTCAATATCGCTAAAATAATTCGTGGACACAAGGAAATCTATTTTCCCTCCGGAAACGATTTCATCTATCCGTCCGACCTGCTGGTTGCCATCGGCACCGACGAACCAATTGCTTCTTTCACTAAAATAATGGAAATGCAGGATACGGAAATCCCGCAAATTAACAAATCGGAAATCGAATTAACCTCTTTTCTGGTTGAAGAAGATACTCCTATTTTAGGTAAAAATTTAGCTCAAAGCGGATTTCGTGATTTTGGCTGTTTGATTATTGAAGTTGACAGAGGAAAAGAGACTTTCGTCAATCCCGATATGTCGTTTATTTTTGCTGAAGGCGATTTAGTCTGGATTGCAGGAACAAAAGAAAAGATTCAGCAGTTTATTTGAGGAAATCATCACTACTTGCTACACTCCTGCCGGAAGTTTATCAATCATAATCTTTCGATGATTAATTCTTTCGCCGTCAACAATAAACCTGCCGTCGCCGACTGCGTGGAAAAAGCGAGGCGTTTTGTTTTTTTCATCAATCCATGCTTCAACGGCATCCAAAACGAAGATGTCGTGATTGGTTATATGGTCAATGATGCGGCATTCAATGTTGGCATAACATTCCTTTATGAACGGAGCTTTGACCGATGACGCTTCAAGCGGAGTGAGTTTGAATTTTTTAAACTTGTCAACTTCCGAGCCTGAGCAGGAGCCAATCTGAACAGTCGTTTTTGCTAATTCGACGGTGGGTATGGCAATCACACACTCAAGATTTTTTATCAGCGCTTCGTAGGAAAAATTCCACGGTCCGGTCATAAACGCAAATCGCGGTGTAAAATCAAGAACCATTGTCCATGACAAAGTCATCACGTTCAACCCTTTTCCTCCGGCGGTGGTAACTAAAACTACCGGACCCGGCTCCAGCAAGGTAAATGCTTTTTGTAAAGGAAATTTTTTCATTTACGCCTTCTTCCCGTTAGTATAGTCATGCGCGAATATTCTGCAAATGACAAATTCTTAATTCGCTTCAATTCAACAAGTTCTTTTGCTCTATCATAAAATTTCATGCCATGACAATTTAGTTACTGCCGCAACTTTTACGACGGTTACAAAATTACAAAATATTTTGAAACAAGAAACTTTTTTCAAACAAAGATTGAATTGGATAGTCTGAATATATTGAATATTTGCTTTTTATGGTAACAGTTTATTTTATCGTCTTACTTTACTTATTCATTTTTGTTAATTTTACTCGGGCGAAAGGAAGTAATTTCCCGTTCTCATCTCCATCCATAATCCATTGCCATGTATCAGTAGTTCTGTCATATAAAAATGTTGTATGAAATTGAATGGAGTCACTAAATTTGAATAACATCTCAATCTTATCTCCATTTGGTTTTGCACGTCCGATTATTCCGTTGGAAATTCCTTCATTGCTTGTATTATCTAACCAAAGGCAGAAATATTGTTGCTTTACTTCTTGCCAGCAAATATATACTATCGCCTCATAAAGCGGATTTCCTTTTTCATTTTTTTCTCTTGATACTTCCTTTAATTGAACATATTGTCCGTTAAGCACTCTTTTTGCGTCAATGTCATGTATCGTTTTTTTTCCGTCGATTGTACCTTCAAGTATCCATTCACCTGTTAATTTATTAAGCAGTGAATCCGGTTGAATTACTTGTTGAGATTTTACTGTAACAGGAGAAATAAATAACAGTATCAAAATCGTTTTGAAAAGTCTTTTCTTTACGAAAAACTTGAAACACTTTTTGTCGTAATTGCCTGACAATTTCACATTATAAAATTTCATATTCGCTTGATTTAAAAAAGTGAGGATTGACTCTGACGGAAACGCACGTTATCTGCTGGCATTTCTGTCAACCGTTTTCTCATTTCATTTTCATCGGTTTTACTTTAACTCCAATCAGTTGGATGATATCTTTTAGTTCTTCGTCATCTGAAACCGAGTAATGAACCCAACCGCCTTTCTTTCCACAAGGATAGCGATTTTGCCACAACTCTTTTGTTTTCGGGAGCATTGTATTCATTATTTCTGTAACTATTCTTGCACCATTGTCATTGATTGAAATAGTACAACAAAATCCGTCTTTTTCGATAAATACATAAAGTAAAAGCGTCTTTTTATGTGTGTAACGGTAAGCCCAACCATAATTATTTCCAAAAGGAAATTTCAACTCACGGTTTAAGTTATAATTTTTTCGGAGCATTTTCTCAAAAAGAGAAAGGCGGTTTATGTTTTTTTTCCCCAAGAAATGATTGATGATTTCTTGGGTAGGAATTACTTCTTTGTTTGCAAGTCTTTCTTTTGTAGCTATAAATTCCATACTTAATTATATATTAGTTTTACACGCGTCCTTAATTCACAGTTTCCATTATTGTCGTATAGTTCAAAATAAATTCCATGACTTTCATGTTTCGATTTCCAACAATCAAAATTTTCACACTGCAACTTCCAAACATTAACCGAAGAAGTTATTTGCTTTGGTAAAAGTGAGGATTGCTTTAGATGGAAACGCACGTTATCTGCTGGCATCTTTTACTTTTTTACTCTCGTTCAAATCCTTTTTAATCATTCTTTTTTACTTTTGGTGTCCCTTTCGGAACGGTTGATACTTTTTGTTATTAATTTTCAACGTTTTACAATTTCCCATTTGAGTTCTCGTTTTACTGTTGCTACGCCTACATTTAATTGCTCAACAAATTTTGCATAATCTATAAATATTGCAAAGATAATAAAATCGTTATATCCCCCGCATAATTTTTAATAATAGGATATTATGCAGGGAAAAACTCGTTACAATTACCTTGCCTTTATAAACCCAACATATCTCCCTTTATAAAGGGAACGACTTATTTCCTAAATCTCTCTTAGGTAACAAAAATGCAAGCCGCCTAAAAATTCCTTTTTTAATTCTTCCCATATCCTATCGTTATTAAGAGTTCCATATTCGTTATTCCCAATTTTCATTGCCTTTGTGGTGTTGTCAACCGAAGTGCAAAACTGTCAAGTTGCGCTAACTTTACATCTTTATTGTTTGAATATTCAAGGTTGAACAAATAATATCCCTTTGTTTCTTTTATTTCAGCGGCTGTCAATCAACCAGTCCATATTATTTCTTCTTTTAGTAGTCGCACAGGTTGTCCACCGTACACCGCGTTTTCTTTTTCTAATCGCTTGCTTATAAAAGAATTGGCTCCAATCACACTATTGTCTGGTATAGTTGTTCCTTTTAAAATCAAACAACGACAACCAATCCAAACTTTGTTACCTATTATGATTGGTGTTGGTGGATTTAATATCTTCCCCGACTTGTCTTTAATTTTATGAAAATCTGTGTCCATTATTAAAATATCCCAAGATAAAATACAGTCATTCCCAAACTTTATGCTATTTGCGGTTACAATGGTAGATTCTGCTGTAATTGAAAAATTGTTTCCCAAAATTAATTCCCCGCTCATTACACAAATCTTTGAACCGTGACCAATATTTGCCTTTCCCTTAAAGATGACTGTACCTGAAACTTCCCAAATAGTCCTTGATACTTTCTTGTCAAAAATTCCAACATATCCGTGTCCGATATGTATCATTCCCGATTTTATAGGACAATCAAGTATTATTTTTCCGCCTGTGTGCAACAGATAAACTTTCTTCGACACTATTATTGGTATTTTAATGGCTTGTCTAAATGGCAAATACTTAAAATTAAAGTAGATAGATTTAAAGTTTTGCCTTCCTATAGCTTTCAAAAATTGTAATGCTTTTCTACATTTTCTTAATGGTTGTTTAACTGTCTTCATTTTTTCACTCTTGTTGAATTAAACATTTGGTAACTGCTAAGTTATCAAATTATTCAATAAATAATTTCGACTACAAAATGATGCAAAGATAATAAATTCGTTATATCCCCCGCATAATTTTTAATAAAATAATAGTATGTGGAAAAAAACAGATTTTCACAGTATTGTAGCCCAAGCTTAGGATATGGTTCCGGGCTTTAAAGAAGGTTATAGATAGAAAGTTTAAACCGCAACTTCGCTATCGCTGCATTGCGTTTAAACCTTGATTATTAGAGGCTGATTTTTGTAGCTCGACAACGGAATTATGCTTTTTGAGCCGTTAGACAAAGCATTTTTTTATTTTTTGATAAATTTATTTTGATGTTACTAAATCCTGCACTCGACAATATATTCTGATAATCATTCACAGAATATATTTTTGCACCAAGCATATTTACAACAGATTTCAAAGGCGCCTCTTTCCCTTCTTCCCGAACAAGTTCATTGCATATAAAAAATGTTCCGCCACTTTTTATAACTCTTAAAATTTCTTTTAAACTATCTTTGGAATCTAACCAAAAATAAACAGTCTCGAAGGCAGTTACAATGTCAAACATATTTGCATCGTATGGAATTTCCGACACGCTGCTTTCTTTTATTTCACATCTTTTTTCAGCAATTGCCTTTTCATTGTTTTTCTTTGATTTTTC
>Ga0123354_10016841_pt1 | contig 11447 bp, 11 predicted proteins | sample TergutLab28metaG_2_FD_97872 | JGI IMG/M metagenome (GOLD analysis project Ga0123354, IMG submission 97872) | Labiotermes labralis P4 segment gut microbial communities from Petit-Saut dam, French Guiana - Lab288 P4 | ecosystem: Host-associated > Arthropoda: Insects > Digestive system > Gut ... | reverse complement strand
CACTTCAGACAGCATCTCAAACGCTACTTAACCTGCTTTTGCAAAACAAGTTCTCCTTCTACTGATTTCGAACTTGCAAGAAGAAATTGAATTTGTAACAACTGTCTTTATTTCCTGCCGCTACCAATACGATATACAGTTGTTACAAAGTGTCATCTTGTAAATTGCAGTAATGACAGTGAAAATTACGTTGCTGTAACACAATGCGAGTTGAGTTTTTAACAGTTAAATATATGCATTGTCACATTTCATTGTATTCAAAGGCGACCTCAGAAAAGTCAAGCAATACAAAAAAATTACAAATGTTCCCTTACATTTTCTTTTGAAACAAAATTCGTTTAGGATAATACTAAAGCGGATTTTAGTTTCATATATTTCTTACGTACTAACAGTTTATTGTTTGTTGGTTTTGATGAAAATCACTGATGTTCCTTTCTCTCTGTTACATTCCCAAAATAAATCCCAAATAAACAGACCCTATGTGGGCCGGTAGCTCAGTCGGTATAGCGACTGACTATGGGCCGGACGGTCCGGGATCGATTCCTTTGGGGACGAGATTTTCCGCCCGTCCAGATCGGCGCCGGGGCCTACCCAGCCTACCGTAAAATGAGTATCGGGACTTTCCCGGGCATAAAGTGGGGCCGGAACGTGCTGCTGACCACTCACCCCTTCTATTGTCGCTTTCATGGAAGAGTAGATCTATACCTCTACCCACCCTCTGGGCCACACCGGGCCTGTAAAGGGATCACTATTTCACACACACCCTGTACAGTACACAACCTACAGTTGCAGCCAAATGCACCATTTTCAGTACATATCCATCACACAGTTTGCTTTATACATTTCGTCAGTCTATTGACATCCTCCTATCCTACCGGTCAATAAATTCCAGTCAGCCACATATCCATATACACACATAACCATTCTTGCCGCGGGAAAACAATAAGTGTTACATATTCACAGTTTGTGTCTGTAGTCTCAGTTATGCAGCACACATTGCACATGCCCCAAATTGCTATCTGTGACCGGCTGACTGTACCGTATTTTTCCACTTTATCTCGTAAAGCGCTCAATTTTAGAAAGTAAAATTATTGAATACAAGCCAACTGATTTCATTTTCTCTGCAAATTCTCTTCCCCAACATTTCCCACTCCACAACAAACACATTCAGATATTCAATAAATGTACGTACGCTGGTCTTTACATTATTATCGGCTATTTTGTGAAATTTTAACAAAATTTGAATTGTATCTACAGGTTTTAAAGAAACCCAAATATATTAAATTTCATAAAAATCCGTCCAGTGGCAGGCCAGTTATTTCATGGACACGGAAGGTCGGACGGACGGGCATGACGAAGAATTGTTTAAAGAATTTAAAGAATGCTGAATTGTTTAGAAGGAAACTGAAGTCATTTTCACTCAGCTGATATTCTGCACTGTACATGAATATTGTGTGTGATAAATTGTTATTTTGGGAGTTATAATGGAAGGACTGAGTTAGGGAATGGAGGGTTTGTGAGTGATGGGAATTGTTAATATTTTGATTGTGTGTACCTAGGAAGTGTGTCATCCCCATTGTTTGTGTGAAACTAGGGAAAGGTTTGCAGTCAAACACAACTTAAACACTGAGGTGTATTTAATGACTGTGATGGAAACAGCTACATGTTTCGGTCTGTATTGGCCATCATCATGTTGTCTAGGGAACGTAATGGCTAGCTATATGCATGTGTGGGCGCGTGGTGTAGAGATCTCTACATACGCATAGCTTGACAAACCGAATCAAAACATGGGTCAGATAAAATACTATGAAATATAACAGATACAGATAGTAATACAAAGTACATGAATATAAAATAGACAATAACTCTATTTGTGGTGGGGGGGGTTGTTCTCGGCAGGTGATGGGTTGTAGTCTTGCGGAGGCTTGTTCTCTGACTTTCTCCTTGAAATTGCTGCGTTGCAAGGGGGTGGGGATTGGTCCGAGTGGTTTGGTAGCAGGTTTCCTTGCCTAGGGGAACAGAGATGCGTGTGTGTGTAGGATGGCTGAATGACCTATTCTATTATGTGAAGTTGAATGAACCAACCACAATCAGAGACACGACACAGCGGCACTCCATCAGCGAGCACTGCCACCCATATGGACCAACACCAACCAGGAGAAAAGCAAGACAGGAACACGTTAACACCAAGAGCTTAGGTAAGTCCACAGATGCTTCATGCTTACATTTTCACAATAAAGAAGAACCCTCCCACGCATAATACAATAGGTCATTCAGCCATCCTACACACACACGCATCTCTGTTCCCCTAGGCAAGGAAACCTGCTACCAAGCCACTCGGACCAATCCCCCCCCTTGCAACGCAGCAATTTCAAGGAGAAAGTCAGGGAACAACCCCCCCCCTCCACAAATAGAGTAATTGTCTATTTTTTATTCATGTACTTTGTATTACTATCTGTATCTGTTATGTGTCATAGTGTTTTATCTGACCCCTGTTTTAATTCGGTTTGTCAAGCTGCGCGTATGTAGAGATCTCTACACCACGCGCGCGCGCACGCATATAGCTAGCCCTTAAGTTCCCTAGACAACCTGATGATGGCCAATAAAGGCCGAAACATGTAGTTGTTTCCATCACAGTAATTAAATACGCCTCAGTGATTAAGTTGTGTTTGACTACATAACCTTTTCCTAGTTGATTGTGTGTAATAAATGTGTTGATTTGTAAGTATAGTGGTTTAGGTACACATAATTGAAATCTCGTATGTAAGTTCTGCGAAGAAGCATCAATCAATATATCATTCAGTGGAACAAAAATCAATTCTCCTTCCATCTGCAGCTATATAATATCTGCAGGCAGATATATAATATCTGCAGGCAGCGGTGATTGGTTAAATAACATTAAACACACAAACAAACAAGACAGTATATTTATCTCGGTATGTAACCAAAATGATGCACAAAGTTTGTTTTAAATAAGTTTTTATTTCATGCCTCTACATGTTTCGAGCACTTGTGCTTATCATCAGGAGGTCAAAATTGCATTACACAGCCTCTGATATCACACTGAAACAAGTGAGTGATCTAAAATTACTAAAATACAATTCTATAAATATGAGCAAATGCTAGTAAAATTCATGTGTGAATTTTTCGGGTGTGATTACTGTGTATTACTTACTGTAAAATGCTATGTCATGTAGAGGTTATGTTTATCCAGTTATTAAGCTTGTTTAGAAAGGTACTATGTCTATTTACATTTATGTTTGTTTAGTATATCTATTCATAAAATCGTATAAATTGCTGATTATTTGTATTATCTATAAGGTTATGAATACTCCGGTTGTTAGAAGTGTTAAAATAAGATGTCTATTTACATTACATCTCTAAATAAATGTGTTTATTCAGTTATTAATATTGTGCGTTGTCTATTTACTGTTCATTAATTGTTGAATTTACAGTAAATGCAACTTAACTTAAAACGTGCCTACACTATAGGTGGCCGTATTGTGCACAGTTTGAGAGAGGACTGGTTGGAATGTATGGGATTGTGGGTTTGGCGTCAGGTGAGTTATGAAGGGGAGTGTTTAAATGGAGGAAGTCAAACATAGGATTATGCTCGTTCAAATGTTTTCGGGGATCAGTTCATTATTATGGTGGAAGGACTGGATGTACATTTGATCATATGGAGACAAAAGGGTCGGTGTGTTGATCTGCTTGAGAAGAGTCATGGTGTCGTCAATGTTACCATATTCATGTCTGCAACTTAACCTCAAAACAAACAGCAGTTACTGCAACGTCACACTTCTTTCCCAAAAACGTAACCGGTCTACATTTTATCACAACTGTAAGTGGCCCTAGCTGTCGATGCCCCGTCAGATGCAATACAATTTTCTGTATCCAGTTCACAACATTAAAATTGTGCTGTACCGCTATCACTATTGACAGCACAGCACAGTGCAATAATTCTGTGCGGTGAGGCACACAGCAATAAGTAATTCAAACAGTATGTGTAATTACAGTAACAGTGATATGTTGAGACAGCATAATTATAATGCATTGGGACATAAATATAATCAGCTGACCACATAATTATACCGCATTCAAACATGTTTATAACCAGCCATGCTGTTCCCAAGCGGCTCCAGGTCTAGAAAACAGAGATTAACGGCTGTGGGGACCCGTTACCCTGACCACGTGACACCCCTCTATCCGTAAAAGTTGGCACTAACTTCGCCGACCGGCGGCGGCTGCTCTGTCGGTATAGTTCGCGTGCGGACTAAGGCCACGGAGTTTAGTTTTTTGGTTCCCAAGACAGTTTAGCAATTCACACATTCCAATAGCCACACAACAAAAGCACTTCCCATCTCACTGTACATGTGACTTACACAAATTTCCGGACCGTTCTGTACCAACACGAGCACTGATGACGTCATGTAGTGGCCCGTAGCACAGATCGACACAAACTGGCATATACTGCGGAGGGAGTGGAGATTGCTTTATTTAAGACAGGACAAGTAACTGATTATTACTACTGGTTACGGTTTTTTCTCCCTCTTATATCCATTTCCTTTCTCCATTCCACGGCCCTCAGCCGACTTTTCATTCCGAAGTATCCTGCTCTAAATTTGTAATTTTTACACTGCAATACAGCCAGGTAAGAATTCCTCCTCCCATTGTGTTGTTTTGTATTATCACTTGATCAATCAAATTATGCTCTCGCCATCTTGTACCTCCCACATTTTGTACTAAAGTGTTAGATCAAAAGTTTCTTGTAGTCACTCCCGTCACAATTCCTCCTGTCAGAGACAGATTCTCTCTTCTACACTGCACATTTCCCCTCACAACACGGACAAAATAAACCAATTGCTGCAAACCTATTGGATGACAAAATCTCTTAGAGACTTTTCACCGCCCTGAATATCACTATGTAAACACTGTGTTGGTGTTGCCGGCGTTCTGAATGTCGAAGTGGGGAGGAAGAACGACTTTCTCACTAGCAGTAAGTGTTGAGTGTGGATGTTAAATCGCTTAATGTGCTGTTGGTGCATTTTCCCTCTATAAAAATACCATGCAGTAACACGGTACAAAGGCTATATCAGGCTTCATAAAATTCATCCCATGTTAAGCGGTCTCAATGTCGGTTGTTGACATTTCAGCAGCGGCAGTAAAGCAGCTGGACGATGTGATGCAGGCAGTGTCAAGTTGAGCTTTGGGATAGTGTTTGGTTTCAAAATTTGGTGAAGAGACAGGTGCAGACATAGCAGTATCATCCTTCCGCACTAAAAAAAAGCCATTTTCACTTTTGTGTTATATATTTGAACACATTGTTAACAGTGCACAAACCCAAAACAAATATACACACCACCACCACACACACAAAAACACCGACAAACAAACCCAAACACACACTAAACTCCCACACACACACACACACACAAACACACCAACATACAAACACCCAATCACTCATACACAAACAAACCACGCTCACAAGCAACCACTCACACACAAAAACACACACACAAACACAAACACCCACCCACTCATACACACACACACACATCCACTCACTCATACACACACACACCCACTCACACACAGCCACACACAAACACACACAAACACCCACTCACTCACACACACACACACACCCAAACACACAACCACACACACACACACACAAACAAACACCCATTCACACATACACACATCCACTCACACACGCCCATTCACACACACCAATTCACACACACCCATTCACACACACCCATTCACACACACCCATTCACACATACCCAATCACGCACATCCACACACACACAAACACCCGCTCATTCATACACACACTCAAACATATTCACACACACACACACACACACACACAAAACACCCACTCAATTATACATACAAACACACCCACTCACGCAAACCAACAGACACATACACACACGCACACAAACACACACACACACACACTCTCATACACCCACCCACACACACCACACACACATAACACCACACAAAAACACCACACACAAACACACGCACACACACAACCACACATAACACCACACACACACACCAACTCACAAACACACACACAAATACCCACTCACACACAGCCACACACACACACACAAACCACACAGACCCACACACACACACTCACACACACACACACACTCACATAAATACACACACACACCACAAACACACACACACCACACACACACACCCACACCCACACACACACACACACCGACACACACCCACTCACACACACACACACACACTCGCATAAACAGAACCACACACACACACACACACCACACACACACACACACTCACACAAACAACCACACACATTCACACCACACACACACGCACACGCACATCCAGACACACCACATAAACACAAACATCTACGCACACCACACACACACAAATACACACACCACACACACACCATAAAAACACACCCACATACTCACACAAACCACAACCACACACACCCACACACACACCAAAACACACACACACCTACACACTTTCACGCACACATCACACACACAAAAACATACACACACACATACACCCACACACTTCCACACACATCACACACACACAAAAGAACACGCCACATACACACACCCACCCACACACACACTCACACACATATACCCCCACACACCCACATACACTCACACACATCCACACACTCACACCATACACACACACCACAAACACACACACACACCCACCCACCACACACACATAACACCAGTTAACACTATTCTCTCCCACAACTACCGTTCGTCACTTTCCTTCGTCATTTCGCCAAGATATTTGCCGCTCTCTCTGATTCAATTCATTTACTGTACATTTGTCGACTTTTTTTAAAAAATTTTCTTTTCTTAATGGGAATGAAATTAGATTTATTTCCCCGTTTTTCCTTCTCCGTTATCGTTTTTTTTTAGATTCCAACTTTCATGTGCTTAGAAATTTGGAGATTAATTTCGTAATATAACTGTAATATAACCAAATGTACTGCATCTGTAACTGTCACGTGCTTGTACTGTGTTCCTCTGCTGTCTGTGATTATTAACAGAACCATCCTTCGTCTGTCAGATCACTGTCCGATGTGTCTGTTTGTCACGTCAACAGTAGCTACACAATTCACTGCACACCCCACTGTTCAAGTCACGTTTCTACAAACAAAATGCACGACTGTAGTTACGGTTGGCTCCTTCCCCCACAGCTGGTATCTGTATTTTGGAATAAGAGACTTTTTCGAATGCAATGTGAATTTTTTTGTCACAGATATCGATAATGATTTAAATATCAAATGTTTCCTGCTTGGAGGCCTTAGGAAAATATTTCAGTCTACGAGTGGCCCCACAAGGGGAAGTATCCAACGTTTAGTTATTTCAGTAATTTATTAATGTTTCTGTGTGTGTTACCTGTAATTCGTAGCAAATTTTTTCCATTGTGATTTAATGGTTTCCTTTTTTCCTGCTATTCGACTTCCTTTTTCCTTTCCCTGTGTCCAAATCTACACATTTTGTCCCATTCAATGCACAAACGTTGCCCTCACGCAGTGAAGAATTGTTTATATCAGAACGGTATGAATATTGATCACCACTTAACAAATAATTGGGGTCGAATTCTGAGTCACATACTCTAGATGGTGTTTCGTCATTTGATGAAGTAGTATTATCACATTCCTCCATCTGTTCACCCTCACTAAACACAAGCAGTATTATTACATTCCTCCATCTGTTCACCCTCAGCACACACAAGCAGTGTTATCACATTCCTCCATCTGTTCACCCTCAAAACACACAAGCATTAAAATCACCTTCCTACATCTGTTCACCCTCAGCACACACAAGCAGTATCATCATATTCCTCCATCTGTTCACCCTCAGAAAACACAAGCAGTACCATCACATTCCTCCAACTTTTCACCCTCGGCACACCCAAGCCGTATCATCACATTCCTCCATCTATTCACCCTCAGCACACATAAGCAGTGTCATCATATTCCTCCAAATGTTCACCCTCATCATACACAAGCAATATCATCACATTCCTACATCTCTTCATCCTCAGCACACAAAAGCAATATCATCACATTCCTCCATTTTTTCACCCACAGCACACACAAGCAGTGTCATCACATTCCTTCAACTGTTCACCCTCATCACACACAAGCATTGTCATCACATTCCTCCATCTGTTCACCCTCAGCACACAAAAGCAATACCATCACATTCCTCCATCTGTTCACCCTCACCACACTCAAGCAGTGTTCACACATTCCTCCAAATATTGACCCGTAGCACACACAAGCAGTATCATCACAATCGTCTATCTGTTCACACTTAGCACACAAAAGCAGTGTTATCACATTCCTCCACCTGTACACCCTCAGTACACACAAACACAGACGATACAGCAACTGAAACAGCACATTAAATTACTTATGTAGTGCTATCAGGTTGCTTGATGGCAGAATTTTACATTCAGCTTAATTTGGCTTTAATTTGAAGTCTAATTACCACAGTAATATGGGGGAAAATAACAGAAATGTGGTGGTTGGAAGGACGTCGATTTGAATTGAGGTTATTAAATTGGGCCCAAATAAAATAATGTATAGATAATAATAACCGATGGTAAAAGTATCTTTCACTATCTACATCGAATGTTTCTTCCGGTGTGTCGGCTTTCAGCGTGACATTCTCATTACTGACATTTTCGTTTCAGTCAGTACTGCATTCTGAAGCATCACAAACTGCCCACGTTTCGTTCCGATGATTTTTGTAGGATAAAAATTTCGAAATTTCAGCGACCAGTTCTACTCAATGTACCTGCGCAATATAAACATTAGTTCCCACTGTTAGTTCCTAATTATCGGAATTATCAAGAACTAGCTACACATGGCAGCTTGTGTTTGCAATATATTTTAAAATGGGCAAGCTAATTATTTACATTTTCCAACCACTTTTATTGACTGAATGTGAAAATGTCGAAAGTTCTGAAGTGATTTTGGAATTACTGAAATTAAATTACGGTGTGTTATATGACCACACCCAACTGGTGCACCTGTTGTCTCAGCTCACGCTCTGGACCACGTGATGTCCCTCAGCCAATCAGAACGCCACAGCAATATTTATTATTGTGCTTTTAGTGGAGAGAGCTAGCACGTGGCTACCTGTTGCCAGTGACACTTGTCTGACAGCTGTCAAGCACAGAACACGTGTTTTGACCTGCTGTAGTGTTGACAGCGAGACTCACTGTTAAAACTAACACAGCTGCAATCAGGTAGGTTGTGTTTTGTTGTGGTGATCCACAGTTCTAAATGGTTTTTTCTGTAAATTGGGAACAAACTTCTTAACATTTCATCCGGAGAGAAATGTTTTGGCTATGGCAGTCATCTGGACAAAGGGACGAAAGGATTGTTCCGTAAAAGATTATTATTCGGTACGTATATTTCACTAACTATTATTATTAATATATTCAAAACAACAATTTTACCTGTTGTTTTGTGTGGGTGTGAAATTTGGTCGCAAATATTAAGGGATGAGGATGTTTGAGAATATGGTGCTGAGTTGAATATGTAGGTCTAAGAAGGACGAGGTAACAGGGGAGGGGAAGAAAAGTACATAATGAAGGGCTTAATGATCTGTACTGCTTACCGAATATTATTCCGGTAAAAAATCGATAAGAACGAGATGGGCGGAACATGTAGCGCTTACGGGGCGAGGAGAGGCGTGTACAAGGTTTTGGTGGAGGAACATCAAAGGAAGAGACCACTTGGGAGACCCAGGCGTAGATGAGAAGATAACATTAAGATGGATCTTCACGAATTTGGAAGTGGGTGTATGGACTGGATGGAGCTGGCTCATAATTTGGACAGATGGCAGGCGTTCGTTAACGCAATAATGAAACTTCGGGTTATATAAAATGTTGGGTATTTCTTGAGTAGCTGAAAATCGGTCAGCTCTCAAGAAGGAGCTGTATGGAGTAAGAAAGTACGTTGTATTAACCAACCTTCTATACAATTGCAATTTACTTTTCTTCCGTTTTTACAACAAACATTCATATATCTTTGCTGAGTTATCTGTAACAGACGTATGTGAAGGTTTCCTGGGCGTGACACCACGAAATGGCGCCTCTCTCTTTCTCTCTCCTTCTCTCTATCTTTCTACAGTGAGCAGCGCAGCCTCACGCCATAGCTCAGTCATAACGACCCTGACCTCTCTGACACAGACCTTCAGCCACAGTTCCAATACATTGACAATTCAAAGTCAACAGACTGTCCACTACCCAAACCGCTACCAGCAGAAAGCCAATACTTGGAACGGCCGGTACGCCGCAGTTCTGTTGTTACCTAAACATGGCAATACATCGTGTGCTTTTAGGGATAAATCTGTAAAGAGCAGCAAATCAAGCAATGCTATTGACATAAATGGAACTGCAAGACGTGGAGAACGAAGTGTCACTGTATGGGTCAATGTCCCAGTAATTCCGTTTACCGCTGTCAGTACAATTCCACCATTGCTCCATAATCATTTTTCTGTTACAGGAATGAAAAGCAGGCGAATGGTGGGAAAATTCAATGTTGTTTCGGAAATCGAGAAGCGTTGTGTAGGAACGTACTGCAACTGTTGTAGTTTTAAGGGTGGACATATTGACAGCCTTGAATTGTCTAACTGCTACTAAATATGTACGAACAAGCACCAATTTATAGTTATGTGTAGAAGCTGTAATTATGTCAGCCACTGACGTCACACTGTGACACATGTTGCACTTAATATTAGTATGGTTGTGTTTTTTATCATATGTCATTTGGTAGACTAAAATGCGTGACGCAGGGGGTTCTAAAGTAAGTACGAAACAGTTCCAACGGCAGCCGGTGACAGCCGACACGCAAATCGGACAACTTCATTACGCAGTGCACAGCAATACATGTGCACTGCTGTCTTGCGTAATTACTGATGTTCGATAGACTGTTAATAAGTAGAGATTCTTAACAGAACCTTATTGCAGTAACGTTACTGCAACATGTTTCGACAGAAACGGTGCATTGTCAGAATGGACTGCATAAAAAACGGAAAGGTTATACAATTTTTGTGTTAACCGGAGATTTCAGCTTCTACAGTTCTGTATGTTTCATTAGTATATATGCTGCTTATATGATGCTTTAAATTTCAGTATTGAGTAGATACAGTTAATAAAGTGGATGGTGCTCTTGTGACGTAGTGGGGTGAAGCAATACAGTATATTGTGCTGTTGTGAAGTAGTGGGGTGGAGCAATACAGTAAAGTGGATGGCGTTGTTGTGACGTAGTGGGGTGGAGCAATACAGTATAGTGGATGGTGCTGTTGGGACGTAGTGGGGTGTATCAATAGAGTACATTGGATGGTGCTGTTGTGACGTAGTGGGGT
>Ga0123354_10016840_pt1 | contig 11449 bp, 7 predicted proteins | sample TergutLab28metaG_2_FD_97872 | JGI IMG/M metagenome (GOLD analysis project Ga0123354, IMG submission 97872) | Labiotermes labralis P4 segment gut microbial communities from Petit-Saut dam, French Guiana - Lab288 P4 | ecosystem: Host-associated > Arthropoda: Insects > Digestive system > Gut ... | reverse complement strand
AATAATAATAATAATAATAATAATAATATAATACAGTAATAATAATCCGTCACGAATTAGACCCTGATAGACCTGTTTAGGCATCAATTTTAAAATGCATGCCAAACTTAAAACCTTTTATGTTTTAGCATTTATACAATTTAAGCTTGGCATGTACTCCCTAAATATGGCGTTGTCATGCCGAAACATGTCGTTGTGAAGTGACTGTAAGGTCATTATATATTGTAAGTGCTTTTAGTTGGTACATTAAACGAAAATATGGAACAGCACTTCGCAACTTTAAATATTAATATATTATGTGGAAGCTGTACAGCAGTTTAACCCCCTTTCTACTTTGATCCAGGGCGTTGTGGTTTAACATAATGTGTGTTAGCAAAGCGTGACTTGCTGTGTGTTCAGGTATATATCTGTACTCTAGCATTACGGTTACACTCCAGTTTTGTGACTAGAATTTGTCGTTTTACAGTGGGTGAGGTTTCCTTGAACGCGAGGCTTCTATGGAGCGGTATATCCACAAGCATGGCTGCGGTGGTGGTATAGTTGTGTTGCAAAGAGTGGCACGTTTTGTGTGTGTGTGTGTGTGTGTGTGTGTTTTTTTTACCTGACTTATTTCGTCGTGTGATCAAGAGGTTAGGCACTTTGACCTCTTTTATGCTTGCCTTCTTTTGATACCTGAAGGCCGGTTAGGCACTTTGACCTCTTTTATGCTTGCCTTCTTTTGATACCTGAAGGCCAGTCGGCCCCAGAAGTTTTCTGTTCGCTGCTTGTGTTACGCCATGAGAAATTTGTTCACTTGTGATATCATTCGTGCTAAGAACAACGTTACTAGCGGGGAAAACAATTTATTTCATATCATATTATATCCCGGACCGGACAGAAGGGTTTTGTGTAATGGATTGCGAGAAAGGTGTAAAATTTAGAACACTATATCCGCGTATGTTTTTTCTTCTTTCCCTCTTTGACAGTGGAAAGGGACTGGAATTCCTTGATTTCAGGACTCCACTGTCCGTATCTCGGAATGTCGGTGCTCACCTTAAGTAGAGGTTGGGAACCGTGTTCCCTGGCTAATGCAGGTTTGATTCCTTGACGGTATATCATACTTCCTTCAGACCTTGTGAAAAGTGACCGCACGATATGCTGGAACACATTCCTTTTAGGTATTTTATTAAAGACTGCCAATGAAAATGTTCTGTTTGTTACAGTCGGGTTATTTTTTTATCTGTGTTGTGACAGAAGGGATTGCATCTGCCGTCTGCGTTTCTGGAACGCTGTTGTTTGCTGCAGGTGGCAGATTTTGGAGGGCGTCAATGTTCATTTGATTTGATTTAACAATTTCTTCTGTATAATCATCTCTTATTATACTGAATGAGTAAAACAGGCAGCTCCTGCCGCGTAGTTTGACGTTTGATTTTGTCTGATTTGTTACATCCCTTGACACTTCTTAACAAATTTCCTCTGAACTATAGACCTACTGATTTTCTTAAAATTTTTGTTTAATTCCATTTATGTATCAAAGTGTGGGAATTGCTGTCTCTAATTCAGTTTTAAATATTGTGCTTTTCTCTGTCTTTTTACGTTTCTTTGTATACATATATTAAGGACATGTTGTATTGCCGCTATTGTGGTGTAGAAACAGTTGTACTTCATCAGTTCATGAATAGGTTACCGGAAATGTTCAATTTGGTCATGCGGTGAGATTAGGCTTGTTTTTAGCTCGTTACGACATGCAGAATGTGTAATTTGAGTACAGTCTTACGTATGAAAAATTAGAGGATTTTACCAGCACTTTTATGTAAAACTAACAGACTAACTGAAAAACTTCATGGAGCAGTCCTTCTTGAGACGCTGACAGGTTCGTAGCTAGTCAAGCAATTCCCCCCCATTTTACGGGGCCCGAAAGCATTCATAAGAGCCCGCCACCCTTCCTTATTCTGATCCAGATAAATCCAGTCCATGGCTTCCCATCCCACTTCCTCATGGCCCTTTTTAGTTACCCTGACCTGTACAAACTCCTCACATTCCATGTGTCAAATTTTATGTCCCCTTTCCATTGTTTAGGTTGTACCAATTGATGAGTCTAACCTTGAGGCATATGTATCCGTTTCATAACAAGTCCATTTTTATGGCGAGGATTTGTTAGCACCTCGCTCAACCTCAAACTGGAGGACCACCCCCTTGTCGCTGTCCGCGACTGCTTATTCAATACATTCGCAGCCACCCTCCATATTGGAGGCCGTTCCTCCATCCGCAACCGGAAGACACTCCATGCCCTGGTGACAGGGACCCACTTATCATGGAATATTAACAAACATTGACTAATTTTTAATAGAGGGAGAGTTCTGAAGAATCAAAAAACCAACTAGATACCACTTGATATTTTATTGTACTTCTTATAGGCTCAACATGTTTCAAGCATTAATATGCCCATCATCAGGAGCTCGCGACTATGATGTTTACCACATTGGTCGTGTCGTTCTTGGTTTGCTGTATGTTGGAGGTGAGGTGCGGTTAGGCTGGAGTAGTGTCCGGGCTGCAGGCTCAAGCACAACTGCTGTGCTTGAGCCTGCAGCCCGGACACTACTCCAGCGTAACTACACCTAACCTCCAACCTACAACAAACCAAGAACGACACGACCAATGTGATAAACAACATCATAGTCGCGAGCTTCTGATGATGGGCATAGTAATGCTTGAAACATGTTGTAAGAAGTACAATAAAATGTCAAGTGGCATCTGGTTGGTTTTTTTATTCTTCAGTTATCACAATGATGCACGGTCCAATAAACATAAGGGAGAGTTCTACTTGAATTTGTAGCTTCCACTGAGCTTAATTGCTGTTAAACCGGTTTCGCGCTGCCTGCAGCGCATCACTGATCGTGTCCTTGAAAATGATAAGTACGTACTATACATTTCCGCTCAGAATCTGACAGTTTGAAACGGATATCCACAAAATGTCGTGTTGCGGGCTGAATTGTTGGAATTTCCAAATAATCTTCACTGTTTTTTCACCAGATGTGCGTATTGTTGCATGTTCTGCGTTGAGATCAGCTCTGCCCGCACGTGGTGTCTGTATAACTGCTGTACGAATTTTGACGAAATTCGGTACGGAGCAAAGTGGGGAATTTACACTATAATTTGCCTAGAAAATACCGTGGTTTTGGATGTCCGTTTTTGATAATTCCCTATGTGTGGAGCTCGGATTTAAATTAAGTATGTTTATTCAAGAAGTGTCCAAAGTCTTGGAGCAGAGTCTTTGAAACTACTAGCTCCTCAGCTGTTCCAGAAATTCCCCCAGTTTTGTGAAAACTGAAGGTTCATTACCGTGTTCACAAGACCCGGCCATTTGTCTCTCCTGAGCCGGATGAATCCAACGAACGCCTTTACTTTCTATATCTGTTAGGTAAATTTTAATATCGTCTGCTTTCTTTTGGGATTTTACGCAGCGTACAATGGCGGTTTATTACCGACGTTTCGGGACAAACTATCGGCCCCGAATTCACTACTTGGCCCTTGATGGTGGGACGATAGGTTGTCCCGAAACGTGATTAAGAAACTGCCGTCCTGCCCTGCCTAAAATACCAAAAGAGCGCAGATCTCGTTTACACCGAGCCGAAGGCCTGAAATCTCGCAATTTTAATATCCTGTCATTTACTTCTAGATCTTCCAAGCGGCCCCTTTCCTTCATGCTACATACCCCGCCCATCTCAACCTTGATTTCTCCGCCGTACTATGTAGAAAGATGTACAACTCTTGACTCTCCTCAGTGTGTAGTTTTCTTCGTGTTCCTGTTACCTGCTACTTCTTAGGCTCAAATATTTTCCTCAGCAGCTTGTTTTCCTTCCCTCAGTTTTAGAAACCAAGTTTCACTGCCGTATGGATGAAGTTATAATTTTGTTCATTTTAGTTTTTACATTTCTGTATAGCAGACTGGAGGACTTGGTGGTTTATTGGAGCACAAATGACTTAATTTTCGTCCTTTGAAGCTCCAGGGTTTGATTTAATGATTGCTGCAAATTGCAGATTCAGTAGAACTGAATTCTAGATGTGGATGTGGGATGGAGAGTTAGAAGAATGCATTTCTATGTGCAAATATGTGCACATAATCTGTAAGTGTCTCCAAAGTTGTGAACAGCGTTCACTTTTCTTGAAACAGAATGCCATTTATAGTTTGTAATCTGGCAGCAGTGTATTATGTGTACCCAAAATTTGTCACTTAGAGATGCTTGTATCTTTCACTGCCTTTTGTTGCCCACATTGCTTGCAATTTTACATCATATTTCTGTTACCATCTACACTTTGGTGGGTGAGACACAGAGGGCTGTAAATGACACGCTGTGATTTTTCTAAATGCTTTATTTATGTTTGAGCTTTGAGGTGTCTGCAGAGATGTAGCCGAGTATTCTGTTCTTGTAGGATATGAAGCTGTGTCATTGGGTAATGCATCAACTAAATCCATTAATTAAATATTTGCTGCGATCGCATTCATTTAAAATAATGTTTTGTTTGTTCAAATTTATGTACAAACTTACAGTGTACAAACTGTGTAATTCATGGGCTGAATTTTTTCAGAATGTGCAGAAAACAGATGAGATTGGAATGAGAATGTCGTTAACACCTTACCTCTGGTTTTGTTGTCTTATTTTTGGACATTGTTTGTGGCTACCTTAGAGAATCACTCCACGAGACAACATATTTTCAAGGGTTTGCAAAGCTGTTAAATTTTATTTATTTAATGTACATTAACTTACTGCTTGTATCATACTTGCATATTTTATGCGCTTTAGATGATGCTTGTTTATGAAACGTATGCTTCACTTTATGTATCACGTTTGTTATAAATCATAATTTTTAATAATGGAGTTCACCATGAAGTTATTGTTGCTCCCCTTAATTATTATCCATTAAAAGTTCAGCCTCTTTCCTTCGTCCTGGGGTAATTAACCCCAATAACTAATTTTAAAATTAATGTATTGCTAGTGCAAGTTGCCACAGTTCGCTATGAAATTGTTCATACTATGTAATTAAAAATGTATAGCACAAATTTTGGTTAAATGCATGGAGCAGAGTCCAAGTTAGTACGTTCAACCACATATTATGGAACCGGAGTGTTCATTACCATATTCACAAGAGCCACATGAACCCATTCCACGCTTTCAAATCCAATATTTCGTATATCTCGGAAACACTGTATGATGGAGAAAGTACTCATTGGGTGTGTGTCAAATGCTTCAGGGAGTTAACTGGAAGTAAAAATACGTGATGTTTGTGTGGGCCCACATGTTTGTTGCTTGAAAGCCTAATTAAAAAAGAAATGCCATATTGCTGTCTGTATGGTACTTTTATTGTAATGTTTCATGGTCTGGCCCCATGGCATGGGTGAAACATATAATTACATGTGATTTGTAAGGCTAGTCGTTTACTTTATGGCATATGGGAATGGAAAAAGGATGAGTGCATGGAATTAGGAAAACAAATTTTAATGGAAGAAATTCTTGTAACTATTTTTTTTGGAAGGGGTTTCTTTGAAAGTTATTGTTTTTGGAAAGCACCACACCTATTGCTCCATTAATGACACTACAGAGGTATATTTCCAAATGCATTGATAGTAATTTTGTACATTTTACTAGTCCTGAAGTTTTATTGCAGATACACTGCAATAAAAGTCAGTCACTTAAATTCTAAGTCCAAAACCGGAAATGGTGTAAGCCTACACCTAGCATCACAATTACATTAAGCTTACAGCTGGCTTCGTAATTCCATTTCTACGTAACTTCTTTTTGTTTATCTGCAAATTGCTTCTCTCCTCCATCTATTGGTAGTTACTTAGGTCAGGTATTTCCTTTGAGGGAAACATGGATCTTTTCCCTGATGTGCGTTGAAGGTTCCACTTCAAAACGAAGATGAAGAGTGTCCTTGCGTGGCTGTCTGTATCAGGTAGTGGACGAGTGAGAAAGAGAATAACATTAATATGAAGGTCAAATGTACAATGTTGAGTCATGAATCAGTGTTTTTGGCATGTATTTGCACAGGTATGGTATTCACTGATAAGTTTCAGAAGTCATTTGCACCACCTTGGAGAGAATAAAAGCATGAGGGCAGCAGTTACTTCTGTTACTTTTCTATGATTCTTCTCATTGGCATTCTAATTTATAGGTTCAGTTTTTGAATATTACTAGTTAAACAGTTTATTAGCTCTTGAGTTTTTCTGGATATAATGCTCTTTCTTTTCTATTCTGCCCAGCCATGAATTATTGCATTGTTTTGCTCATTGTAGAGGACACATCTGATTTGCATGAAACCTACTGTGTGTGTGTGTGTGTGTCCCACATGATGTAGGACTAATTTCATCCTGGGTGTTTATTCTGTTTTATGACATTTGTAGTATTGTCTAATGCAGAGCTTAACTGAATTCATTAGCTAGTTGTGTAAACAAAAGTTTATTTCATAAGTGTGAGTGAGTATATGAGAATGTGATACTGGTCTACAGTTGACTGAACAAAATAATCCTGTGTGAGTTAATTCTAAGACTCAATTGCACTGCACAATGCTATGTTACAGACATTCTTCACCATTTGTTGTTTTATCATGTGGTGGTGGTGGTGTTTATGACTGTTTCCCTTCAAATCCTTATATAGTCACTGTTAAATTTATTTTGTTTCATGCTGTATGTCCACAGCAATTGAAATGGTACTGTTAAAAAGCTAAAGAATAAATCAGTAATAATTATATTATGATTATTATAACACAAATCACATCTGGTTCATGTCCATGTGGTCTTGAACTGCTGAAACACTGCCATCTTGGTTTATAATCCTATCTGGGCGCTTGGATGTAAAGTCTCTACAGCAATCTGTATTTTATTCCCAGTAGGTAGAGGCACTGTGATGGGTCATTACAGTACTATGGTTGTGAAGGATTCGTACAGTTGCAATGAATTGTGACCTGGAACAGACCAGAAACAATTATCATGTTTTTGTTCTAATGTGTATCATTGTAGTTTTAGGTGTAATGATATTAGCAATAAATTATAATCTTGACAATGACAGTGATGATTACCGATCCTGGTCTGGACTGTACTGAACTGGACTACCATTTAAGACTAAACTAACTTCTTGGAGGAACTACAGAAATGATTAGTAGCTCAGCTAATCAAATTCCAAGGAATCGTGGTGGTGGTGGTGGTGGTGACAATGAAAATGACAGTGATTTATTGCTGTGGAACTGATGATGCACCATGTTTCCACTTTGGTCTTTCTAGGTTGGCGGTATTACAGTGCTGGGGATTGGTATCTGGACCCTAGTGGACAAAGCCTTTATGAATGAGCTGTTGGGCACCAACCTGTTCTTGGGTGCTGTGTACATTCTCATCGCCACCGGTGCCATTATATCCCTGATTGCATTCTTTGGCTGTCTGGGAGCCCTCAAGGAGATCAAGTGCATGCTGCTGACAGTAAGTTAATTGGTCTGTGTTAAGTTCCACACATGAACATATGTGCCAAATTATAAAATCTGAAGAATTTAGTCTTTTTAGAAGTTTGTTTCTCAGAACTTCCTGATTGGAAGAATTGATGGCAGAAATAGACAGAAAGTTATATGCTGATACAAACATCTTGTTTGCTTAAGAATCAAGTATTCTGGGATATGTTGCTGTGTCAATGGGCAGAAAGTTGCTGACATTTCAGGGGATTCTTCATGGACTGCTTTATCCTGATGATGACTGCATCATTATCATTTTTGAAACAACTGGATCTACTTGCCCATTGACACAACGTAATATCCCAGAAGACTCAAACCTTCAGTAAATATTGCTGTGACCTCATATCTCATACAGTGTGCTTGTTTACATGTTATGGAGATACGAAACTTGCTACTCTTTTTATCTTCACTAATCTACAATCAGTCAGAAAATATGTTACTGTGTTTTATAAATGAAGCTTTTAACTGCATATTTTACAAATGATATGTCCTATATTCACCTACTGTCTTGCTATTTGCACAGAAGAACAACTGAAAACTGTGAGAAACCTGCTAAAGACCGTCACTCTAAGACTAAAGACAGTCTCTTCCATGATTCAAAACAGTGATCTACAAAACACATGTTCATAGCAAAAACACTGCATTTTAATCTTTACTTCATTTATGCCACTCCTGCATGTTGACATAAAGAGCTGTGCTCACATTCCAGGATGTTTTGTAGTATTGTGGTAATGGTAACTTTTAGACATCATATTTATTTACATTAAGGTTTTCTCATTTTTTGTGGCAAATGCAAGAGTCATCATTAGGGAGATATTTCAGTAACAACAGATGTGGAAATAACAAAGGTTTTACATTATAAATTGCAGGATTAGTGATTTTGTGTATGATAAAATACATAGATGCTCTCATGTTAAGAATTGATGTCTCAGGTTTAAATAAACTGAGAAATTGTAATGTTTTCAAATGCAGTAATTGTTAGTGTGGCTTTAACTGCAGGTACAGCATTTCAAAGCATTAAATTGAAACACTTTACCATAGATCAGTATCTTTAAGTTTTCAATGTAAATTTTAACCAAGTAGTGTCTGTAAGTTTTATAACATATAAATGTATTCATTCTGTAATTAATTTGTGACTACTGATTGATTTCCCTGACAATAATTCTTGTGTAAAAATATTTAGCAGTAAACTTTAATGCAAATAAACATGACAAACTAAAGTTTTGTGGCCTGTACTAAGACAGCATTGAAAAATATATGCTTGTGTGTGGGTGAATAGCATGAAAATGAACTCTTTCAAATTTGTTGATTGAAGAGAATTATAATCCATTTAAGGAAGTGCTTCCAAATGAAGAGCATTGTTGACAACTTACAGTCTTATCTAGTTGTTAGACATGTTCAGGTTTCACTTGAGGGGATGTGGGAAGATGATGTGCATGTGCGCATGTGCTACTCTGTTCTGCTCCTGGGACAAAGATGTACCATATCTACAGTAACTTAACAAACGGTACCCATTAAAGGTGTTGTGGGTCAATGCTCTGGTAGGTGCATACCTGGAACATTGTAACCAGATGCTTTCTACAGCAGATCTCACTGATGCAAGTGTACATCATGCATCCAAAGGCAAAATACCCAAACCATTATATTGCAACCATTAAACCCTAATCACAATGGCTTTTTATTTTGTTACAGTACTTTATGATTGTATTCCTGATCTTTGTAACGATGCTGGTGGGTGGTATTCTTGGTTATGTGTTTCGCGAGAAGGTGCACACCACAATGGAGCAAGAAATGCGGAGTACTGTGAGACTGTATACAACAAACAGGGCTGTGAAGCGGGCATGGGATGACACTCAGGAGAGGGTAGGTAATGTGTAGGTGATTGATGATTTGAGGGTTCATACCAAACCATTTTCCAATGTCTCAGGTATGTTTATTTCACACAAAACTTAAAGAAATGTCTTATTTGTGTTTTCTCATGATTGATTGTTATATTGACAAGATTTATTTTCATTCAATAATAAGCATGTAGCCTGTTGACACACAACTTTTATTATGGCACATCCAATAGCAGCTAGATGTTTTGGCTGCACTAAGCAGCCATCATCACTGTATGTATTGGATACTTATGGCCTGATGATGGCTGCTTTGTGCTGCCAGAACATGTATCTACTACTGGATTGCTATAATAAAAGCTGAGTGTAGGTGGACTATGTCCTTATTATTGCGTGTTCTGGCAAACACAATGGGTATGTCAAACCTTAGGTTTATTTTCATTATTAACGTTTTACTTGGTCATTTAAGTTCACTGTCTTGGCCAATTTGGAAGGTAACTCTATCATCACAATATTCTGCTACATCAAGTGTGATGAAGGGCCAGGTGCCATGAACAAATCTGCAGTGTTTTGAATATATTAAGTTAGTTGCCATGGATGTGAAAGTGTTGGGCTGTGACAGTGAATTGAAGTTAGGAGAGGAGCCAGTAACGAGAATACCATATACTAACTCAGGTATTGTGTAGTATGTATAGATTGCTCCCAGTAACTGTATCGGTGAACAAGGAGTTCCAGTCCAGTTACTACTCATGGAACCTACCTCACCATTGTACACACCCAAGTCCTGTAAATTGTCTGCTGTTAATACCGTCTTTAAGTACTGTAAATCTGTGATTCAAGAAAATTTAGTTCAGCTCAATAGTTATGTTGCTGAACTTGTGTGCAGACAGTCATGCATTTTAGGCTATAGTTACTCAGAATTTGCCATGCCTTACAGCTTAAGTATTGTTGTTCCTGTCATTTGATTTCTGCAGCTTGTTTCTAATCCATGGTTTCAGCTTTTGGGGTTTAGTCTACTTGTGTGTTGAAGTTCTTTCGACATGTCTGTTTACCTGGCATTCACAACTGTGAGTGTGAATGACTCTTTACATTTACTGTCTCCGTATCAACAAGAAAACTATCAAAATAGTATGCAGTATCCCTGATAGTGCTTTGTCATTTCTTTATAGCTGAAATGCTGTGGCGTCACCTCTTATGAAGACTGGAAAACTAAGATTCCAGAGAGCTGCTGTAGGATTCACAGTGAATATTCGGTAAGTTTAATATTGAATATCTGAACTACTCTTCCAATAGCAAATATGGAGAAGTATATTGTAGGCAGATAGGTTTTGAATATGTCACATGACTTTTACATTATATTCAGCAACTAGAAGGATCTATCAGTTTATGTTTTACAGAATCATGTAACAGTACTGCTGAAAGAGTTGTGATGTCAGATTTGTAAGGCTTAAAAACATTTAATCTTCAGTCATACTGGATGCTGTTATCCATTGTCATGTAACATGCTTCCTGCGTGATGTATTTTTTGTCAGAACAGAATGCACCATGATTTTTTATAAGTGTAGATTACATTACATTACCCACATGATCATGGTTTCCACTCAGTTTATTTTTTGTAGCAATATCAACATAGATACTTCTGAAGTATATCTCGCAGCTCATCTCTGTAGAATTTATAAAAACTTTTATATATATGTGCTCAATATACATGCAATGACATCTAAATTTCTTTTGTAATTTGTGAAGTGAGAGAGAAAACCAACAAGATGCAACAATCAGTTGTTTATTATTAACACTGTCTCAACATGTTTCGGGCATCATTATGCCCATCTTCATGAGAACAAAAACCGTGTGTTACTGCATGTGGTGTGCCACGCTGGTTCTGCCGGATGTGGTTGGTAGCGGTTGTGGGGCGCTGCGTTGTAGGGTGCGAGCACTGTGAAGGTTACTGTTCGACTCTCACAGTGCTCGCACCCCACAACACAGCGCCCCACAACCGCTACCAACCACATCCGGCAGAACCAGCGCAGCACACCACATGCAGTAACACACGGTCTTTGTTCTCCTGAAGATGGGCATAATGATGCCCGAAACATGTTGAGACAGTGTTGATAATAAACATCTGATTGTTGCATCTT
>Ga0123354_10016836_pt1 | contig 11449 bp, 6 predicted proteins | sample TergutLab28metaG_2_FD_97872 | JGI IMG/M metagenome (GOLD analysis project Ga0123354, IMG submission 97872) | Labiotermes labralis P4 segment gut microbial communities from Petit-Saut dam, French Guiana - Lab288 P4 | ecosystem: Host-associated > Arthropoda: Insects > Digestive system > Gut ... | reverse complement strand
CTGAATTAAACTTAAGGAGTAACGAGTGTTCTATACAGCTATATAGCTATTGTGTACTGTACTGTATCACAATACAGGTAAAGCAAAGGGTAGACCTCTCTGTAAGTAGGCAAGCAGGTAGGTTGGTTGGTAGGTAGGTAGATTAGATAGACAGACAGACAGGCGGGCGGGCGGACAGACAGACAGACAGATAGATAGATAGATAGAAATAGACAGATGGATAGAGATAGACAGATAGATAGAGACAGACACATAGACAGAGATAGACAGATAGATATAGATAGATATATAGATATAGATTGATGGATATAGATGGATGGAAGGATGGATAGATGGATGGATGGATGGATGGGTGGATGGTTGGGTGGGTAGGTAGGTAGGTGGGTAAGTAGGTAGGTAGGTAGGTAAGTGGGTAGGTAGGTAGGTAGGTAGGTAGGTAAGTGGGTAGGTGGGTGGGTGGGTGGGTGGGTGGGTGGATGGATGGATAGATAGATAGATAGATAGATATAGATAGATAGATATAGAAACAGATAGATAAATAAAGATAGATAGATATAGTTAGATAGATATAGATAGATAGATAGATAGATAGATAGATAAGCAGATAGTAGATACACATACATATACACACACACAAACACACACATACATAGAAACACATACATACATACAGACACATACATATATACACACACGCACACACATTATATATATATATATATATACACATACATACCTACCAACACACACACACACACACCCATACATACAATGTAAAATGCCTTTCTCCCGAAAGAATGCAAAACAAAGTACACCCGGCAAATTGTACAGTAGATCACACGCATTATTTGTCTGTATCTAGTACTGACTATGGCGCACATTCTTCCGCAGGATGGCGAAACTAACAGTTACAGCGTCACCCAACTGAAGAACTTATGACATCCACGCACAGCGTACACGTGCTGGTGCGTTGCTGCCTTCTGGCTATTACGTCGGAAGCCGTTTGGTCTGCAGGATCAAACATATCCGGCCTAACACGCGTGCTTGTATGTGTTGTTAGGAACACTTTTTGTTTGATAGTACTGAGCTAATTACACACTCAATATGCATACAGAATCGCTTGCAGGTTTTCATGTAAAAGTCCTTCAATTTGTTCGATTTTAACACAAATTTAAATATGAATACAAATTACAGTAAAATTCCACAGTATAAAACTTTGTGAAATCCACTCAGCGATTCTGCAGGTCCCAGTAGCCGCACGGTCTAAGGCGTAGGTCTGCGGCCGATCGCCTACTGAGATTGTGGGTTCGAATCCCACCGGGGGCATGGATGTTTGTCTGTTGTGAGTGTTATGTGTGTTGTCAGGTAGAGGTCTCTGCGACGAACTGATCATTCGTCCAGAGGAGTCCTACCGACTCTGTTGCGTCCTTGTGTGTGATCTAGAAACCTCGCTAATGAGGATGTCCTAGCCCCTTGGGGCTGTTGCGCCAGAAACAAACAAACAAACAAACAATTTCAATGATTCTGGAGTCGTTACATTAGGATAGACACACAATTCCGATATAAAATTCGCATTTACGCTGTAAATGTATCAAAAGAAAAGTAACGCATGAAAGAAAAATCGTCCTCAATACCAGAACATGTTATCACAAACTGTAAACAACGGTTCCAACTTGCTGGGACGTCATTACCTTTGGTGCTGAGACAGCTGTCCTGTAGCCAAAGACAGCGGGACGGTCTGTTACACACGTGACAAGTCCTGGCCCGTATCGCCGTATAATGACCTTAACTAACATAAACGCATCTCGTAACTTTGATAAGCGTTTAAAATGGACACAAAATGGAAAATGTATTTCAATCTAATGTCGTATTATAGCTCCACAAGGCACGTTGCAGGGAAAAGTTCATTTCTGCCTGTAAACGCCTTATTATAACAAATTATCCGACAGTAAACGCGAGTCTAGTGAATGTTTCAAGAAAGGGTCGCGGAACAAGTGTCGGATACGTGACACTCAAAACAGATTCTCTAAGATACCTGAACGTTTAACCCGTGACTTCCCTGTACCTTTTTTTTCGATGTGGACCTACATGTAACGAAACGAAACTAAAATATGCATTACTGGACAGCGGACGTGCAAGTAACACGACAGTGCACAGAAGAGCAGTGCAAATTTGCTAGCGATTACTCTCCTTCAGAAGAGGATTGTACCAAGGCAATGAACATATCCGAAACCTCTAAACATTTCCAAATTGATCGCTGTTTTATTGAAAACGTAAGTAGTAGGTAACTTGGTCGCTCACATTGAGGGAAGAACGTAGGCTGAGGGCATCTGAGAATAGGGTGTTGAGGAGAATATTTGGGCCTAAGAGGGGCAAGGTGAAAGGGGAGTGGAGAAAACTACATAATGAGGAGCTTAATGATCTGTACTCCTTACCCAATATAGTTCGGGCGATAAAATCGAGAAGAATAATATGGGCGGGACATGTAGCGCATATGGGGGAGAGAAGAGGCGTATACAGCGTTCTGGTGGGGTAATCTGAAGGAAAGAGACCACTTGGGAGACCCAGGCGTAGATGGGAGGATAATATTAAAATGGATCTTCAGGGAGTGGGATGTGGGGGTGTGAACTGGATCGAGCTGGCTCAGGATAGAGACAGGTGGCGGACACTTGTGACGGCGGTAATGGACCTTCGGGTTCCGTGAAATGCGGGGAATTTCTTGACTAGCTGAAAACCTGTTAGCTTCTCAAGAAGGGCTCTGCTCCATGCAGTAAGAAAGTAAGTAAGTAATTAAGTACGTAAGTAGCAAGTAAGTAAGTGAAACGTAAAGCAGTCCCGTTACAGGTCTGGAGTGGCCCAGAGGGTTCCAGGAAGTTAAGGTTCCCAGATTTCACGACGGCACAGGATGGTGGTAAGGTTGTCAGCCTTGCGCACCGGCTGCCTTTACCCCCAGAAAATGTTCCTGGTATTCATTTCTGTTAGCGGCTGAGTCGACCCCAGGACCATAGTGCGATCGAAGAGACTTTATACCAATGAAAAATCCCAATGACACAAGCTGGGGTCGAACCAGGGACCTTCCGATTTGTAGCACAGCACAAGCAAGTAAGTAATAAGTAAGTACACTACAAGTACGTGCACTGAAAACATAAAACAATGGAATGGTGAAAATAAACACAGAGCGTAAATTAATTACGTATTAAGTACTTTAAAGAAAACTTCGCAAAATTGTTCAAAATTATTATTATTTTTTTCATAAAATGCAAGCGACATAATGCCCTTAGCAAAACGACTAAATTATCATTAGGTCTATGTGCAAGATACTAGGCATACAAGCGACGTTCCTTTGTAAAAGCGGAAGCAAAGAAATGACTGACCTTGAAGGTCTTGTCTGAATAAATTAGAGGTATCAGCAAACAAAGCGGAATTGGATCTGTAACCCTTTGTTACATGGAAAAAATACTGGCAATTGTGGGTTGCAAAGACGACACAAGATGCTACTGAATAAGACACAATCTCAGCAGTTAAGGGAATTTTGTCCTATTCCATACTTGAAACAGATGTACTAGGCAAGTTTGTCCAAACCAAAAAATTTTATTTCTCCTCTTTTTTTAAACACAGTTCTGAGGGTCTCACGAATATCAAATCATTATATTCTCGCCAATTTCTATGGCACGAATGCAAATAATTAAAACGTGACCTGAGTTCCGCGCCATTTATAACAGTTTAAATAAATCAATAGCACAGGTTAACTAACACATGTCCTGCGGGTTCTGACCGAGATTTTATTTATTGCTTTAATTACCAGACGATGACGTCACCATGGCTTCGTCAGGCTCGTTGCTGATTCGGATTGGTGCAGAGTTTGTCACGACGAACAAAAGTCGTTGACAGCATGACATTTTCAACGTCGAAACTTCGAACTGATTCTCTGTTCATTTGGAATATTATGGGCGAACTACCGTCAATTTTACTGACGCCATCCATACGTCATTTAACTGTACGTTGATATCAAGAACAGCCATGGGGGGGGGGAGAGGGGGACAGGGTTCAGAGTCCCATAATTCTGTAAGCATTAATACCCACAAAACTAATAGTAGGCGTGGTTATTCGTATAACGTACGGTCACATAATTTTTTACAGCTTCCAGATTGAAATTCTCCTCGTCAAGATCTGTACATCAAGTTCGTCCCTCACAGCTCCTGCAGCATGATGAATCCTAGGAGTGTGGATTCAGACGGCCCTCAGGAGTGGAAGGTAGCCTGAAACGTAAATGGAATAGGCGCGAGAAGACGGTGACAACAGACAAGAGGTCCTTCTCCATTTAGCCATATTAGACCCTAGCATTTCACGAAACGTTATTAGAAGTCTCGGGCTGGCTCCTGTCTGCACAGTAACGAATATTCAGGTCACATACGTGGCAGGGAATTTCTTTACTGGGTAAAAAAATCTTAGCGTCTCAATGAGTGCATTTTAGCAGGCGCGACATGTGTTCAAAGACAGGTTCGCCACATATTCCACGTCAATGTCGAGGCCATTGTCAGGCTAATTATGACATTAAAATATACACAAACATTCACTGAATAACAATGCTTTCAAATGTGTGAAAGGAGCTTGGGATCTCAACTTTATTAAGCAGAAGTTTCATACATAAAAGAACTACATACAGAGGGTGCCAAAAAATTTTTACACATTTTAAGAGATGTGAAGCAATGTCTAGAAGGACGTTCGCTCAAAAGATGGCGTTAATCAAATGAATACTAGCGTCACCATGCGACAGACAGGACAGTCAAAGAAAATGGCGGAAGCATGGTTGTCGTTCGAGGAGCGCAAGACCATTCCTTAAAATGTGTTTACGTTTTTTTGGCACCCTCTGTATGCACATTACACTACCTTAAAATCTTCTGTATCTTGCCAAGACAGTCTATTTATGAGTTACACATAACTCGTAAATAAACAGTGACTGTTTCTCTAAATAATATTAACTGACACCACTCCTAATCAAGCAGCAACATGGGACGTGTGACACATTAACTGAATATTTATACACCAGTAAAATGTTAAAAACGTTTCCTCTTCAACGAGTAAAAGGTTTAATTTAAACTAACTGCCTCGCGTAAATAATTACTGAAACAGTATGATCAGCGCAAGACACTTGTAAACAGAACAACTGTCAAATTCTTAGCTCTAACTAACCTTCATAAACACACCAAAAACTCATTTTTTACTTTCCATATAAAAACGAATCGAACGACATTACAGGTCAAACAACGTCCATCCATCACCGTAGTGAGATAATCCGACAAACGGAAGTGGTGGACGGCCATCTTGTATTCCACCATGCTCGACATCTATCATTAGAAATGTCAATAAAAACATCTATATCATTAAACAATGGACTATCGCTGGAGATATGATTTGTGGGACTTCCTCTTGGGTGTAAAGCCTCTATCCAGAACATCGATGTATCAGCCTTCATTCTGCCTAGTGCACAAGCTGCCTGGAGCAAACACGGGTTCGATGGGTCGGCAGCTTGTAATGCGACTCTATATCCAATCTGCAAGCGTCAATGTTAAGACGATGTGTGAGCAATAAACTGGATCGGATCTGGAAGGAATCGGTGGTGGTATAATTTCGGGCACACTTCCGGAATTTGCCTGAACGGGTTGAGGAAAGCTATAAAAGGCCTCGTGTCGTGTCATCCAGTGTCACGACCGAGATTCGAACCAACCCCTTCCAAAATAAAAGTTAGAAGGGTGAATCAGCTTGTTCCGCACAATTCTCTCTCGCTTCTCGCAGGTTTGTTTCGCAAATTCATGAAGCGGCCCCAAGAATAAAAACAAAATACTCACCTGCGTTCACAGAAATAAAAATGCGAAAAGTAAGCTGAAATTCCTTCCGTTTTTCGTTTCCATTATTTTGTGGTTAGATGACCGGAAGGTATTAACCATAAACAAAATACTTGATTATATAGAAATACGCTACAAATATTTAGATAGAACAACTTATGGGGTGGCAAGCCCGTCATTTATTCGCGGACATTCGCTCTTCGAGGGGGGATCTTGGAACCTAAATCGTGCGACAATCGAGGGATGACTAAATTAAAAGGTCACTGTATCAGCTGCAAGGTTTATATATTACGGAAGGTGAATGGGGGCATGATCAAACTAATGAATCAGAGGGAATATAATAGCAAAGAGTCGCGGCATATCTGAAGGCACTATTCCACCTTTTTTCCCCCCAAAGAAATGAAAAGAAACGTATCAGTCAAAATGCCCTACTCTCGGCCAAAGGTCGAACCGGTTCACTTGCAACACGTACCGTGTTACTGACTTTCTCGACACACAAGAAACAGAACGAACGCAACAATGGCGGCATCTAATGACGTCACATCTACCACGTTTTTATATAAATCTGCGAATGCTGCAAAGGTTTATTATCTGGGAATACAAAATCATACTGACATGCCATAATTAGCAGAAATGAAGACATCTGGCTGAAAAGAAACGGAACAGGAAGACGAGTTGAATAAGCAGAGAACTTCGAGAGACAGACCTACAGTGCCTAATCAGGCTTCTCATTTCCCTAATGAGACTCATAGCTTCACCGTTCAACATGAATGATGCATCTCTAATTGATGCTTAGAACGTATAAGAAAAGCCTTAATACATTCGACCCCGTTGTAAAAGACTACTATAGGCTTTTACGTACTGATTATGAGAGCTCGTTAGCACTAACAACCATCATAAACCTAAATTAATGAAGACAGCATATGCAAAACTAGTTATTTTGAACCTACACTCCATCAATAAAATTACCGTTTACAAGAAAGAATTACTATCGAAATTCTTAAATTTCGCTAATGCTAAGGTGCAATAAGTGATTGTCATTGGGTCAAATTTGTCTAGCTGAACTCCTACTGCGGCACAAGGTGAATAATGGCCGAAAGTAGAATAAGCTATTTTGTATAACATGTGGTTTTAATGCAGCGTGTTTTGGCTCAACAAGAAGCCATCATCACGGCAGTAAGACAATAAAGCATTGATGTAAGTGGCATGGTATTGCTTAACATACAAGTATATGGTTGAGAGCTCAGATGCGCAAATATCATAATAAGAATATGGTACGCCGAAAATATTTAATTTAAACAATAATGTTATTTCTATAAATGCGATAAAATGAGAAGTTAAAATAGGAGTATAGCATTAACATAGTTAGGCACGTTTCGGCAGAAATACAAATTGCTAGAGACATAATTATCGTGTTTCATTTCATGCTTTCTGCTCGCATAATGGCACATATCACACAGACGAATTGTATACATACATGTGTGCTTGTAACTGCAGAGTCGCATCAACAGATCTACCAACCAAACGACCAACCAACCAACCAACCAAAACCAACCAACCAACCAACAAACAAACAAACAAACAAACCACCAAACCAAACCAACCAAACGAACCAACCAACAAACCAACAAACCAAACAATTCAACCAAACCAAACCAACTAATCAAATAATCAACCAACCAACCAACCATTAGTGATTACAGGCTTCCGCCGCGAAGTAGCTGCGAACTGCGCTCTTCTGGGTCATTACGCAGCGAGTAGAGGTAATTTCGTACGAGTTGCTGCGAACTGCGCTCTTCTGGCCTTTCTTACCACTACTCGCTGCGTAATAACCCAGAAGAGCTCAGTTCTCAACCAACCAACCAACCATTACAACCATCCATCCATCCATCCGTCCGCCCGTCTAATACCAGCACAGGAAAACTCCGTCTCAATTCAATATAAACTGGCCTGGCACTAAAACCGAGCCAACACAGTGACAGGCCTCTAGACCAACCGCCTGAGCCACAGTACGGCCCAGCAGACGCGTTATTAAATTGACGTTTAGAGGGGTGGAATCATGACCACTTAAATCAACAACGTAATCAAAGTAAATTAACAGCTAATTGAACAATGTTTCTTTTCGTATTATGCTGCCAATTAATGAGTAAAATTACAACAAATTAACAACTAATAGAGGCTACATAATAAAAGCAGTACCCATCCTATTTCATCTGATATGAGATCCGTTCAGTTTCGTTCTTTCTTCCTGTTAATTTATATTCCGTAAGTGAATACAGGAAAAAGAAAATAATATACTGCACGACAGCATAAATCAAACAGGCAGGTCCCATGTTCGCAGCATTAGCACTCTTTGTGAATAACCTGAATCAACTCGGCCCCTTTTTGGCTAAACATTCAAACCCACAGCCAACCAATGAATACAGAAATACGTAAAATGCATATTTATGACAAAAAAACATTAACGAAGTATATCCATTTACAAAACGAGCGAAGTATCTATCGAAATCAGTTCACATTCGAATCTACCTAAACAGGCCGATTTTGTTTTAATTTATATTCGTCATGGTTTGTTAATCTCTACTTTATTCAATTGCTCCCTTCTGCGTTTTGCGTATCATTAGGTTATATCTTTCTCTATACATCTTGCCTCTCTTTCATATTCCTTCTACCTCTCCTTCACCCTCAATGCACTATTCTCTGTACCACATATTTCATTCTAACCACCCTACTTTAGCTCTCATTTTGCTCGTTTCATTTCTTACCTACATGAATTCTGTTTCCATCCCATTATTTACTTCTGCATCAGTCAGTAAAACACAACCGTTCGCAACATAATCTTCTAATTAGCCTTTTTCGCGAAAATATCGAGCCCTGTGTATCATGCTGGTACAGTCGTTGGTAATCACACAACGTACTGTTTGTTGCCTACTTTCTCGCCAGTTACACGACAAAAGATAATTCCAGTGAACTTCATTTCACTTCACTTCATGACAGAGCCACCAGGTGGCCAAACTCTGTAGAAGAAAAACATCTGAGAATGAACACTGAATACAACTTACCAATTCATACTACTCCGTGCACACTAAACCCTATTTTGTTCATACCATAAGCAATGTGATAAAAGCATTCCCATGCCATTTGAGCTAGTTTTTTGAATCCAACGAGTGACATTCTTTAACCTTTAGACGCCTAAAGTCAACTATAGTTGACGTACCGCACCGCTAACCTCTGAAGTTCCATTTTATATATTTATTCAACAAATATAGGTACTGAATATTTTAAACATGGTATATACTCTCCGTTTTTTTCTCTTCACAATGCAGTTTGTTTCATAATTCTAACGTATTTGGTTCCTGTATTATTCACATTTTATATACAGGATGTGCTAAAATTAAAACAATAATTCCAGCTCCAAAACGTTAAACTACCCTAGTCCAATATTCTCTTCGTCCCTTTTCCTTCCATACTTGAATGACCAGGAACTTGCCCTTTACTTCCCTCCACGCTTATTTAATTATATTCTTTCTTTCTCTTTTTATTTTCCCCCACTTCTCCGTTTTCGGCAAGTGCTGAGATATACCAAACGAGGTACATCTCGACGGAGTTCAAAGACATGTTGCCTTATACGTAATGAAAAAGTCATGGCACGCGTCTGCGCACTTGACAAGGCGGAAGGAAACGGTAGTACGGCGGCAGAGGTAATTTCCAGTGAGAAAGAAGTGCTAATCGTGTTCTTGAAACTGCAGTACTACAGCTACAAGACGAGTTTCTGTGCTCACAGCCAAGCAGCAAATTGACGTGTTTTGCCTCCCTGCGCTTCTTTCAACCACGTGACTAGTCAATGACCATAAAATCAACGCCCCCCCCCCCCGGCCTCATCATGTCGGCTAGAAATACCGTTTCCACGTCTGTAGCATGACTTGCGACACCAAGCATGTAGACACTCACAATGGCTGAAGTACGGAATGGGAAGCTGCCATTGTGGTGCCCCGAGATGTGCGCAACCAACACTGTGTTGTGGTGATGTGCAATGGTTAACGCTGCTCGCAGTTTCTGAAACGTGGAATCCTTGTACAGAATGAACGTGTTTTATTCGCGAAGGTTGAATAAAAACTGAATATTTTATAAGCTCTAACCACTGTTGCATTGAAAAAATTACGAGTACTTTGGAGAACTCAGTTCAGTTGTAATGCCAATGGACTAATGTCAAATACATTATTCAACTCACAAGCGCGTCACTTCGACAGTATTTATATGACAGGACAGAACATCGGGCGTCAGGCTGCCACACAGTACGGTCAGCTAACTGTGCAACAGACCTCACTCCCACGTATAAAATAACGAACCGCAGGCCAGGGCACGTGAAATGAATGAATAGCGAACATTTCGTAATTCGACTATAGGTGGAATAACACTGAGATGGCTGATCAGGTGAGGGACCAACTGATACATTTAATAAGCGTTGCGGAACAATTGTAAATTTCAGGCGTTCTTTACGTAGCAAAAAGACAGTGTCTTATATGGAAACCACGTCCGTCCGCGACGACTTAATGTAAGCGACTAAGCCGTTTGTCAAACTTTCGACACATCTTACACAAGAGATCTTTGCAAAACGCTTGCGAACAAGCATTCATTTCACGAAAATCGACTGAGTGACAGTGTCTACGTTACGTAAGAACGTAAATAAATTTCTCTGCAGGACTTAGCGTACATATGACAACATCAGGGTATCCGTAAAGTAAGACTTCGTTATTTTCATTGTTAGACCGTGCATGTTGTCGAGTTACTCAATTACTACACCAACTACTGCACATATATAAATTTTATATATGTGCAGTAGTTGGTGTAATAATTGAGTAAGACTTCGTTAATTCTCTCCCCCTCCCCCCACTCTGGAGCTGCAGCCCAACGCGGGCCATGACGCCCTCATTCTTGAGGCTTCTACATCACCCATAACGACGCACCACAGTCGGTAGGACTCCTCTGGACGAGTGTTCAGCTCGTCGCAGAGACCTGACAACACACAACACCCACAACAGACAAACATCCGTGCCCCCAGCGGGATTCGAACTCAATAATCCTAGCAAGCGAGCGGCCACAGATCTACGCCTTAGACCTTGCGGCCACGTTCACTTCAAAGAGCGCTATAAAATGTACGGAACAGTAAGTTGGTACCGCATACCGCTCTAAAGATCACTAAAGATCCACTAAGGGAGGACCAACGGTTGAGTTTGTCCGCGAAACACGTAGGCTGTCATTTCTCTTGTGATTACAAGTTGTTTATCTGACATCCTGTACGTAAACAAAGTAGTTAAATTCTGTAGGCCGGTCCCAGTGGCCACGTATTCTAAGGCGTAGGTCTTCTGCCTCTCGCCTGCTGGGGTTGTGGGTTCGAATTTCACTGGGGGGGCATGGACGTTTGTCTGTTGTGAGTGTTGTGTGTTGTCAGGTAGAGGTCTCTGTGACGAGCTGAGCATTCGTCCAGAAGGAGTCCTACCGACTGTGATGCGTCGCTGTGTGTGATATACAAACCTCGCCGTACACAATCATTTTGATTGCGCTTAAATAGGAGATGTATCAGTGGATGTGTTTCCTACATT
>Ga0123354_10016832_pt1 | contig 11451 bp, 9 predicted proteins | sample TergutLab28metaG_2_FD_97872 | JGI IMG/M metagenome (GOLD analysis project Ga0123354, IMG submission 97872) | Labiotermes labralis P4 segment gut microbial communities from Petit-Saut dam, French Guiana - Lab288 P4 | ecosystem: Host-associated > Arthropoda: Insects > Digestive system > Gut ... | reverse complement strand
AGCTGCACATGCCGAAGTCGAAGAAAACCAAGTCTGGCTTCACCACCGGCGCCGGCGCGCTGGAGGAGATGTACGCCGCCACCGGCCACCCCTTCCTCGAACATCTGCTGGCCCACCGCGACAACATCAAACTGCGCCAGATTGTGGACGCCCTGATGCGCGCCATCGCCGATGACGGGCGCATCCACACGACATTCCAGCAGACCGCCGCCGCCACCGGGCGTCTCAGCTCGTCGGACCCGAACCTGCAAAATATCCCGATTCGCACAGAAACCGGCAAGCGTGTGCGCGAGGCTTTCGTCGCCGGCCCGGGCTACGAAGGGCTGCTGAGCGCCGACTATTCCCAGATCGAGATGCGGGTGATGGCCCACGTCTCCGGTGACCCGGCGCTGATAGAGGCCTTCCGCAGCGGCGTCGACTTCCACACGATCACCGCGGCCCACGTGTTCAAGGTGCCACCCGATGAGATAACGCCCGCGCAACGCTCGAAAGTCAAGCAGGTCAACTACGGGCTGGCCTACGGGCTTTCGGCCTACGGGCTGTCGACTCGCCTCGGCATCGAGGTGCCGGAGGCGCGCGCCCTGATGGACGACTACTTCGCCACCTTCGGCCACGTGCGTGAGTACCTCGACGCGGTTGTGGCGCAGGCCCGCAAGACCGGCTACACCGAAACGTTGCTTGGCAGACGCCGCTACCTGCCAGATCTGAACAGCTCGAACCGCCAGCGCCGCGAGATGGCCGAGCGGGCAGCGCTTAACGCCCCGATCCAGGGCACCGCGGCTGACATTATCAAGCTGGCCATGATCCATGTGGACGCCCGGCTGCGCAGCGATAACCTGAAATCGCGACTGCTGCTGCAGGTACACGACGAGTTGGTGTTCGAAGTGGCACCGGGGGAGCGGGAGGCACTGACGGCGGGCGTGGCGCAGGTCATGGGAGACGCCATGGCGCTGGCGGTGCCACTGGATGTCTCCATCGGAGTCGGTTCGTCCTGGGCAAGCGCCCACTAGGATTGAGCCCGTGAATGATCTGACTTTGATCGTGCTGGCGGCCGGATTGGGCAGCCGGTTTGGCGGTGTCAAACAGGTGGCGGCCATCGATGATTGCCTGCACACGCTCATCGACTACGGCGTCTACGACGCGATCAGGGCAGGCTTCACCAAGGTTGTGTGCGTGGTAACTGAAGAGATTCAGCGGGCGTTTCACGAGCGCATCGGATGCAATATCGAGCGTCACGTAGACCTCGCCTACGCATACCAGGCAATACCGGCGGGGCGGGCCAAGCCATGGGGCACGGCAGAAGCAGTGCTGCAGGCGCTGCCCCAAGTAGGCGGCGATTTCGCCACCATGAACGCAGACGATTTCTACGGGTCCGACGCCTATGCGACCATGGCCTCGTTCCTATCCGGCGGCGGCGACCACCACGCGCTGATCGGCTACCGGCTATGCAACACCATGTCTGAATTCGGCACGGTCTCGCGCGGTGTCTGCGAGGTCGCCGGCCACCACCTGACCGGCATCACTGAACGCAAGGCGCTGCGCAGCGCCCCTGGTGGCGCGGTCGATGAGGCCGGCAACTTCTTCGCCGCTGACACATTGGTGTCGATGAACTTCTGGGGATTCAGGGCCAGCGCCGTGGCTGCCTTCCGCGATGGCTTCGAAGCGTTCCGGCGACAGGCATCCCCGGCGTCCGAGTTCTATCTGCCAGACGTCGGTGGCTCATTGATACCAAACGTCGTCGTGCTGCCGACCCATGCCTCATGGATGGGTGTTACCTACGCCGAAGACCTGCCGGCCGTGCGGATGCGCATCGCCGCTCTTGTGGCATCTGGGCAGTACCCGCCGGGTTTGTGGCAATGATTGATGACGCCACTTTCTGGGCGCGCCAATTCGCCACAAGGGCCGCGCCGGTCTCGGCAACGCTCTTCGGCAGTGGACATGTGAACCAGACATATTTGGTTGTCGACGAAGCTGGTTGGCGCTACGTGTTACAGCGCCTGAACACCAGTGTATTTAGACGACCTGACCATGTGATGGACAACATCGTGAAGGTCACCGCTGCGCTCGCCCGGGCGAGCAACGACCCGCGCCGCCACCTCAGTCTGGTGCCGGCCAAAAGCGGTGAATGGTGGCTGGGCGGGGACCAGTGCTGGCGCATGTATGAGTTCATCGAGGGCTCAAGGGAGCTGACACCGCCGGTGACGCCCGACGAGTTTGCCGCGGTTGGGGCTGCGTTCGGCGAATTCTTGGTCGCGATGTCAGTGATCCCAGCTTCACAAATCCATGTCACAATACCTCATTTTCACGATGAGCCTCGGTATTTCAGGCATCTCAAGCAAGCGCTTGCAGTGGATCCTTTGGGACGCGCCAAAGACGTGGCGTCCGAAATCGAAAGGGCGCTTTCTTTCGAGCAAATGGGCCACTATTTCGACAATACGGAAATGCCGCTTCGCGTGACCCATAACGACGCCAAGCTGTCGAACGTGCTATTCGACGCCAGCACCCATCAGCCGCTTTGCGTTGTGGATCTAGATACCGTGCAGCCTGGTCTTGCCGTCAACGATTTCGGCGACGCGATTCGCTCCGGTGCTACTTGCGCGCTTGAGGACGAGCCCGATCTATCGCTTGTTCACTTCGATATTGGCCTTTTCACGGCCTTTACCAGGGGATACCTGGGTGCCTGCGGGCAGGTGCTGGAAGCGTGCGAATTGGCAAACCTGCGCCAGGGTGCTTTGTTGATGACACTGGAAACAACGCTGCGATTTCTCATCGATTACATTGAGGGCGACGTCTACTATCACACCAGTTATGCCACGCACAATCGAGACCGTGCGCGCAACCAGTTGGCCCTTCTGGAAGACATGAAGTCAAACTGGCAATCGATGGCAGACGCCATTGAGGCGTGCTGACACCGCTGCCTGGCGTCTTGGAAAAACTGTTGACATCCAAAATTAATGATGTCAGTATCGGAATTGGTGTCATTATCAACAGCTGATATCAGCTGGTTGATGATAGATGAAAAGTAAAGGAAAAATCATGTTTAGGAAAAACATTTTGGCGGCCGCGCTGTCTGCGTTGGTCGCCTTGTCAGTGTCTGCCTGCGGTGCCGCAGGGCCGTCAACCCCAAGCACTGCGGAAACAAACACAAAGGTCGATCTGACCATGCTTGCTGCTATCTATTCCGATAGCACAAAGACACTTTGGCAGGGATACATTGACGCATTCACTGCGAACCATCCCAATGTCACGATAACCCTTGACATGCAGTCATGGGAGAACATCAACAACGTGATCAAGACACAAGTCCAGGCCGGCCAGGCTCCAGACATTCTCTCGATCGACGCCTTCTCGGCATACGCCCAAGACGGCATGCTGTACTCGGCAGACCAGATTCTTTCGCCTGCCACCATCGCAGATTTCCAGCCGTCGTTCGTGGCTAATGCGACGATGAACGGCAAACAATACGGGTTCCCGTTGATCGCGTCGGCTCGCGCCCTGATGATCAACAACGCCATCTTCCGCCAGGCAGGGCTCGACCCGAACAACCCGCCAAAGACATGGGACGACATGAAGGCGGACGCCAAGAAGATCGTCGACTTGAACAAGGGCTACTACGGCTATGGCATGCCTCTTGGATCTGAGGAGGCACAGGCAGAACTGGCCATGTGGATCCTTGGCAATAGTGGTTCGTACGGCGACAACACAAAGCTGACTATCGACACACCGGCGAACGTGGAAGCCGTGACGTACATGAAGTCCATGATCGATGCCAAACTGACCCAGCCCGATGCTGGCTCGACTCAACGAACGCCGATGATCAACAACTTGTTCATGCAGGGCAAGATCGGCATGGCTGTTGGCCTGCCGCCTTTCATCGGCATGTTCAAGGCAGACGCCCCCAACCTCGATTACAGCCTGGCCCCGATGCCGACCAAGACAGGTGCCCCGGCAACACTTGGCGTGGCTGATCACCTCATGGCATTCGACAAGGGCGATGTTATCAAGGGAGCAGCGATAGGGGAGTTCTTGGACTTCTTCTACCAGCAGGCCAACTACGTCAAGTTCGTCGACACAGAAGGCTTCCTGCCCGTCACCAAGTCCGGAGCGTCAGCTACAACCCACCAGGAGTTCGCGATATTCAACCAGTTGCTGCCAAGCGCCAGCTTCTATCCATCGATCAACCCGAAGTGGGGCCAGACGCAAGGCCTGATACAGCAAAACATCGGAACGATCGCGCAGGGCAAGGACCCAGCACAGGTTCTGAAGGATATCCAGGCATCATCTGATGCGCTCTAACCGATCTCTTATCGGTGCGCTGCCCTGGATATCACCTGGCATCTTGCTGATAGTTGGCGTCGTCCTGTTTCCAGCCGGATTCATGATCTACACGTCCACCCGGAAGATCGCGATCTCCGGTTTGGACAAGGGTCCTGTGGGCGTCGCCAACTACCAGGTGCTATTCGCGTATCCGCAACTGCCAGGTGTTCTGGCGCGCACCGTGATCTGGGTGGTGGTGGTCGTTGGCGGCACGATTGCGATATCTCTGTTCCTGGCACACTTCCTGAACAAGGCATTTCCAGGACGCCGGTTCGTCCGCCTGGTGTTGATCATTCCCTGGGCAGCAAGCGTGCTGATGACCACGATGGTGGTCTACTACATGTTCCAGCCGAACTACGGCCTGGTGAACAATCTGATGATGAATCTTTCGCACCACTTCGGTTTTCTCCAGGCGTTCAGCAACGGCGACTATGGCTTCACGAAGCGGATGCCGCAAGCATTCATCCTGGCGATAATCGTTGCCATATTCGTCTCGCTGCCCTTCACTACCTATACGCTATTGGCCGGCTACCAGGCGATACCGAAAGACGTGCTGGAAGCGGCTTGTGTCGACGGCGCAGGCCAGGCCCAGGTGTACTTTCACGTCGTACTGCCGCAGCTGCGCCCGGCGTTGACGGCAGCAAGCATCATCAACATCATCAACGTTTACAACTCGTTCCCGATACTCAAGGTGATGACCGGCGCCATGCCCGGATTCGATGCGGACACCACCACGACGATGATGTTCAAGTTGTTGCAGATGAACCAGCGCCCGGATGTGGCAGCCGCGCTGGCCGTTATCAACTTCACCATCGTGATAGTCGTGATCGCGGGCTACATGTGGCTGGTCAAGCCACTGAAGGGGGTGGATGACTGATGGCACAAGTGCGCTTGTCATCGCGGTACACGTCTGCGACCGATCCGGGGAGCGTGCCGGCCCGGGTGATTGCCGGTGCCGTACTGGTGGTTTTGTTCCTTGTGCCGTACCTGGTGATGCTGACGAGCTCGTTCAAATCGTTGGCCGAGATAAGCCGGACGCCACCCACTTACCTGCCAGAAAATTGGCTGTTCAGCAACTACATATCGATGTGGCGCGTTACGGAGACGCCGCTGCCGAGCAACCTGGCGGCCACCATCATCATTGCGTCTGCCGCAACGCTGCTGACGCTGGCTGTCGCGCTGCCGGCTGCCTTCTACACGGCAAAGTTCCGCTTCCCTGGCCGGATGGCGTTCTTGTTCTTGGTGCTCATGACACAGATGCTTCAGCCCGCGGTGCTTGTGGTTGGCCTGTTCCGCGAGTTTTTCGCGATCGGGGGTACCGGGCAGCTATGGTCGATGATTCTGATCAACTCTGCCTTCAATATGAGCTTTGGCACCTGGATCATGCACTCATTCTTCGCGGGCGTCCCCAAGGAGGTCGACGAGTCCGCGCGGCTCGATGGGGCGTCCACATGGCAGACTCTGTGGCGCATCAACATGCCACTGGTGTGGCCTGGTGTTGTGACGGCAGTCATCTTCACGTTCGTCGCCGCATGGAACGAGTTCGCGGCGTCCCTTGTGATACTGTCCAGCGCGCCATCAAACCAGCCGCTGTCAGTGGCTCTGTTCAGTTTTGTCGGGCAGTACCAGACGAAGTGGCAGTATGTTTTCGGCGTCTCGATCGTGGCTATCGTGCCGGTTCTGATCCTTTTTGCCATCATCGAGAACAAGCTGGTGGCCGGTTTGACGGCTGGCGCGATCAAGTAGCATGTGGGCTTGTCGTCGCACATGAGGTAGGCTAGAAAGGCTGTCAGTCGGCGGACACTCAGACCAAGCAGGTTTCGCCCGCAATCCTGGTGGATCGCGGAAAGCGGCGGCAGCACGCCAACAAACGAGACAGCATCGAAAGTCAATTCTCAATGACATCAACACCAAAGCCTTCACCCGAAGGCACGACTGACGACCTTACATCTGCTGACGCCTTCGAGGCCGCAGTCGATTCCACAATCAAGTATTTCAACGACGGTGACATTGTCACTGGCACTGTCGTGAAAGTCGACAAAGACGAGGTTCTCGTTGATGTCGGCTACAAGACAGAGGGCGTCATCCCAAGCAAAGAACTTTCCATCCGGCATGACCTGGCGCCGGAAGACATCGTGCATGTTGGCGATGAAATCGAGGCGCTGGTCCAGCAGAAGGAAGACAAAGACGGTCGTCTGATCCTGTCGAAGAAACGTGCCCAGTACGAAAAGGCCTGGGGTATCACGGAAGCGATCAAGGACGCCGATGGTGTGGTGACCGGCACGGTCATCGAGGTGGTCAAGGGTGGCCTTATCGTCGACATCGGGTTGCGTGGCTTCTTGCCGGCGTCCCTAGTCGAAATGCGCCGCGTGCGCGACCTGCAGCCGTTCATCGGCCAGCAGATCGAAGCCAAGGTCATCGAACTGGACAAGAACCGCAACAACGTCGTGTTGTCGCGCCGCGCATGGCTGGAGCAATCGCAGTCCGAGGTGCGCGCCAACTTCCTCAACAGCCTGGAAAAGGGCCAGATCCGCAAGGGTGTCATTTCGTCCATCGTCAACTTCGGCGCGTTCGTCGATCTCGGCGGGGTGGACGGCCTGGTTCACGTCAGCGAATTGAGCTGGAAGCATATCGAGCATCCTGGTGAGGTCGTCGAGGTCGGCCAGCCGGTCACCGTCGAAGTCCTAGACGTCGAGCGCGACCGTGAGCGCATTTCGCTGTCGCTCAAGGCCACCCAGGAAGACCCGTGGCAGACGTTCGCCCGCACGCATCAGCTGGGCGAGATAGTGCCTGGCAAGGTGATGAAGCTTGTGCCATTCGGCGCGTTCGTCCGGGTTGAGGACGGCATCGAAGGCCTTGTGCACGTCTCAGAACTGGCAGAGCGCCACGTCGAAATCCCGGAGCAGGTTGTTTCGGTCGGCGAGTCCGTGATGGTCAAGCTGATCGATATCGACTTGGAGCGCCGTCGCATCAGCTTGAGCCTCAAGCAGGCGAACGAGGGTGTGGCGGTAAGCAGCGACGAGTTCGACCCGTCCCTGTACGGCATGACAGCCAGCTACGACGAAAACGGCAACTACATCTTCCCGGAGGGCTTCGACCCCGAGACCGGCGAGTGGCTGCCAGGCTACGAGCAACAGCAAGCCGCATGGGAAGCCCAGTACGCCGAAGCGCGGGCCCGTTGGGAGGCGCTGAAGAAGCAAGCCGCCGATGCGGACGCCGCCAATCAGGAGGCCGCCGTCGAGGCAGGATCTGCTACCAGCTACAGCTCCCAGGCTGCCCCGGATGCCGCACTGGCATCGGACGAGCAGTTGCAGGCACTGCGCGATCAGCTGAACGGCGGGACCGAATAGCCTTATGCGCGTCGGGCTGACCGGCGGTATCGCCAGCGGTAAATCGACAGCCAGCAACGAGCTGGCGCGCCTAGGTGTTACCGTGATCGACTACGACCAGCTGGCGCGTGCCGCCATCGCTCCTTGTACGCCGGGAGCGGCGAGCGTGGCGTCCACATTCGGTGCTGACGTACTTGGGCCGGACGGCCAACCAGACCGCGCAGCCTTGGCGCGGCTGGTATTTAGCTCTGATGACGCCCGGCTGATGCTGGAATCGATCGTGCACCCGCTTGTCTACCAGGCGGCGGCAATTGAGGACGCCCGTTGCCCGGGCCCGATTGTGGTCCACGAGATACCTCTGCTGGCAGAGGTAATGGACCCGGCCAGTTTCGACCAGGTCATCGTTGTCGACGCGCCTGCCACGCTGCGCGTCCAGCGCCTGGTCGATGGCCGTGGTATGGACCCGCTGGAGGCGTCCAAACGTATTGCGGCGCAAGCCAGTGACGAGCAGCGGCGGGCCATCGCAGACGTCATATGGGACGGGTCGGGCAATCCAGACAACCTGCGGGCGCAGGTGAGGGAGTGGATGCTGGGTGTCAAGTAACTCTCAACCTGAAGCTTATTAGTTGTGCCTCCGGTCGTGTCTAAGGCATTATGGCAAGTGCAGTCCCGTCGTGTTGGGGTGAACACGGTGTACTGTCCAGATAAGGTGGGAGATGGTATCCCGCGCAAGCGGGAGAGAGGAACGTGCCATGGTGTGTCGCACGAGGTCTGTCAGTACACGCATATTAGGTGGATTGACGGCAGTCGCACTCATGACCACCTTGTTGGTTGCTTCGCAAAGTATTGGGACGGCGTCAGCTGCGACGGTGATAGCTTTGCCCACCAAAGCTGGCGCCACCGTCACAGGTATCACTACGAGCCTGAACATCCGCAAGGGGCCAGCCAAGAGTTATGGTGTGATCGGCACTCTCAAGAACAACACCAAGATCACTGTTACCGGCTATACATCCGATGGGTGGCTGCGGGTAAGCACACCCGGGGTGAGCCTCGGCTATGTTGTGTCGCAGTATGTGCGGGTCCCTGTGGTGTCTGTGTCGATGCCGGCCACCGCAAAGCTTGCGACCGGCAAGAAGGTGCAGGTCAAGGCATCTTTCCAGCCGGCTTGCGCCACTGACAAATCTGTCACCTGGGCATCGAGTGACCCGGCTGTGGCGACGATCAATGCAACAGGCATGCTGACCGGTTGGTCTGCTGGCACCACGACCGTGACCGTTGTCACGAATGACGGCACCCACCAGGCGTCCACAATCTATACGGTGACCGGCGCCACCGTTACCCACGTCGCTGTTACCGGCGTGACGATTGCACCCGTGCAGCCGGTCATGACGGGCAAAACGCGGCAACTGTCAGCGGCCATTGCGCCGTCGGATGCGTCGAACAAGACCGTGAAGTGGACAAGCGGCGCAACCGCGACCGCCACCATAAGCAGCACCGGATTGCTGACGGCCAAGCTGACAGGTCTTGGCAAGTCTAAGACGGTCAAGGTGACCACAACAGCCCAAGACAATGCGATGACGGCAACCACAACAGTCCAGGTGTACACGGTCCAGGACGTGCAGGCGCGGCTCAATGCCATGGGATGCAAAGATGCCAGCAACCGCAAGTTGGTGGTCGATGGTGTTTTCGGCGCCAATTCAACGGCGTCTGCCAAGCGGTTCCAGGGCGTCGCCAAGCTGACAAAAGACGGTAATGTCGGGGCCGCCACGCTGCTGGCGCTGTTTGGGTCGCCGGCAATTTCGTGTGTCGCGACCACGCCAACCCCGACGCCGACGCCAACCCCGACGCCAACAGACTCCCCGACGGATACACCAACTGATACGCCGACTGATGCCAGCCCGTCGCCAATTGCGCCGCCAAACAATGGGACATCGGTGACTGGCGTCAGCCTCGCCGCGCCCCAACCTGTGCTATCGGGTGGCACAGAGCAGCTGACCGCCACAGTCGCCCCGCCAACGGCGACCAACCAAGCCGTCACCTGGTCGAGTAGTGCCACAAGCATCGCAACGGTCGGCAGCACCGGGATGGTCACCGGCAAGGTGACCGGGCTTAGCAAGTCTGCCGCCGCGACCATCACTGTGAAGACTTCAGATGGCGGCAAGACCGCCAACGCGTCTGTGATGGTTTACACGATCGAAGACGTGCAGACGATGCTCAACTCGCTTAGCTGCAAGGGCGCGGACAACAAGGTATTGACGGTCGACGGTGTGATCGGCACCAACTCCCGTTCTGCCGCCCGTGATTTCCAGGCCGCCAATGGGCTGGCTCCCGACGGCGATGTCGGCCCCCTGACGCTGACGGCGCTGTTCGGCAACTCGCCGGTCAAGTGCCCGCCAACGGCGTCCGGGCCAATCGATCTGACGGGTTTCCACTACAAGTGGAGTGGCAAGTATGTGAGCCAGGACTTCTTGAACAAGGTGCTGGACATTGCCAAGAAGCTGCAAGCCAACCCAGACGACTTGATGACAGACATGGCCTTCGAGTCCGGGCTCAGCCCATACGCGCAGAATGCCTCGTCCGGGGCAACTGGCCTGATCCAGTTCATGCCGTCCACCGCCGTCGGCCTTGGCACCACCACTGCCAAGCTGTTGCAGATGACTGCCGTGCAGCAACTCGACTACGTGTATTCGTACCTGCAGCGCTTCACCGGCCAGTTGAACACGACAGCTGACGTGGTGGTGGCGGTGTTGTGGCCAGTCGCTGTGGGCCAGCCGAATAGCTATATCCTGTTCTCTGCGGGCAGCGGGGCGTACGCTGGCAACTCCGGGCTCGACCTGAATGGCGACGGCAATGTGACGAAGGGGGAGGCTGCTCAGCGCGCCATCAACAACCGCACCGCATGCTACCCGGCGATCTAGACCCTGGCGGGAGTATTGTTACCTCCATCTGATTCGCTGGAGGCTGAAATGAGGAAGATTTCCTCAGCGCTGCTTGCATTACTGCTCGGGGGTTGGGCAACTTTTACTACAATGAGCTTCGCGCTCGCAGACGGCGCAACGCCGACGCCGTCGCCGTCAAGCTGTGTGCCTGGCTCGCTGACCTATGAGATACACAACAAGGTCAAGGTTTCGACCATCATGTATGCCGTGCGATACTTCAACGGCACAACGAAGCGGACCACGGCCGACTTCACCACGCCGTATTCGATTACCATCCCTGGCCCAACTGTCACCGCCGACGATGGCGGTGCCGTCGACCGGGCGGCCGTTATCAATGCCTATGAGCAGGAAACAGGCTTTAGTTTTGGCGATCCTGGGTTGAGCACCACCTACACTGACAGCGGCTCTGCGGCGACTCTGACCATGCGCACCGGGCAAACCTATCTGCTCGCGGAGGGCCTGACAACTGTGTCGGCTGATTGGGATTCCACCACCTGTGCCGATGGTGGTGCGACCACCGTCGTTCAGTCTGGTAAGGCGACCGAGTTCCAACCGATGCTTATCTCAATGGTGGTGCAATGCGGCAGTAGTCCGCAGGACGATCTTGACCGGCTGGCCGAACAGGAGTACTGCTGACATGAAAATCCTTGGATACAGATTGTGTGCCGCCATAGGCGGGCTCGCACTGACCGGCTGCGCCTCGATTGTGGTACCACCACCCCCACAGACGCCGTCGAATCCGGCTGAGTCAGTCGTTGCGTGTGTCAGCCCGACCATCACGGTGACAGACCTTGACACCCCGACCTGGCAGTTCACCGCCGCGGTGATGCGGGGGCCTGGTGGCGTTTCGGGCAGCGTGTCATCGT
>Ga0123354_10016831_pt1 | contig 11451 bp, 10 predicted proteins | sample TergutLab28metaG_2_FD_97872 | JGI IMG/M metagenome (GOLD analysis project Ga0123354, IMG submission 97872) | Labiotermes labralis P4 segment gut microbial communities from Petit-Saut dam, French Guiana - Lab288 P4 | ecosystem: Host-associated > Arthropoda: Insects > Digestive system > Gut ... | reverse complement strand
TTGAGCGCCGTTTCGTCGTCATGCCGCAAAATTTCACGCAGATCCGCCTCCTTGTTGTTGCCAAGGCAATGCCTGATCTTGCAGTCCGCCGTAACCCTTATGCGGTTGCACTTCTCACAGAACGGCCGGCTGATCGGCGTGATGAAGCCGACCCTCCCCTTGTAGCCGTCAATGCCGTAGACGACCTCCACTCCGTCGGAGCCGCCTATCATTTTCAGATGCGGCCGCGCCGAAACTATATCGGCGCAAGACAAATATCCGTCTTCATTTTGACCGCCCAAAGGCATGTATTCGATGAACCGCACGTCCAGGTCTTTATCCTTTGTCAACTCGATAAAGCTGTCTATCTCATCGTCGTTGACCCCGCGCATCAGCACAGTGTTCAATTTGACGGGTGTAAGCCCCGCCTCGATAGCCGCCTCGACCCCGGCAAGGGCCTTTCCGAGGCTTTCACCCCTCGCGATCTTCCTGTATCGCTTCGGGTCGAGGCTGTCGATGCTGATGTTGACCCTGGAAAGCCCGGCCTCTTTCAGCTTCGCCGCCATTTCAGGGAGTAAAATCCCGTTCGTGGTCAGCGTGGTTTCCTTGACGCCTTCCGTTTCCTTGCAGGCGTTAACGATATCGCAGATATCGTCCCGCACCAGCGGCTCGCCGCCGGTCAGCCTGACCTTTCTTATCCCGCATTCGGCGAAAAGCCTTATGATCCGCTTTATCTCCGGGAAGCTGACTATGCTCTCAAGGCTGCACGCCGAATGCTTGCAGTACGTGCAGTTGAGGTTGCACCTGTCTGTAACGGAAATCCTCAGATAATCGATAGTCCTCCCATACTCGTCGATCATACAGGAATCTTTCAAAATTCATATCCCCCCATCTCTTTCAGGCCGCTTTTCAGCTCCCCGGAACCCAAAGCCTCTAAAAACGCCTGTATCAGCGGCGTCCCAAGCATGTCGGTCTTGATAAGGAAATCGTATTCCTCGTCGGCTATCGGGATGAAACCCAATCCGAATATCTTCGACACGGCGAAAATTCCGAGGCCAGCGTCGGCGTTGCCGCCCGCTATCTGCGCCGCTACGGCGGTATGCGTGTACTCCTCGTTTCCATAGCCGTATATGGCCGAAGGCGGCAGCCCTGCTTTCTCAAGCAGGTAGTCGAGCAATAACCTCGTGCCGGCGCCCTTTTGACGGTTTACATAAGTCACGCCCTTCTTCGCGATATCCGCGATGGAAAATATCCCCTTCGGATTCCCTTCCCTGACCAAAATCCCCTGAACCCTTTTAACCCCTTTTATCAGGGTGACGTCGCCGTCTTTAAAATATTTTTCAATATAACTGACATTGTATTCACCCGTGCCCGAATCCAGCAGATGTATGGGGGCGATGTGCGCCTCCCCCCGCAACATAGCCATGATGCCTCCCATGCTCCCGACGTGGGCGCTGGAAAGAAAGAAATTCGTCCTGCGCCTTAAAATATCGCCTATTACGTCGAGCATTGGGTCGTGGCTGCCGGTGATTATTATGGAGCGGCGGATCTCATCAAGAGGCCGCAGCAGCGTTATTTCGACGCTTTCTCCGGTGTCCAAGCCTTCGCTGTCAAAGGGGATCACAGCCACCCCGTCCGCTTTCGCGAGGGACGCGATCGCCCCGGCGCCGCGCCCTATCGGCGAAGCTATCAGTTTTTCTCCGATGTAACCAAGCTTCACCCTCAGGAATTCCTGATATTTCAGGCTTGACGTCACCTTGCGCGATAACGTCGCCTCCGCTTTGACGGATTCCCGCGTGGCATTTTTTGTCATCAGCTCTATCACGGGGAATACGACCTGTTCCATGACCACGAGGGCTGATACGGGGTATCCCGGCAGCCCTATCACTGGCGTACTGCCGCAAACGCCCAAAACGGCGGGCTTGCCCGGCCTTATCGCGATCCCGTGGCAAAAAACCTCCCCGATGTCATCGATAGCGTTCTTGCTGTAATCATCCCTGCCCGCCGAAGATCCGGCGTTCAATAGGACGATATCGTTTTCACCGGCTGCTTTTAACAGGGCGTTTTTTAAAAGTTCAGGCTTATCGCGAACTATCCCATAGAGGTTGACCTCGCATCCGGCTTCAATCAACGCCGCTCGGAATATATGGGAGTTAAACTCTATGATTTCACCGTTTCCGGGGGTTTCTCCCACAGGTATCAATTCATCTCCCGTGGGTATGACCCCTGCCCTTATCCTTTTGAACACTTCCACCCGGGTCACCCCTCCCGCTAAAAGCGCCCCTATGGCGGCGGGGGTCAGTTTCGTATAGGAAGGAAGGATAATATCTTCCCGGCACAAATCCTCACCTATCTGCCTTACATTATTCCAAGCGCCGACAGCCTCATAAAGCACAGCCCGCTCCCCGTCAAATGAAACGTCTTCTATCATGGCCACGGCGTCAAACCCCTCTGGCACGGGGTCGCCCGTATCCACAATGCGGAACCTGTCCTTATCGATTTCAACAGGCGTGAGCTCCGTCGCGCCGAAAGTCTCTTCCGCCTTGACGGCTATGCCGTCCATAGCGCAGGCGTTATATCCCGGGCTTGATAGCAGTGCGCGGCAAGCGCGCGCCGTGATCCTTCCGAAAGCTTCGGTTACCGGAAGCATCTCGGTTTCCGGCTGTTTTATACGCGGCGCTAAAAATTCGGAATAACCGTAAATGGCGTCTTCGAGCTTCTTGTTTTCCAAATAGCTGTACTGCATACTTCTTCACCACCTGTCTTCAATTAATATCTGTATACCCTCACTTCCGAACCGGGATCCAGCCCTTCGGCGAGGCGCGAAATGCGTGTGTATCCGTCGCTCTTTGACAGCAGCGTGATCAAGCCTGATTTATACCGCACCGCATGGGCTGTCATATCATCGCCTGCGCCCGAGAGCCATACCGGCACGAAATCCTCCCGCCCGTTATTTGACGGTATCTTATCGGCGAGCCTTGCGATGATAAAGGGCTGCGCCTCATCGGCAAGCCCCCGCAAAGCGTTTAACACGGGCAGCGCCACGGCTATCATGACGAAAAACGCCGACACGGGATGCCCCGGCAGCCCTAGAAGCGCCTTTTCCCCCGCTTTTGCGAGGATCGTCGGTTTTCCAGGTTTGATCGCGACGCCATGCGCTAGGATATCAGCGCCCGCCGCCCTTTGGAACACTTGCTTAGTAAGATCCATAACGCCCGCCGAGCTGCCACCGGAAAGGATGACCGCGTCGCATTCCCCGCAGGCCTTTTGCACTGCGGCGGATAGCTCGCCTTCATCGTCGCGGCATATTCCATAAGCTTTCACTTCGCAGCCGAAAGCCTCTGCCTGTGCGCGGAGCAGATGCGAGTTCACGTCCCTTACGCCCGCTTTGCCGCTTTCGTTCAGCGCCGCGCCTATGGGCAAAAGCTCGTCCCCGGTCGAAATCACAGCGCACCTCGCCCGCCGTTTCACTTTGAGGTTTTCATACCCCAGCGCGGCCAACGCCCCTATATGCCTTTCGGTCAGTTTTTGCCCGGCTTTTAACACGACGCCTCCCGCTTTTGCGTCGTCACCCTGAAAAACCACGCCTGTCCCGGGCGTGATATCCGCCGATATGAAGACCTGCCCCCCTAGGGTTTCCGCCACTTCCACCATGGCTACGGCGTCCGCGCCGGCGGGCAGAGGGCCGCCTGTGGGTATATAGGCGGCTTGACCGGGCTTCAATTCAAACCCCGGCTTTTCATCGATGCTGATCTTCCCTGCGATATCCAGCATCGCCGGCAGGGTTTCGCCCGCGCCGAAGGTGTCGGAGGCTCGTATGGCGTATCCGTCGAGGGACGACCGTGTAAAAGGGGGGTTGTCCTCCATCGCCGTCGCGTCTTCAGCCAATATCCGCCCCGCCGCGTCATGGAGCGATATTGATTCTACATCTGTGACACATTCCTTGAATTCCCGCCTGATGATCTCAACTGTTTCGGCGAGCGACTTTACCTGCAGCAGCATAGTCGTATTCCTCCAAAAAATAATCCCGGACAGCGGCGGCGCCGCATAGGACGAGCTCCCCGCGCCGGATCAGCAAAAATTGTTCCGACATCTTTTGCGCCATCTGCAAATTATGCATTGCTATCAGCAATGTGGCGCGCATGCGCTTGCAATGATCTGTTAAATACATGGCCAGTTTCTCAGCGGCGTTTTGGTCAACCGCTGAAAAAGGCTCATCGATAAGAAAAATATCGCCTCCCGCGAGCATGCTCCTGCAAAGGCAGAGCCGCTGCTGTTCCCCTCCCGAAAGAGTCTTCGCCTGAGCCCCGGCAAAATCGGACAGCCCAACGTCTGAAAGCATGGAAAGCGCCGCGCCGCGATCCGGGTTTTCCATGCCCAGCATGGCGTTTTCAAGCGCCGTCATGGGGAAAACAGCCGGTTTTTGCGGCTGATACAAAGCGCTTCCTTCAAGACGGAACGATCCCGTATCCGGCTTGACAAAGCCCGCCAACATGCGCAGCAGCGTCGTTTTTCCCGTTCCGTTGAGGCCCATCAGCGGATATGCGCCGCCGCCGATACCGATACGACCGCTCCGGAACAGGACGCGCTCGTCAAATTTCAATTCGATATCGCAAATTTCAATTCGCCCCATCAGTCGCCACGCATCCTTCCCGCCAGCATGTTGACCGCCACCGACACGAGGAGCAGAAGCCCCCCGAGCATCATGGCGTTGGCGTAGTTTCCGCGCCCCGTTTCAGTAATCACAGCCGTCGTCATGACCCGGGTCTTCCATGCGATGTTACCGCCTACTATCATTACGGCGCCGACCTCTGAAATTGCCCTGCCGAAGCCGGTCATGACAGAGGACACGCAGCCCGCCCGGCATTCCAAGAGTATCAGTCGGAATATTTTACCTCTTTTCAGGCGCAGCCCCAAGCAGGTCTCGCGCATCTCCCTGTCCGCTTTCATGAAAACCGGGTAAACGGTGGCGGCGATTATCGGTATCACTATGAGAAGCTGCGCCATCACCATCGCCGCCGGCGAATAAAGGAGTTTCAAATCGCCGAGGGGTCCGTTTCTCGTAAGCAGGAAGTAGATGCAAAGCCCCGCCACGACGGGAGGTATCCCCGTCATCGCCGTAGCCGCGCTCCTAAGCAGTTTTGCGTATTTCCTGCCGACTTTTGACAGCCTGTATCCGAGGGGCAGCCCTATTACCATCGAAACCGCCGTGCTAGTCAGCGTGACCCCCAACGTGAGCAGAAGTATCTGAACGATGTACGAAACCTGCACCATGCGAAAAATTCAATCCAATCCGATTCAAATTCAATTCACGAAAAACAGCGGCTCGCCGTATTCGGCCACGCCGTATTCGGCTATCAGCTTCTGTGTGGATGGCGAAAGCAGCCAGTCATGGAAGCGGCGCGCCGCCTCATGCTGCAAATCGGGGTATTTTTGGGGATTGATCAATGTGACGGAATACAGATTGATAAGCTCGTCGTTTTTCTCGAAGAGCAGCGAAAGGTGCTGAAGCTTGTCGGCGTTTGCGAGGAATGTCGCTTTGTCTGTCAGAGTGTACCCGTCCGTGCCGTCGGCCATGACGAGGGTGTCGAGCATCCCCTTGCCCGTCCTGTTGTAGAAGGCCGCAGGCAGATCATCGACGTTGACCCCCGCGCTTTTCCACAGCGCCTTTTCTTTAGTATCGGTCCCGGAACTGTCGTCGCGTGAATAGAATACGCATGCGGGGTCCGATTTAAATGTCTCGTAGATGCCCGCGAACGCGGCGGACGCGCCTGACGCAGCGGAAACCCCGGCGGGATCCGCTGTTGGTCCGGCTATGGCGAAATAATTGTACATGAACTGCTGGCGGTCGATGCCATAGCCATCGTCTACGAACTGTTGTTCGGCAGCCGGGCTGTGCGCGATTAAAACATCGCAGTTGCCGTCCTGAGCTGTTTTTATCGCCTGGCCGCTTCCCTGGGCTAATATGTCCAATGTGATGTTTTCTTCAGCTTTGAGGTAGGGCGCCAGATAGTCGAGGAGTCCCGAATCGTTGACGCTCGTTGTGGTCGCAAGCCGCAGCGTCACTTCGCCGGTGTCTTGCCCGCCTGAATTTTCAGGCGCCTGCGGCTGTGCGCCGCATGAAGCCATGACAGGCGCCATGGCCATTATCATGACAAATAGAAAGCAAATGAACTTATGGTTTTTTTTCATGTTATCTCTCCTTCTCAATAATGGAAGGCGGTGCCGTTTCCGGCGCCACCCTATCGGCCAAGCGGCGTGGCTTGTCACAGCTTTAGCCGCCTTGGCTCGGAGTTCCGATTGAATTTTTACGTTTTACGCTCCCTTTTCCGTCTTATATTTCGCCACCGCTTCTATCAGCTTGGGAAGAACCACCCTGACGTCACCTACTATCCCGAGGTCCGCGACGTCGAATATGGCCGCCATGTCGTTCTTGTTGATGGCGACGATGAACTCGGAGCCTTCCATGCCCGCTATGTGCTGAATGGCGCCGGAGATGCCGCAGGCCATGTACATTTCGGGCCTGACGGTCTTGCCTGTCTGGCCTACCTGCCTGTCTTTCGGCGCCCAACCGGCGTCGACGTTCGCCCTTGATGACGACCAGTCGCCGCCAAGGAGGTCTGCGAGCTCCCTTATCCTGTCGAAGAATTCCGGCGAGCCGATTCCGCGTCCGCCCGACACGAGGTATTTAGCCTCGGTGATATCGGATTTCTTATGCTTCTCCTTTACGATCTCCTTTATCACGACGTTCATGTCGGCAGGCTCAAACTTGACGTCGATCTCTTTTATCGTCCCCTTTCTCGAAGGGTCCCTCTCAGCCCTCTTCATGACGCCGGGCCTTACCGTAGCCATCTGCGGCTTTGTCTTCTTGCAAAGAATCGTCGCCATGACGTTGCCGCCGAAAGCCGGGCGCGTCTGCTTAAGAAGGGTGTCGGGGTCGTTCGGATCCAGCTTTGACACGTCAAGGGTCGTGCTGCTTTTCGCATATTCGATATAGCTCGAATATTTGATATCAAGCCTCGTGCAGTCGGCTGTGAGACCGGTGCGTATCCTCGAGGCCACCCTCGGCGCGAGATCCCTCCCTATGGAAGTCGCGCCGAAAAGCACGATTTCCGGTTCGCATTCCTTTATCACAGCGGTAAGCGCCTTCGCGTATGGCTCCGTCACGTATTCGGCGAGCATTGGATCGTCCACGCAGACAACGCCGTCAGCGCCGTCTTCGATGAGGCTTTGAGCTTTTTCCTTGATCTTATCCCCCATCAGCACGGCGTAAACATCCTGCCCCAGCTCCCCGGCGAGCCTTCTGGCCTCGCCGATGAGTTCAAGGGACACTTTCGCTATTATGCCGTCCCTTTGCTCCACGACTACATAAATGTCTTTGCTCATCTTTATTGTTCCTCCAGCATCATTATATGATATGCTTCTCTTCCATTTTTTTCATGATGATCTCGACGGCTTCATCGACGGATAGATCCTTGTAGATCGTCCCCGCGCCCTTCGCCGCTTTGCCGAAAGCACGGAACACATTTGTCGGCGAGCCTTCAAGCCCGATGTCGGCGGGATCCAGCATGTCCTTCAAATCATCAAAGCCGAGGATTTTAACTTCTTTTTTGTAGGCTTCAATTATGCCCCTCGCATGCATGTATCTCGGTTTCGCAAGTTCCGTAAGCGCCGTAAGGAGGCATGGCAGCTTCACTTCTATCATATGGTACCTATCCTCGAACTGCCTCTTGACCGTAAGCGTATCCCCGTCTACCTTGAGCGCCTCAACGTATGAAACCTGCGGCACATGGAGGTTCTCGGCGATCTGGGGGCCGACCTGCGCGGTGTCGCCGTCTATGGCCTGCCTTCCGGTTATGACCAGGTCGTAGCCGATTTTTTTGAGGGCGCCGGCGACGATCTTCGCCGTGGCGAAAGTGTCAGAGCCGCCGAATTCCCTCGCGGTCAGAAGATACGCTTCGTCGCATCCCATTGCGAGCGCTTCGCGCAGCGCGAGATCCGCCTGTGGCGGCCCCATGCAGACCACGGTGACGGTGCCCCCCGCTTCTTCCTTCACCTGAAGCGCGGCTTCAATCGCTGATTTATCATCATGGTTTATGATGCTGGGGACGCCTTCCCTTATCAGCCTGTTGGTGACCGGGTCGAGTTTTACCTCCGTGGTGTCCGGCACCTGTTTTATGCAAACAACTATCTTCATGATCGTTAATTCCCTTTCAGTTCGCTATTGTATCTTCATGGCGCCCGCGATCACCATCTTCATGACTTCCGACGTGCCCTCGTATATCTCGGTTATCTTAGCGTCGCGCATGGCCCTCTCCACCGGGTATTCCCTGCAGTATCCGTATCCGCCCATCATCTGGACGCAATCCCTGCATACGTCGTTCGCTACTTTAGACGCGTAGAATTTCGCCATCGCCGCTTCCTTGGAGTAATTGGCGCCCTCGTCCTTTGTCATGGCAGCCCTCCAGGTCAGAAGCCTCGCGGCGTCGATATAAGTCTGAAGCTCCGCTATTTTAAACTGGGTGTTCTGGAAAGAAGCTATCGTCTGACCGAACTGCTTCCTTTCTTTGACGTACTTTATGGCCTCGTTCAAAGCGCCCTGAGCTATTCCCACGGCTTGAGCCGCGATGCCGATGCGCCCGCCGTCAAGGGCTTTCATGGCTATCTTGAAACCTTCGCCCTCTTTTCCGAGCCTGTTCTCCACGGGCACTATTACGTTTTCATAGGTGACCTCACAGTTTGAAGCCGCCCTGATGCCCATCCTCCTGATATTCGGGCCCACGGAATGCCCCGGCGTCCCCTTTTCGACGACAAAGGCTGAAATGCCCTTCGTACCGACGGATTTATCAGTCATGGCGAATACGACGAAGGTGTCCGCGAACCCGGAATTGGTCGTGAATATCTTCCCGCCGTTGATGATGTACTTATCGCCGTCGAGCACCGCTTTCGTCTGCTGCCCCGCCGCGTCGCTCCCCGCGTTCGGTTCAGTAAGCCCGAAACATCCGGTTTTGCTTCCGTCTATCAGCGGCCTTAAAAATTTCTGCTTCTGCTCTTCGGTGCCGAAGTTGTCGATGCAGGAACAGCAGAGGGAAGTGTGAACCGATATCGTTATGCCGGTCGAACCGTCAATTTTCGATATTTCTTCCATGCAGAGGGCGTAAGCCAGATAATCCCCCCCGACGCCGCCATATTCCTCCGAATACGGGATCCCCATCAGCCCTGTTTCATGCATCTTCTTCACAAGATCCAATGAAAACACTTCCGTCTCGTCCATTTCCTCGGCGAGCGGCTTGACTTCGGTTTCGGCGAATTTGCGAAACATCTCCTGCTGCATTAAATGAGTGTCTGACAATTTGAAATCCATTTTCCTACCTCCTGGGAATTATTAACATTTGATTTATTTTGACTTTTACAAGTTTTTTTCAAGAATCGCGACCGCATCCATTATGTATCCGTCGCAGCAGCTCAGCGGCCCCGCCGTTTCAACATCCTTCAGGTCACTGCACATTATCGACCCGTGCTTTTCCCGGAACTCCTCTATCAACGCCGGCACTATTTCATAGCATGTTTTCTTTGTTCCGGGCGCGGACAGGTTCCCGTCGCTCACTTTCATCCCCGTAACCATCGCCATCGCGGTGACCGCGCCGCAAGTCTCCTTGCAACCCATTCCGAGGCCGAACCCTTCCGCCATGCGGAATACCGCCTTTTCATCGAACCCGAACTTGTCCGCGAACGAACAGGCTGTCGATTGGGCGCAATTGTAGCCGCTTTTATGATTTAACAACGCTTTTTCTTTTCTTTCCATGGTAAACCCTCTTTCACCTGACTGTATTAATGATAATTAATCATGTATGAAAAGTCAACTTTATTATGACATTTAAATCAAGTATACAGTATATCGGAAAAATTAAAAATAAGGCTTGCATATTTATTAATTGTCTATTATAATTATGCCTATTCAGTTTAACCGCCAATTTAGTTTCAGAAAGGAAATCTTAAATGGAAAAGAGAAAAATTATCATTATCGGCGCGGCGGGGCGGGATTTTCACAATTTCAACACCTTCTACAGAAAAAATCCCGCATACGAGGTTGTGGCGTTCACAGCGGCGCAGATCCCGGACATCGCGGGCAGGAAATACCCGGCCGAGCTCGCCGGCGAAATGTATCCTGAAGGGATACCCATCTACGAACAGAAAGAGTTGGAAAACCTGATCAAAAGCCTTGACGCGGACGAATGTGTTTTTTCCTACAGCGACGTCCCCTACGCCGAGGTCATGAGGGTCGGCGCCATGGTCAACGCCGCCGGCGCGGATTTCTCCCTGCTCGGCTACAAAAGCACGATGATCAAAAGCGTCAAGCCGGTGATCGCCGTAGGCGCGATCCGCACCGGATGCGGTAAAAGCCAAACGTCGAGGCGCATAGCGGAAGTCCTGATGTCACATGGCTTGAAAGTGATCGCCATACGCCACCCCATGCCCTACGGTGACCTGGCTGCTCAGAAGGTGCAACGCTTCAGCACCATCGAAGACCTGACAAAGCATAAGTGCACCATAGAGGAGATGGAGGAGTACGAGCCGCATATAGCCAGAGGCAATGTGATCTATTCGGGGGTGGATTATGAAGCCATCCTTCGCGCCGCGGAAAACGACCCCAAGGGCTGCGACGTCATACTGTGGGACGGCGGCAACAACGATTTCCCATTTTACCATCCCGACCTGATGGTCACGGTGGCGGATCCCCTCCGTCCGGGGCACGAGCTTTCCTATTATCCGGGGGAAGTGACGCTGCGCATCGCCGACGTGGTGGTGATAAACAAGATAGACAGCGCGGATTTTAACGATATCCAGACCGTCCGAAACAACATCGGCCTCATAAACCCGACGGCCATGGTGGTGGAGGCCGCTTCAAGCATCGTCGTTGACAAGCCGGAGGTCATACGCGGCAAGCGTGTCCTCGTAATCGAAGACGGGCCCACCCTGACTCACGGGGAAATGAAGATAGGGGCAGGGATCGTCGCCGCCAAACGTTTCGGCGCTTCGGAAATCATCGACCCAAAGCCGTTCGCGGTAGGCAAGCTCGCCGAAACGTACAAGACATATCCGAATATCGGCAAATTACTCCCGGCGATGGGCTATGGGGAGCAGCAGATGAAAGATTTGTCAGCCACGATTGAAATGACCGACTGCGATTCCGTAGTCATAGCGACGCCCATAGATCTCGGGAGGATCATCAGCATCAATAAGCCGAACACCCGCGTGGAATACAGCCTTCAGGAAATAGGGCGGCCAAACATCGAGGACGCCCTTGAAAGCTTCATAAAGAAAACCGGCGCGTTGCTGCCATTCAGCCAGTCGGCTTGAAGCCGAACCGCTTAATTCAGCAGCCCTTCCGCCGCAATAAATTCGCTGGCCACCTGCGCCGGCGTTTTTTTGTTGATATCGACCTCGTAATTGAGCTCCTGCATGCGCTCA
>Ga0123354_10016830_pt1 | contig 11452 bp, 10 predicted proteins | sample TergutLab28metaG_2_FD_97872 | JGI IMG/M metagenome (GOLD analysis project Ga0123354, IMG submission 97872) | Labiotermes labralis P4 segment gut microbial communities from Petit-Saut dam, French Guiana - Lab288 P4 | ecosystem: Host-associated > Arthropoda: Insects > Digestive system > Gut ... | reverse complement strand
GGACCCATCGGCTGAGACTGTCGAGCGTGTGCGAGAAACGTTTGTCAGGAGCCCTCAGAAGTCAACAACTCGCGCGAGCCGGGAATTGCAGATGTCTCAGTCAAGTGTTTGGCGCATTCTGCGTAAAAGGATACCGGGAGCAGCTTTTGCAGGCGCGGAATCCCCAGGATCACAATCTTCATTAACGCTTCTGCATGGATATCCGACAGCGGCTACGGGAAGACGGGTTTGCTGAGAATCTGGTTTTCTGTGAAGAGGCGACGTTTCATATGTGTGGTAAGGTAAATCGTCACAACGTACGCATTTGGAGCACAGGAAATCCTCATGCAACGATTGAATACATCCGTGATTCGCCTAAAGTGAATGTGTTTTGTGCCGTTTCCTCTTGCGAAGTCTACGGACCATTTCTCTTTGCGGAGCCAAGTGTTACCGGTATTAACTACCTGGACATGCGGCAACTGTGGCTAATGCCACATTTACAGGAAGATATCGTGGACTTCATTTTTCATCAAGACGGAGCTCCGCCCATTCCATCTTCCCGGTCGCTGGATTGGGCGCGCTTCTCACAATGACTCTCCTCTGTTTCCCTGGCCTCCACGGTCACCTGACATAAACTCCTGCGATTTTTTCTTAAGGTGTTACATCAATGATCGTGTGTACATGCCTCCTATGCCACGTGATTTACCACAGCTGCGACAATAATCGTGAAGGCAGTAGCTGCTATCGACCGCCAAATGTTGCAACGCGTGTCGCAGGGACTTGATTACAGGATTGATATATGCCGCGTCACCAAGGGTGCACATATCAAGCACCTGTAAGGTAGGACAGAAACTTCGAGTGAATCTCTCTCTCTCTCTCTGTTGAAATGCTCCTTTCTGCCGTGTCTGACTTGGTTGTTTCGCAGTCCAGTTCGGAAATCCCGGAGGGAATTATGAATAACACTGTATAATATCTTAAGAGTTTTATGCCTTAAAAAATTAAATAATATGAACCGCTAATGAAATTATAGAACCAATCCTTAATAAGAAATATACCGTCCTGAAACTGAATATTTTGCGTTGTTCACGAATGTTAAATATGGGTGTTTGTGATGGACACTGTCCACATAAAATTGAACTTTACCTACAAGATATGTATTGAGAGAATACGAGGGAAATACGAATATGGGACAATATTATATTTGTAATACATTTAATATAATTCGAAGCCTGTGGCTGTATATACAGGATATGTAGTAACAGAATATGAAGAAAAATGTATATAGGAGAATATTACATTTAATATATTTCAAAGCCTGTAGCTGGATATGCAGGATATGTAGAAATATAACATGAGTGAAATATGAATATAGAACAATATTAAAGTTAATAATAAGTTAATACATTTCAAAGTCTGTAGCTGTATATACAGAATATGTAATAACAGAACATGTGGGAGTAATGATTATTGGACGTTATTAAGTTAATAATACATTTAATATATTTCGAAATCTGTAGCTGTATATACAGGATATGTAGTGACAGAATATGGTTGAAATGTGAGTACAGGACAGTATTAAGTTAATAATTCAGTAAATATATTTCAAAATCTGTAGCCGTATACAGAGTATATGTAGTGACAGAATATTGGGGAAATATGAATATAGGATAATATTACGTTAAAAATACAATAAATATATTTCAAAATCTCTAGCCATACGTATATATAGAGTATATGTAGTGAAAGAATATGGGCGAAATATGAATATAGGATAATATTACGTTAAAAATACAATAAATATATTTCAAAATCTCTAGCCATACGTATATATAGAGTATATGTAGTGAAAGAATATGGGCGAAATATGAATATGGGACTATATTAAGTTAATAATACAGTAAATATATTTCAAAATCTGTATCTGTATATACAGTTTACGTAGTGACAGAATATGGGGGAAATATGACTATGGTACAATGTTAAGTTAATAATACAATAAATATATTGCAAAATCTGTAGCCATATATAGAGTATATAGTGTGACAGAATAAGGGGGAAATATGAATATGGGACAATATTATGTTAATAAAACAATAAATATATTGCAAAATCTGTAGCCATATATAGAGTATATGTAGTGAAAGAACATTGGAGAAATATGAATATGAGACAATATTAAGTTAATAATAGAATAAATAATTTTCAAAATCTGTAGCTGTACATAGAGTTCATGTAGTGAACGAATACTGGATAAATATGAATATGGGACAATATTAAGTTAATAATACAATAAGTACATTTCAAAATCTGTAGCTGTATATGGAGTATATGTAGCGAAATTATATGGGGGAAATATGAATACGGGACAATATTAATTTCATAATACAATAAATACATTTCAAAATCTGTAGCTCTATATACAGTCTATGTAGTGACAGAATATGGGGGAAATATGAATATGGGACAGTATTACACTTAATAACACAGTAAATATATTTCACAGTCCGTAGCTGTATATACAGGATATGTAGTTACGGAAAAGGGGGAAATGTGAATATAGGACAGTATTAGAGTTAATAATAATGACAGGGGAACGGACAATCATGGGAAATATTTGCAAAATTTATTTTGAACGCGCTAAGACAACTTGAAAAGAAATGGTGCTTATGGGTGTCTAGTTTCGTCTGCATATTTAATTGTATTGACACGCCAACTGGAAAGTGAACCTGCCACTTCCGAGAAGGATTTGCCCCAATAATTCTTTCCATTTGCCCTGCACGTCAACCTCCATGCACGATCATACACTGTAGACTAGACTACACAAATCATTCGTTGAAAAGAGCAGGCCCAGAAATTTGAGAAAGGAAAAATTATTCATGATATCCTAGTCAATACATGTGGGTGGGAATCATGGATTTGTCCTACAAAATTAATAGTGATTTGTAAGTCCCTGAAATGAGATGCGTTAGGAAAATACAGGGTAAAAATAACTGCGACAGGATCACGAAACATTAGACTAAGATTAAAAGGAGGAATAAATCCACTAAATCCACTAGAAGAGAAGACAGAATTACCACATTTGAGGTAGTCTGGACGCGTTGTAAGAACTGGGGGGGGGGGTTACTCCCAAATTAGCATGGTAAGAGTGAACACAGGGGAAGAGACCCAAATGAATAACCCAAAGACTTGAGTAGAACAAGTACAGATGTTTTGAATGAAAGAGAAAATGAATGAAGCCACACTGATCTAGAGCTACAGACCGCGAGAAATGGCGATATCTACGTAAAACTTCAGCATCTGCCGGTGGAATATATTCGAGCTATTGATGAAAATCCTCTCGCCTGCACCGGACACCGTCGGCCTGTCGCTATACAGATTGGGATCCCCGCATATCTACGAGGGAGTTCTGATAAGTGTTTAAACCAACATTCTTCCCGGTGTCGTAGTTCGGAATCGAGAGTGTCGTTGGAGAGAGCGGTCTGTTCATGTGCCGATTTGCAAGACTTTTCTTGTTACAGAGGCTGAAAGAAGCATGTCAGGAGACGACGGTGATTTTAACAACACGTTGAAACCAGCCGTCTTAAGTTCCTTCGTGCAAGTCAATCCACAGAAGGAAATTCACGCCTTTCTGATAGAAACAATAGGGGAACATGCACAATCGGGTGTCAACGCCAAAAACTGGGTTACCCAGTTTAAACGTGGTGATTTTTCCACCTGTGTTGCGCCTCGTCGTGAAGGACTCAAAACACTTAACACCCCGCGGATTATTGATTAAATTCACGAGCTAATCTTGGAATACTGCCGTATTTCATCTAAATCAATATCCTAAAAACAGGACATCCCTCGTCAGTGGTGTGGGTCGATCATTCATAAAGATTTGGACATGCGGAAACTCTCCTCGAAGTGCGTCTCCAAATGTCAGAAAGCGGATAATATGTCAAAAGGTGCCAGTCTACAGAGCAAATTTTGAAATTTTTTCGTTGCTACAGAATTGATTTCTTGTTTCGATTGGTGAACATGAAAGGTAAATCTGGTTATATTATTATGAAATGGAGCGAAGGCAACAATAAATATAGTGCCGGCATAGCGGCTCACCCCAAAGAATTCCTAACGTAAAATTCACTGCAAAAATTCTCGACTTGACTTTTCTGGGATTAGGACGGGATCCTCCTCATTGATAATCTTCCAAAGGGCCAAATTATCAACGCGGAATATTAATCATCTCTGCTGGTGCATTTGATGGGTAATTTGAAAGAAAAACGGCGGAGGAATTTCAACGAGGTGTTCATGAACTTACACGAGAAAACTCCGGCTCACCGAGCACATAGAACTCAGAAGATACTGGAATAAGTGGTCTTCCAATGTGTTGGTCACCCACCCTAATCTCCGGATCTGACCCCGACTGAATATCAATTTTCCCTTCGATTGAAAAAGGAAATAAAAGTCGCCATTTGTGTCCGAAGTGGAGGTAATTGCTACCGTGAAGAAATATTTTCTGCGGACAAACACATGCATGTATTAATTTGAGTGGCTTGCAGCAGTTAGAGCAAGGGGCTAAGAAGTGTACAGAGCTTCGAGGGTAATATGTTGAATAAAACACGTGATCGTTCGCTGTAGTTGTTAGGTTCCGGTTCGAGCTAATGAATTCATAGAACCTCATCCTACACATATCAATGTACACACACATACATACGTACATACATAAATATACACATATATACATATGTACGTAGATAAATACACACACTCGTGTACACAATACAATTATAAATACATATGTACATGTTCACACACACATATACAAATATAAATACATAAACATACATACATACATACACACATATATTACACCAAACACATTTGCAAATTGCCACACATAAAACTACCCAACATACATACATACACATATACACAAACACGCACACATACATATATATATATATATATGGACAAACACATTCACAAACATATATATACATACAGGTACACAAATACAAATATACATCTATATGTACACATGTACACACTTAAACACAAATACATTCATACATGTACATACATACACACATAAATACATACACACAAACATATATACTTACATAACCACATGTACACAAATATACATAAACACATAGACGCACACATACATACATACATACACACACAAATCCGCATACACACCCACATGAATAACACACACACATACATACATACACACATAGAGTCATAATTACAAGCAATGCATAATTACATATATATTCATATACACATATCCATAATATATACAAACATACATATAAAAAACATATGTAATTACATACACACACTTTCATACATAATAAAAAATTATACATATAAGTACATACATAAATACATACATACGTACATACATACATGCATGCATACATACGAACACACACACCTACGTAGAACCTTCCATATATCTATAAATTCATGCATACATAAATAAATACACGCATATACTTACATATATATAAATAGACATATACATATATCCATATATAAATACACACTTATACGTACATACTTACATACATACATACATAAATACATACATGCATTAATGCATCCATACATAAAATATGCATGCATAAAAATATACTTACCTAGGTAGATACATATTTACATTCATACATACATAAATACATAACCCATATAAATTCATTCATATACATACACACGCGAATACATACATATAAACATACAAACATACCTACACACACAACATATATACATACGCACATACATATATATATATATGAGTACACACAAACACATACATACAAATATAAATACATGCATACATACACACATGCATATATACATACAAATACGTATACACATGCATACATATACATGCACACACACATACATATATTCATTCAAACATACATATTCATACATATGTACATACATACACACAGACATACATACATACATTCATATATACATACGTACATACACACATGTATATATTACAGTAGATTCTCTTCTTATCACAAAATTGTCGGGCAACAACTAGTTATTTCTGGATATTATTACAGGTGCAATTTTCTGGAGGATTTTTCGCAAGCAAGCTATTCTATATAATTAACGAAGAGCGTTCAAAGGCATTTCGAAGAAGCAAATATTCATGCAATATATATTTATACATCGTGAATTTTCAGAAGTTATCCTGTATTAAAAACTGGAAAATATCAGATTAAAACATTTGCTCAGGCCTTGAACTTACAACATTTAACCTAAGTTCCGCTAACAACAAAGCATAATTATACAATTCCTGAGAAATCGGCACATAATAAAAGGAAATCTACATGCTGAATTCCAAAAAAACTTGCTGCAGTTTATTTCGAAGTAATTTCAGATTGAATACAACGAGGTAAACTTTACAGAAATAGACAAAATTCTAAACACAAAAATAAGGCTTCAAAAAGACCGACCCGTATTTATGGTGAAGATAGATGAAACTATATATGCAACAAAATGTTAAATACCCAACTTCACCGAAAACTACTTAAAAAATAAAGTCATTTCCTTGGTGCGCCGAGGATCAGAAAATAGTGAGCGAAAGTAAATATGCACTAGGAAAAGATAACAAATAACGCTACATTGCGACCAACTAAGGCAGAATAGATTGAAACCAGTATATCGAAAAGGAAAATAAGTAACTAGCGGCGAATAGCAAAGAGAAAATAACATGACTGAAACAATATTGCAACACAAAATCACGCCCAAACCATTGAATTAGGCGTAAAACCTCGACTCAAGGAAAACAAGAAATAGAGTACAGCTAATTGCGCTACAAAATTAGACGGTTCAAAAACAGCAAATATAATAGAAACCCTGAAGTTTATGATAGAAGAGCTATGTCCAGAAAACAACGCCCAAGAAAACACACATCATCACATGAACATCTGAAGAATAATAGAGCAACCGATGGAATCACACAGGTTTCTTCCAGAACGAACTCAGATTGAACATTGAATGTTAAAGTCCCAGGAAAGCAAGAGGACCAAACTGAATCACAAGCAAAATTTCAATGTGTGTTTTCAAAAACATACCCAAAAACGTAACATCTGTTTACAACGAGTACTTGAAAAGTGATGGTTCGCAAGAAAATGATAGATAGCCAAAGTAATTCCAGTCACCAAACCTGACGAAGAAGATTGTCCATACTCCTCCAAATATCGCCCAAACATTTTGGTGAATATGTGGAAGACAAAGTGATAGAAAAATTCTGATTTAGAAAATTATGTACTACATCCATAAAAGTTGTTATGTAAATGAAAACAAATTAGGATTTACTCCTCCAAAAAAAAACGACGGATGCACGTATGACAGTGAAGCAATTTATAGAAACTTAATTGTTAAAAGGGAGAGTAATCATCAAGGTCAGCTTAGACATTAAGGGCGCATTTGACGTAGCATAGTGCCCGGCCACACAAAAGAGGCTGAAAGACGTCTAATGCCCCCAGAATCTTCACCAAATTACGCAAGAAATTTTTAGAGGAAGAAGAGCAGTAATATCAATTAACAGCTGTAAAATAGAAAGGAAAATAACCAGCGGTTACCCGCAAGTGTCATTCTGCGGGCACCAGGTTCCTGGAACACACAGTAGACCGCCCATCTTAACGTGAGATGCACTAACCATAAGAAAATATTAGCATTTTCAGACGACGTGGTAATCATGATAAAAGCAGAATCAATTATAGAAGCAGGGAACTTCGCCATTGTGAAATTGAGCAAAATCTCACCGTGGGCGAAAGAAAATAATATCAGATTTAATGAATCGAAATGAAAATTAATGCTTATGACAAGAAGAAAGCGAAAAAAACGAAAAGAACATGATATAAATCGGAATAACAAACCTTCACTTCAAGTGTACAGTATGAAACACCTGGGCACATTTTCGACCATTCGCTCACATTTAGAGAAAACATAAACTACATGCCTGAATAATGCACAAAATTGATATTTGCACTTTCCAATTCGGAAAAATTCAACTGGGGGGCGGGGCTAATCCACACGTCACCGAAGACAATATACAGAGGAGGAATACTACCTCTCCTTTTATTCGGAGCACCAATGTAGAAGAAAACCATTGAAAAAGAAAGCTGCGAAATAAAGTTAGAGATTGCACAGATATTTACAAATAAGGGACTCGCTAAAGCATACCGTACGATGTCGAAAGAAACCCTCTTCATGCTGACAGGATTGAACCCTATCGCCATTAAAATTGAGGAGGCGTGTCAATTCTACCATCTAACCAATGTTAACTCGAAAGTGTAAGCACTGGTTGACCGTGAAATTAATTTAGATATGTGCATTACTTCGCAGTCACGATAAACTTCCTTACAGAAAACAACGAGGAGCCAAGTACAATTGAAATATTTACAGACTGAAGCAAGTCACAACAGTCCGTAGGCGAAGGCCTGGCTTTATTTAGATCAGTAGAAACATAAAAATCTAAAAACTTATAGTTTAAAAAAAATATTCCCCAACAATCAAGCCGAGCAGCTAACGACATTACAAACGTTAGAGTATATATAAAACCTACAAATAGAAGAAAAGACGACCACCGTATACACAGACAACTGAATGAAACTGAATTCGTCCAAAAATGCAAATCCACTTAAACTTTGATGAAGAAATAAGAATGAAACTGACACAGATGTGAAAAACACACTGGAAATTCAATTAAGCTGGCCCAAGGCTCATGTCGGAATACAGGGAAATGAGTTAGCCGTCACACTTGCAAAGGAAGCAGCTACGAACTTGGACATCAAAGAATTCTAAGAAGAAGCTCCAAAAAGTGTAGTGATAAGTGAAATTCGTAAGATATGTGTTGACAATTGGCAAAGGGAATGGGACAAATCAACATAGGGAGAAATCACCAAAAATATTTTCCGGTAGTTGCTGTTAGGCTAAATATGAGAATAAACATTACCCATAATTTTACATCCATTGTAACAAGGCATGGTAATATTAGGTCATAATAGCAATGATTTAAAATAATTGATATATTAACATGTCCTTGTGGCACCAAGGACCAAATGATAGATCATTTGCTATTAGAGTGTAAGCTGCTAAATAAGGTAAGAGACAGCTTGACGTAAACAATGCTAAAGACAGACCTTAGCAAATAGGAAAAAATGATTAGTAGACATTTTAAAGTATTTTTTCGGTTTACTAAAAAATTTTTTTGACAAACTGAACCAGTTGTTGAATGCATCAAACCAAGTGGATTAAGTTAATTTCATAGTATGAAACATTCAATGTAACTATATCTAAACACGGCCTTGTAAATACCGCAATAAGCATTTAGTATTACTACATGTAATACAACAGTAAAGAATAAATTGAAACATTACATACGTAAATATTCACATAACACATAGATACAAAATACATACAAATTCAAATACATGCATTCGTATATACACAAATACATGCTTACTAAATACAAAAATACATATATACATATAAACATATATAAGTAAGACGTAAGTATATACATACATAAATACATACTAACATATATACACATATACACTTTAAGTAAAGATTGACCAACTAGATGACACTTGCTTTATTATATATTGCTCAACATGCTTCAGACTTTAATACGTCCATCTTCAGGAGCTAGCGAGTACTTGTAGTGTTGTGTAGGCTGACTTGAGACGTGCTGATGTTATGTAGAGGGATTGTCTGTAGGTTATGTGGTTCAGCCTATATTCGGATACCACATCACCAACAGAAAATCCCGCTACATAATATCAGCAAGCCTCAAGTCAGCCTACAGAACATTACAAGTACTCGCTAACTCCTGAAGATGGACGTATTAACGTCTGAAACATGTTGAGCAACATATAATAAAGCAAATGTCATTTAGTTGGTCAACCTTTATCAAAACATCAAGATGATGCACGGTCCAAAAGCATGAGATACATATATATTTACACAAATTTTTATAAGTTCATACATACATACATACATACATACTTACATACATACATACGTATATACTTACACAAAGTTAAATACATACACACGTGCTTACGAGCATACACACTAATGTGCATCTGTACACACGTACACACAAAAATACATGAGCAAACACTTATACAAATACATATATAATTACACATATAGTCACACATACATAGACACACATAAACAAACGATAATACAGACCTACAAAATACATATTTGTATACATAAATAAATATATATATATATATACATACGTGCATATATAAATACATACATGCCTACATATATACACATATACATATATATACACACGTACATACATAAATACATACCAAACCCTTTGCAATGTGACTGCAAAAAGGAACATCAATTTACATCTGTAATATGAGCGATGATATAACACAATTTTCTTATTCTCCTAAAGTAGGAATTCTATTCTTTATTCGTACGTTTGGACAGACGTTTAACAATTAGCTCTGCAATAAAAACCACTGAACTGAAGACAGTTCCTACAAACAGTACCACAAATGCCGGCATTAAGTGAGAAAAAGTGAATGCGAAAAAATTGCTTCCATTTGCTTCTATAAATGTGCGTTTTCCCCTCAAAGAAGCTCGATGCTGCAGTTCCGCCCAGAGCCTTTCCAGCAAACCCGCTTCCAAAAATCGTCTCATTACAATGTTGAATCTCTCAAGAAGGGGATTTCCCTTCTTAAAAAGCATTGTTATAGATATTGAAAGTAGGTTTTCATCAAAGGGGCAGATTATTTTACTGACATCCCTTGTCCCCATGTCCCTAGCAACATAAGTAGCCAACAATGGATCATTAACAACAGCAACGCCTTCTTTTTTTATCATTCTTTCCATACATTTTCGCATAACACCACAGTCTTCCTTACTTTCCTTAAGTTCAAAGAACCTGACAAACTCGGGATGCGATATAGTGGAAAAAACAAATTGTAGAGCTGGGTAGTAGCCATAAACTATGTCAGAATGGAGGAGTTCGTCTAAAGTTTCTATTTTCTTTTCATATTTCGGTTCCACCAGATAAGAAACAAAGATTGCTTGGAATACAGTGCTAATAGCGAAACAAAAACACACGTACAGAAAGAAGAAAACCCTGAGGTTAGAATTTGTTGGCTGCTGTGGAACAGACACTGCCACAAAAACAGCCCAAGTATTTTGGAAACAGTTGGAGAGTGACCGATATGTGTGTGTCTCATTACACACAGACCGGTAGGGACCATTACCGGCACACCAGAACACAGCTGTGGTTAGCAACATCACAAGGCCAATTGTCAACCACACAGTCATCGAGAAAATTGTGAGTATCTTCTCCGTTCCGGGAATAGCTTTTGGACATGGAACAAACATCTTCAAATTCCCATTCATATAAGGTATTGTGGCGTCAAAATATGACATCACAACAAGAGGAATAAGAGGAATTGCTCCCGTTAGAACT
>Ga0123354_10016829_pt1 | contig 11452 bp, 7 predicted proteins | sample TergutLab28metaG_2_FD_97872 | JGI IMG/M metagenome (GOLD analysis project Ga0123354, IMG submission 97872) | Labiotermes labralis P4 segment gut microbial communities from Petit-Saut dam, French Guiana - Lab288 P4 | ecosystem: Host-associated > Arthropoda: Insects > Digestive system > Gut ... | reverse complement strand
CCGGCCGAAGAGTGAAGAGTTAACATTTCAAATACATTTTTTACCATTGTATTCTTCAGCAAAGTGGGTATTTACCTCACAATAACAACCTTTTCAGCAATGTAAGACAGCATGCATTCTTATTCTTTAACGGCGACTGGATGCAATATAACTCTTTGAGGCTGCCTTTCAGACACATACCGCTGCTGGTTACCCCTAGAAACGTATATTGCTACGTAATGGAATATAAAGTTTGTATCTAAAACGGAGTAGCATTTCACGAAGACTTGTAAAATAAAGCTGGGGCTACGGACGAGGCTACGGGCCATAGCATCCAAGTGTCAGCCGGTGGTTGGCAGCAAGCCTTGCTTGAAAGAAACTTAATTTTACTTTGTTATAATCTGTTATATTATGATTTTTCCTGTTATTTTCAAGTCATTCGATTCTATTCTGTTCTGTTCTGTTCTATTCTGTTCTGTTCTGTTCTGTTCTATTATATTCTATTCTGTTCTATTCCATTCTATTCTATTCTACTCTGTTCTGTTCTCTTCTACTCTGTTCTATTCTATCCTACTCTATTCTATTCTATTCTACTCTGTTCTGTTCTCTTCTACTCTGTTCTATTCTATCCTACTCTGTTCTATTCTATTCTACTCTGTTCTGTTCTCTTCTACTCTGTTCTATTCTATCCTACTCTGTTCTATTCTATTCTACTCTTTTCTGTTCTATTCATAATTCACACTGAACACAGCATCATCCAACCTGTAATCAGATTACAAGTTGGCCAACTCCCAACTGCCGTCACTAGTTGCTGCTCTTGAAATATTTCTATTTTACACAAAAAGAAGAGGTCGAATGAAGAGTTCCAGAGATTGTGGGCTGGCTCGCTTTTCGGCTTGATACCATCTTAACTAGAAGCCCAAGTCGCATGGTGCAAGAATCTGAGCGGCTGACGGGAAAGTTATAAGAGCATATTTCAAATTACAACTTCTATTGTGGGTGTATTCCCAAGGGTCTGGAAGAGTGGAAGTGGCTGGTTGTGAGTAGGTCTTAGCTGTTTTCTGTGCTACACGTAACGCTGTGTCTGCGGTCATTACTGGCATTCAAAATGGGCATGATTTGATAAATTTAATCAAGTTTCTATTTAAGATATAATGAATGTAGCTCGCATGTGTGTATATAACTTCATACAGACGAGATGTTCTGGGAACGTGTGATTCCCTGGACACTGTTAGCAATTATATACCATAATGACTGCTGTAGACCGAATGTTTGTAGACTGTGAACAGGGAGTCCTGAAGGATCCAGCGTAATTACGGGAGCTTAATAAATAAAATAAATGGAAATCAGAGTTGCAGATGGGACAATAAGTAGCAGTAGTAATATATACTCCTACAGTGACTGTGAAATCCAAGGCCTATAGTAGGCAAACAAAGAAGAGTTGATCTGTTTGATGAAGCGCTACCATTGAGCAACCACGATTAAACATTCAACAGGAACATATTAAACAAGACAGGCAGGCGCGTATAAAGTAACATTGACGCGCGTTCGCGTAACCATTTTTGCCGTCGCAAAGAAGCAGGCATTGAATATTATGAGAGAGTGTGTGTGTGTGTGTGTTCTTGCCTTAGTTAACCGATAAGCAAATCACATATTTTCTGTGCTGCATTATATTATCATCGGTGGTATGTCTAAATCTGCCATACTCTTTTCGCTTTATCTCGAAAATGGCAAAATTTTGGAAAAATTTGTTGAATATTAACTGTGTGTTTTGAGTTTCTCTGTAACATTTTTCTGATACAGTTCTCATTCCAAGAAGAATTCAGTAAGATAATATAATGCACGTACGTCTTCATGTAAAGTATACACCCTTCTTGCCAGATTTGAATCAAACTGGATTTTCTACAGATTTTCGAGAAATCCTAAAATGTTAAATTTAATGAAAATACTTCCAGTGAGAGCCGAGTTGTTACTTTCGGATAGATAGGCAGACGGACGGACGGACGGACGGACAGACGGACAGACAGGCGGACGGACGGACAGACGTACAGAGACACAGTTATGACGAAGCTAATAGTCTTATTTCTCAATTTTGCGAATGCGCCTAAAAACGAAGATCAGTAAAGTGTCCTGAGCCTTATCTCCAAATTATCTCAACGCAGGAGCTGATTGGTATTTACGTATCAGTTAAACACCAATTTCCACTAGTAGAACAGTACACAGTAAAAGCATTTCTGCCCTAAAAAAGAGGGGAGACAAACAGTTTTGTATTGTGTCTTGAATGTTTAATAACATTTTTTATATCCTTGCCATAATTTCACGTTCAGGCCTACTTGCTGATCCACCAACTGAAACTAGAATCACCATCGTCAGTATTCTGTTTCCATCCCACGTCACTGTTACAGAATGGTTAAGAAGGACGGGGAAGAGAGGGGCAAAACATAAAAATGTCATATGTTGTGTGATCCAGGCAGCTTTCAAATGCAGTTACACTACGAGTGTATCAATTACTTCTCTCAGTTAACTGTCACTTTACATACATTTCACGCACTGTTCTCGCCAAACGCTCCATTGAGATCGACAGTAAAAGTCATTGAATTGCAAACTGGCATCAGTGAGGCACAGAAGTGACACTGGTTATTTTAGAGAAAGACGATAAAATTTTATTGTCAGTTCCTTTCGCCTCGCCCGTTGGCGGGTCTTGGATCTAAAGTTTCTGATGAATCCGTTTTGTCAAACCATACAAAATATTACCCAATATTCTTCTGGCACCCTACACATTATGCACACCTGGTTTATGATATACAGCAAGCCTATGTAATTCTGTGGCACGGCAACAATTCCGCGACGAAAGTATATGTTCCACAGTTAGGTTAAAATTTATGAAAAGTTTACTGTCGTACCACGAAAGAAGATCTGCCACTAAATTCGCTGGTTCATCTGAAGCAGCTTGGTTTATCATACATGTCAGAAAAAAGGGAACAGATTAGAGCCTAATGTAAAATGGATTACAATTCTAAAGAAAGGAGCTCGGTCACTGAAATTTCAGACCATCATAGGCGAATTCTGAAAGACACTGAAACCAACTATCGTACCTCGCCCGACAATAGTACTAGCAGCACATACCTTAGCTGACCGATGTTCAGAAAGTCTTCTTTTCTACCCTTGTATGTTTTTTGTGTTTGTAATTTTTTCCTAGTTATCTTTCGGGTAGGATAGTGAAGTCTGACAGATTCGCTTAGACCGCGTTATGTTGCCCGCGATTCGCGTCGGATGCTTTTAATTTTGTTTCAATTCTTAATTTCATGACGTCACAGATTCACTGTCACCACAATTTGTTGAAATAAATAGCATTGCTATATTCGTGACTCCTGTACTTGTGTTGCTGTCGTTTTGGTGTTTCTTACGAATCCGATGGCTACAGCCCATTCGTAACCTTCGATAAGTTGTTCATTGCGGCCTAAATAGTTATTGTCGTTGAAGGCGTCTTTAGCTGGACGTTGTCACGTTTTAATTGGGAGAACAAACTTTTGTGTCTTCGTATATTGCATAGTTTCAGGCTTCCGCCACTATGGAAATGAGATCTGAGCTGTTCTGGTATCTTAATCCAAGAAATACTTGACCTTTTAAAAATGGATCGATAGTTTGTCCCGAAACGTCGGTACGGAATTGCCACTCCACGCGGCGTAAGATCCCAGAAGAGCGTAGATCTCTGCGTAAATTTTGTGACCTTGGAGTTTGGAAGAGTGTTTTTATAACGACCAAAGTTCAAAGTGGCCTCCTTCTCAATACAGGTGAAAAGCTTCATCGCTTCAGTCAACTTGTCCGATTCTCGTTCGAGACATTGTTGTCTCTATTCATCAAAACTGTACTCTAGACAGGCCGGTTAGGCTGGCGGCCTGTGAAACGTTTCAAATAAGCAAATACGTCCCAAAGTTCAAAATGTATAGGCAGAAACTTTCCATGAGATAAGCCCATAAAATCGGTTACCGAATTCTTGAAACCTCAGAATTTTGTGTATTTTCCGGCGGATGCGTGTGAACAAAGGATTGTTTACGAGCGCTGGCAGCGTGACTACTTCGTTGCTTCGGCAAATGAAGTAGGATATATGCTAGAAAGTGCAGAGAAGAATGTGCAGGCGAGTTGCAAACTGCAGTTTAACGATTGTCAGAAGTGCTGATACGTACTGGCATCGTTGTTAATTAAACAATAAATAAATCTTACAATTTCGTACGTTGGCAGTGTGACACTCATCCAGACTGTATTGATATGGAAGGTGAATGAAAGGTTGTGACCACCTAAGGGCCGGGGCCTTCGGAGGCGGCGTGAAAGAGCCCCACTCGAGCTGCATTAACTTACCCTTCGGCCTACTTTTCTATAGTCTATACCTCTCGAGTCTAGCCAGTTTTTTGGTACGAGTGTTGGAAGTGACAGTCACGCTTCTGAAGCGACTTACACTTCAGTCTGATGTATCGGTCATCAGGGTGGGGAAATACAACAGTCGGAAGATAATGCGAAGCCTCGAGGGCCGTCGTCCTGCCCAGTCATCGCTACGACATTGTGACTGTGGAGGAGAGGCGCCTTCGAGAAAAGCACTGATAGTCATTGAACTAGACATTTCATTGAGACATGTGCAAGAGGATTACACATCATGCGACGACGTTATGGCAATCGAGCGCCCCAAAATCCATTTGATGGATCAGGTTATGACGTAAGAGTGAGAGACAGAATAGTGATTTAATGGATGGAAACATAAAGAAAGAAGAAAGAAAAGTAAGCACAGCGAAGCGCGAGGAGAAAAAGGACTGAAATTTAGAGAGGGAAAGGAAAGTACGTAAAGGTAGAGTTGTCCCCGCACACGCTGTGAAGGCACATGGGGGATTGGAGGTATTGCTTCACTCATTCTTAAAGTCGGCAGTAGCTGGAAGTGCATGGAGAGCTTCACTCTCCGACCGCTTTACCCAAGGCGCATGAATACCAGGTACTCATTTAATAAGAAGCAGGGTAGGTCAGATGTCTGATTTGGAGGCTTTAGAGAAGAGATAAATGTCATGCTTCTGTCGGAAATCGAACAGACCGGCCTGCAACCTAGTCTCTGTGTCGATTATCCCATCTGGGTTCCGTTAAAAAAAGGTGAAGGTTACTAAAAGGTAAACAGAGGCAGGTTGTATTGACCTACGGGCGAATAGAAAGTTATGTCTGTATATTTACCTATATTCCGTCAGTATTGTATGTGTGTGTGTGTGTGTGTGCGTATGGTAGTCAATTAGGTCTATATCTATCTATCTATCTATCTATCTATCTATCTATCTATCTATCTATCTATCTATCTATCTATCTATCTATCTATCTGTCTGTCTGTCTGTCTGTCTGTCTGTCTGTCCGTCCGTCCGTCCGTGGAGCTATAGGGCAGTGCGGTCCAGGGCTTTCCGTTTTCCGGGATTCCAAATATTCCTTGTGGATATTAATGGACTTTTGAATGAGGGACCACCCAACCTCAAAACCTGTTCTTGCACTGGACACAACAAAGGCAGAAGGACCGTCCGTGCGCAGAGACGGGTTCGAAGCCATGGTCTCAGTGTTCTGCGCGTTAGAAGACTCTACACGCCTGAGAGACATAGCCCGGGTAACGAGACAGGTTATTCCGTCGGCATGACGTAAAACTAATTCTAGTTTTCATTAATAAGTGAAGAGCTGAATGAGATGTTCAGGTCGCTGTGTCAGCGTGGGTAGATCAACTGCGTAATTTCTGTAAGAGCCCATCGAGAAAATTAGTTCTGTTTAGGTAATGGAGTCAGGTGTTCTGATGCCTTTATCTTTTAAAAGGCGGTGAAAGTGTAGCGTCTCATTGCTTCCTTTGTTATACACCCTGTTACCAACAAAACGCCCCCATGCAGCCTGCTGTTCCTATTAACTTGAAATATGCCGTGTCCGAAACCAATTTGCACTGCTCGTTCCGTAGGACCTACCTACACCATCTTTGTTGGTTTTTTTTTCTTCTCCACCTCGCTCTCCGGTAAGTGTTGCTTTAGCCTGCCTAATTGCGATTGTTGCCATTATGATTAGAAAACAGAGACTGCTACTACCAGCGATTAGCAGTACTCTGAATCAGACCACATGCTGAGAGGCTGCAGACATGCCCCATGCTAATATGCATCCGAATTCAGCACAAAACAACAAACAAAATACCTTCATTTAACACGCAAGGCAATGTGTATAGTCATATTCTGTGTGTCGTATCGTAACTCAGCGAAAAGAAGTCAAACGCAAGTATTCATTAGTAAAACAGTTTCTTTTATGAACGTAGTTGCGTTTTATCGGCTTTGTGTTAAGCTGTCACCAAACTACAGTGAGAAAGTTACGTAAGAGCTTTAGAATTTGTTAGAAAGAGGATAGATATCTGAACCTGATACTGGTATTATTTACAAAATTCTTTACTTGAACATACTTGTATATATATTTTATTTTTATTAAAAATAACATTCCATATATTGCTGACTCTTCTGTTGCTTCTTGCACTTGGATCTGTTTTTGTGTTTTTTTTTGTTCTTCCCTTATATATATTCAATTTTTTGCTTCATCTCTTTCTTTCTTTCTTTTCCTTTATCACATTCGTTCACTGTCATTCATCGCTTCAGGTTTTTTTTTTCACTGAATATCCCTCCTTCAAACTGACATTGTATAAAAGCATAAATTTATGGTGAGTCCTTACACTTAGAAATCTAGTTGCAGTTGCGACTCTGCGTCTATTATTATAGGTTCTTCTCAGTTCCTCCGGGGTTGTAACGGGATGCCGTGTAATGAACAGCATTCTTCAACCCAATGTTGAATGTTTCGGCCAATATCTAAACTTCCCTTCGCTTACACAGTTTTCGACTGTTGAACTGTCTTGAAGCTGCGCTAGTTCTCACGTACTGTGACCTGACTGATAGAATCGGTGCACATACCATTGATAGTCTTTGACGCAGTCTGTTAATGCGGCATCCATGTTAAACGTGCCACAGTCGCGTTTGTCATTACACTAGGGACGTTGAAAACGACTTGACTGCAAAGTTGGAAAGTTTGTGTTACTTCTTTGTATGCCTTGAATGCCGCCGGCATAATTATTCGCTACCCTGATTTTGCCTTTAATTTTTACTTTTTCTTGGTCACTTTTTAATCTTCTAAACTTCAAAATTCTTTATACCACCGTGATTAATGTGTGTGCTTTTACGTAGGTGACAGAGAAATGATTGAAGAATCACGTTCACATTTATGTATAGTCTTAAATTAAAATCAGTCCCATTACCGGTTCGGAGGGGCCCAGAGCGTTCCAGGAAGTGAAGGTTCCCAGATTTCGTGACAACGGCACAGGATGGTGGTAGGTTGTCAGCCTTACGCACCGCCCTCCTTTACCCCCAGGAAAAGCTCCTGGTACTCATTTATGTTAGAAGCTGAGTCGACCCCAGGGCCATAGTGCGATCGGAAGGATTTTATGTCAATGAAAAATCCACTGACACCAGCTGGGATCCAACCAGCGACCTTCCGATTTGTAGCACAGCACCTTAACCACTGTGCTACCGCGGTCCAAATCTTAAATTATAACTTACTAATAATAGTCTCTAACATACAGTCACATGTTGAAATCAAAGATTTAATTATGTGAAAAGTCTGTAGAATTGTGTTATATTATGTTGCCATTCTGGAGGGAAGGTACGACAGCTTAATCAGCTATAATTTTTTTTAACGTAAAATAAATACTAATGCTCGCCGTTCTGCGGAGAGCGACAGTGGAATTACGCTTAAGATGGGCAGGGTTATTCCTGGTGAGAGCCTCAGTAGTGCTGAAGTGGGAATGTGCCTGGAATGGGGAGGGAAACTGAAACTGACATATATGTAGGGTGTGTGTGTTTTTATAGCAACTTAACTGTTTCAAATGGCTATAAAATATTAAAGCTACAATAAACAGAATAATAACATAATAGTTGGTTAGAGATAACACGCAATATAAGACGCAGGGTAGATTTAACTTTCGTGTAATATTCTGATGTTCATAGTTACAAGAGCAGTATAATCACAGAAAGTGGCTCTCGTACTTCTTCCTCGCTCCAAGGAAGCATGGAAATGAACTATGTAATAATTAACGTTACTACTTCATATTCATTAGACATTTTCGAGGCTCTGTCGGTGGGCAAGACAGCGGGGAGATTTTTGTGACTTCCATCAGGCCTCTCACACTTTCCCATCTTCCTTCCTTTCTCGCTGTGCGTGATAATCTTCCGTACTTCAATCAGTGCTTATTATTCACTAAAAATGCCAAAGGAGAGGTTGGATTAATTTACCCATTTTTTATGACGGTGAATTTTCATGTAGTGTATCCGGTATGTGGCTACTACACTAGCATCTCTCATTTCTTCTAAACCAACATTAACTACCTGCTTGCAGCAGTCTTTGATATGACGATATTCTGTCTTATGGTCTTGATAATACGTGACCTTTACTGCTACTGTGCACACAAGAATCCGTCACTGGACGTATTTGAGCTGGCTAGATCCCTTTTATACCTTGCACCCTGTTTTGTAAACTACACCACTTTCCTCACGTAGCCTTTTCAACTAAGGTTTTCGATCTAAATTGCATGTTTTAGTCTCCACAATGCCCCACGTATCTCATATTCCTTGATTTGACCATTCTAATCAAATTCGGCGGAGAGTTCTTGTCCGCTTTAAATGATAGGCTGTCGGTTGTAATTAAATGCGACGAGCTGACAGTTATTGTACCTGCTCCACGACAACGGCCTGCCCAGCTTTTAATCGTGTTTCCGCTGTAAACAAAGCTGCAACACATTGTGTTTATTTTACAACAAAATACCCTTGTTTATACAAGGGGGATGAGGTGACGAATTGCGAAATATACTGATAGCACAATGGCATTAGAATTGTTTTCTTTCAATATATTCATATTGATTGTGTTAAATAACGAACGTTTTTCTTTGTTGTCGGCGCTTTTAATAACAAAAGTGAAACCATTCGTTTTGCCCTGGTTTCCTTGCCATTATATAAAGCGAGTTTTTAATAAACAGATTCTGCTTAAGTTGGCATTACTTGTAAAATCAATAGACCTCATTCAGCATACAAAAACCGTTCTGTGCATAAGTCTGATGGGGTATCCCAGAATGTTTATATTTTATTTTACCCTAATTTAGTTCCTAGTGACAGCAGAAGATACATTTATTGTGTACGCAGTTGGCTACTTGTGAAGCTCTAAAGTCGTTTAAGAACAAAGAAACGAATAATGGAAATGATTTTCTATAAGTGTCTCCACCATCCTTTACTGTGTAGGCCTGCCCGGGTTTCAAACGAGGGTGACATTTATCGGGGTGAAAGATGTTGAGAATGGTGAAATGAACATTTCCTTTCCTAGAACACCTTTGTCCTATAATTTATATTTATTTAAGTTATTAAACACGACGGAACTACTGCGCTGGTGTTTTTATCTTAACTTATTATAAAACTGTTATTGTGAGGTATTGTATAATAGTGAGGATGATTTTTATGTGGTGATATGTGCTCCAAGTTGGTGCAGGGATTCACAAGTGCCAGAATTATAAAGCTGATGTTTAGTTGAATACCTGTTACAGATTTTAGACGAATTCTGATCGTATGGTGTCAATTCGTTGACTGTGTCTACGGTTGTTTGCTGCACAACTGCAGGAACGGGTTGGCACTCGGTTTGCCGTGTTTAGCAATAATACTTTTCTTTGCGGTTAGTGGTTTAACTTTGGAAGAAGTCCAGTGAGGATATCTGCTACGAATTGAGGTAATAATATTGCCTTAAGGTTTGGCTTTGAATTGTAAATTAACCAAAGACAATACTCCTGTCCTTTACAGTACTTTAAAAAGCTAGACGAATCTGTTTCAAAATGCGTGGCCTTGCCTCATTCTTCATTGTTAAACAGTGATATTAGCAACCTCTTTGTTCGGTATGTGCTGTGCTTCATTCTGGTTCGGAGGCGGCCTAAATTGCCTTTTAGAAGAAAATCGCCAGTTCTTTCTAAATTTAATGTAACTCAGATTTATGCTATATTTACTTCCGTCTGTCGCAAACTGGTGGCACATTTATGAAGCGAAGCTTCTAAGATTAGGAACGAAAACAAACAAAATTATAATACACGGATCAGATGGGGAGAGAAATCAGACAAAAATCAGATCATAAACAATGTAAGAATAAAAGAGACGCGCGAAAGATGCAGGTTGTAAACTGAATAATCAGAGAAAGGGGGGGGGGCACAACATGCAGGCCAGAGGCGAAATCAGAAAATGCAAGCAATAAAATACTTGGAGTAAATACACGGCACTGTGAGCTGTAGGATCTAGACTGCACACTATTTTGTTGGTGCGTACGTTCTACCTGAATACAACCCATAGCCTCGTATCTCACCGAATCATGAATTGTTTTAAATCCTTAAGTGTATGTGCTAATGTGTAGGTGTATAAAGTTTTTTTCATCTTGCTTTCCTTACTCTATGTGTTTCTTTTGTATTTACTTCTCTTGCACATTTAACATACTAACTGCCGTGTGGGAATGGGGTTTCAAGTGGCACTAACAAAATGCGAGTGTTAGACTATTAATGGTTGAAGAAGCTAAGTACGATGCACACATAAGGAACCAAATGGCTGCAAGGAACAGAGACGTTCAGACGCTGAAAGTAGCTTAGATAGCATGCATGATAGCATTTGTATAACTCGGTCGGAACAGCAAGACAGTGGATCTTATCTTGGGTCTTTTCAAGTGCGCATCTCTCAAGTTTGTGTCATGGCCCACACGGTTAGGCACCAGCGTCTCTCCGCCGAGGCACGATTTCAATCACAGGTCCATCCATGTAGGATTTTTGGTGGACAAAAGGGCACTGGGACAGTTGTTTCTCAGAATACTTCGGTTTCCCCTGTCGAGATCACTCCGGTAATTCTCCACACTCATTCATTCGTCACCGACACTACTTAATCTTAGTCAATCGACAGAACCGTTAAATTACATGCTTAAATACATACATTAATGCATACATACATACATAAAAATTTATTTCCTTCTAGATCTGGAAAGAATTATGGTTTCCTTTTCTCAGTAGCCTGATGTTAATAACTTTACAAAAAATGTATTTTCATGCCAATGTTGTTAGCTTTAATTCCATTTTGATTTTTGCTGTTGTACGTATCCATGTGTAGTGGGTCCCTGTCACCACGGCATGGCGCGTCCTCAGGTTGCGGATAGAGGAACGGCCTCCGTTATGGAGGGTAGTTGTGAATATATTGAATAAGCAGTCGTGGACAGCCGACAAAGGGTGGTCCTCCAGCTTGGGGGTTGGGCGAGGTGCTAACAACCCCTCCCTGTAAAACATTCATGTTAAGAAATACTTGCAGGCATTATGCTTCCTCTGGAGATAAAACAATCCGGAGGTAAACTACTCCCCCACTCGGTTCTCCGGGGGGGGGGG
>Ga0123354_10016828_pt1 | contig 11452 bp, 10 predicted proteins | sample TergutLab28metaG_2_FD_97872 | JGI IMG/M metagenome (GOLD analysis project Ga0123354, IMG submission 97872) | Labiotermes labralis P4 segment gut microbial communities from Petit-Saut dam, French Guiana - Lab288 P4 | ecosystem: Host-associated > Arthropoda: Insects > Digestive system > Gut ... | reverse complement strand
GGCCACGAAGGCCAGGAGGATGGAGAGTATCCAGAACCGGATGATGATCTTGGATTCCGGTATGCCTTTGAGTTCAAAATGGTGGTGCAGCGGGGCCATCTTGAAGATGCGCTTGCCGCCGGTGAACTTGAAATATCCCACCTGCAAAATGACCGAGAGGGTTTCCAGCACGAACACCCCCCCGACGATCATGAGGACGAACTCCTGCTTGCACACCACGGCCACGAAGCCGAGCGCGCCGCCCAGGGAGAGCGATCCTACGTCGCCCATGAACACCTGGGCCGGGTAGGCGTTGAACCACAGGAAACCGAGCCCGCCCCCGGCCACGGCCGCGCAGAACACGGCCACCTCGCCCACGCCCGGAACGAAGATCATCTGGAGATAGCGGGAGAAGACAATGTTTCCGGCCACATAGACGAAAAGGGACAGCATCCCGGCGGCCACCACGGTCGGCCCGATGGCCAGCCCGTCCAGGCCGTCGGTCAGGTTGACGGCGTTGGACGCGCCGGCGATGACCAGTACCGCGAAGGGCAAATAGAACCAGCCCAGGTCCGGCTGGATGCTCTTGAAAAAGGGCACGGAGAGCTTGGTGGAGAACTCCGGGTCGCTCACGAGCACGGCGACGGCGGCGGCGGCGATGAGAAGCTGCCCGAGGAGCTTGGCCCTGGCCGAGAGACCCTTGTTGCGCTTTTTGACAACCTTCAGATAGTCGTCGGCAAAGCCGATGGCCCCAAATCCCGAAAAGACGCCGAGAGTCAGCCAGACGTACTGGTTGGTCAGGTCGCTCCACAGAAGCGTTGAACCGGCGATGGCGATGCCCAGGAGAATGCCGCCCATGGTGGGGGTTCCCGCTTTGCAGGCGTGGGCTTTGACGGCCTCGTTGACGTACTGGCCGCATTTTAATTTGGTGAGCCACGCGATGACGCGGGGACCAAGGAAGATGGCCACGAGAAGCGCGGTGGCGAAGGCGTAGATCGCCCGGAACGTGATGTACCGGAAGACGTTCAATACCGTGAACTTCGCGGCAAAGGGGACGAGCAGATTGTAGATCACCGCGCGCCTCCATGTCTGGCCAAATACGCCTCCAACAACTCTTCCATGCGCGCCGAGCGAGAACCCTTGAACAGCGCGACGCCTTCGGCGATGTCCACAGCACCAAGCAGCGCATCGAAATCCTCAGCGGCGTTCACCGGGTAAAACTCCCCGGAGAAACCCTCCTGCCGGAGCCCGCGCTCCACCTGAGGCGCATGTTCGCCCTTAAAGAAGAGCGTCCGGCATCCGCTGCGGGCGGCCATGCGGCCCAGTTCCTCATGAGCGGGACCGGCGTGCTCACCCAGCTCCCCCATTTCGCCAAAGGCCAAAAGAAGCGGCAGCCCGTTTGCGCGTTTTGCCGCCGCCTCAATGGAGGCGGCCATGGACAGGGGATTGGCGTTGTAGGTGTCGTCAATCACGGTGACGCCGCCCGCCTGAACGACCGTGAAACGTCCGGGAAGTGCTGTGGCCGCGGCCAGTCCGGCTATAATCTGGTCCGGCGTCGCCCCGAGGATGGAGGCCGCCGCCGCCGCCGCCAGGATGTTCTCGGTCAGGTGAGCGCCCAGGCAGGGCAGGGCGACATCCACAGGCGTTCCCTCAAGGCTCAAATGGCAGCGCCCGTGGCCGTGTTCAAAGCCCAGAAAACGGCCATGGAAGGGAGCGTCCGAAGACGTTACGGACATGGGGATCACGCCGGGATTGACCGCCAGCGCCGCTTGCCACAGTAGGGGGTAGTCCTTGTTGGCGATGGCCGCGCCGCCTTTGCGGACAAAGCCGAAAAGTTGGGCCTTGGCCCTGGCCACCCCGGCCAGATCGCCAAGTCCTTCCAGATGCGCGGGCCCGATGTTGTGCACAACGGCCAGATCGGGTTCGCACAGCGCGGCCAGCTCCTCCATATCGCCCTGGCGGCTGATTCCCAGTTCCAGTACCCAGAATTTGTCGTTTTCTTCCCCCGCCAGCATGGAAAGCGGCAGCCCGAGCTGGTTGTTGTAATTGCCCGGATTTTTCATGGTGGGGCCAACGCCCGCCAGTATGGACGCCAGAAACTCCTTGACCGTGGACTTGCCCGCCGACCCCGACAGGGCCACCACTGCGGCTTGCGTGCGTCTGCGCCAGAACCGGGCCAGCTTCGCCAGCGCCTTTAAAACATCCGGCACGACAAGCACGGCGGCCTTATCCGCCACCTCCGGCATCTCTCGCGCGGCCAGCACGGCGATCGCGCCTTGCTTCACAGCCTGAGGCGCGAATGCGTGCCCGTCAGCGCGGCTCCCCGGCAGACAACAGAAGAGCGACCCCGGTCCCGCCTTGCGGCTGTCCGCCGTGGCGGCCGTGGCCACCAAGGCTTGTCCAGTTTGCCCAAAAGAGCGGATGTCGCCCGAGGCCCCCGTGGCGGCCATGATCTCGGCAATGGTGAGCCTCATATCAGAAGCTCCTTGACCACGGTCACGTCATCGAAGGGATGTTTCACATCGCCGATCTGCTGATACGCCTCGTGCCCTTTGCCGGCCACGAGCAGGGCGTCTTTGGGGCCGGTCTCGGTCAGAGCCAGGCGGATGGCTTCGCGCCGGTCAGGCTCGATGATGGCCTTGGCCGCCTTTGCGAGTCCCGGACGGGCGTCGGTGATAATGGCCATGGGGTCTTCATGGCGGGGGTTGTCCGAGGTGAGCACGGCCACATCCGCCCATTTGGCCACAGCGGCGGCCATGAGCGGACGCTTGGCGCGGTCGCGGTCGCCGCCGCAGCCGAACACGGCCACAATGCGCTCAAAGTGGAGCTCACGCAGGGCCTTGAGGACATTTTCCAGGGCATCCGGGGTGTGGGCGTAATCCACAAAGACGGCGAGGCCCCGGTCATTTCGAACACGCTCCAGACGCCCCGGCGCGCCGTGGCATTCGCAGAGGGCCTGGAACGCCGAAACAGGCGCCCCCATGCAAAGGGCGGCGCCCTGGGCGGCAAGCAAATTGTGCGCGTTGTGGCGTCCGGCCAGGGGAGAGGCGATGCGCCAGGCGTGGTCTCCAAGGCGCATCTCAAGCTCCATGCCCAGGGTGTCCTGGCGCGTGATGCGCCCGCGCAGGGCGCGTTTGGGAACCGCCTCGCCGCCCAAGCCATAGCCCAGGGCGCCGGGCATCTCGGCCAGAAGCCTCCGGCCGAACGCATCGTCAAAATTGATGACCGCGCCGGACGGATCCTTCAAGTATTTCGTGAAGAGCAGACGTTTGGAGGCGAAGTAGGCCTCCATGGTTTTGTGATAGTCCAGATGATCCTGGGTGACGTTGGTCAGCACAGCCGCATCAAAGGAAAGGCCCGCCAGGCGGCCCTGGTCCAGGGCGTGGCTTGAGGCCTCCATGACGGCGGCGCTGACGTTCGCGCGGATCATTTCGCTAAGCATGGCGTGCAGGGCAAGACAGCCCGGGGTGGTCAGCGGCGCGCTCTGGACGTGACCCGGCCAGCGGTATTCCACCGTGCCCAGGGCCCCCGGTCTGCCGCCGCAGGCTCGCAGGATGTGCTCCACCAGATAGACTATGGTGGTCTTGCCGTTGGTCCCGGTGACGCCGGCCAAGGGGAAGGGCAGACGCGCCGTGCCGTAGCGGGCGGCGGCCAGCTCCCCGAGGGCCTGGCGGATGTCCCCGCGTATCACGAACGCGGCCGCGCCGGTCTGGCCGGGGGGAATATTTTGCTCATTTTGGGTGATGATAAACGCCGCCCCGCGCGCAAGCGCCATGGCGATATAGTCCGCGCCGCTGACGGATGAGCCGGGCAGCGCCACGAAAACATCCCCAGGTTCGACCAGCCTGGAATCAGAGCGCACGGAAAGGCCTTTGGCCACGCGGGTCAACAATTCCTCCCAGACGCCTGGGGCATGCCGCGTCATGTTCGCTGTCATGAGGCCTTTGCCATCCAGAGCGTGACAGGTTCTTTTTCCACGGCGTTCCAGGGCGTTCCGGGGGCCGGGCTCTGCTTGGCCACCACCAGGCCGCTGCCCTGCAGGATGGGGACGATGCCCTTGGCCGCGAGAAGCTCGGCGGCCTCCCGCAGAGGCAGCCCCACCATGTTCGGGACGCTCGGGCTGTTGGCGTTCAAGTTGACGGGCGGGAACGCCACTCCGAGCGTCTCGGCCGTGGCGGCGGCCGCCGTAGTCCCGTTTGTCTGCTGGGGCTGGCTCCCTTGCTGATCGGGCTTTGTCTGCTGCTCTTTTTCCTCGGCGAGCCTGACCGACTCCGGCAGACGTCCGAGATAGGCCAGGGTTTTCAGCGTCACGTCGCGCACGGCGGGCGCGGCGACCACGCCTCCGTAGTGGTTGGGCTCCGGCTCATCCACCATGACCAGGACCATGTATTCCGGGTTCATGGCGGGGACAAACTCCACGAAGTCAGCAACGTATTTGTCCCCGTAACCGCCGGAGGCCTTGGCCTTCTGGGCCGTGCCGGTCTTGCCGCCGACCTCCAGGCCGTCAATATGGGCTTTGGAGCCGGTGCCCTTTTCCCCCTCGACCACATCGCGCATCATGGTCTGCACGGTCTTGGCCACCTGCGGATCAAACACGCGCGTTTCGGGCCAGAAGGAGCTGTCCTGGGGCGGATCGAGCACCAGGCGCAACTGTTTTTTCACGCCGCCATTGGCGATGGTCAGAAATGCCTGGGCCAGTTGGATGGGGGTTACGCCGACGCCCTGGCCGAACGAGGCGGTGGCCAGATCGAGCTTGCTCCAGGGCAGGGGGCGCATGATGCCTTTGGCCTCGCCGGGCAGCGGCAGACCCGTGGACTGGCCCAGTCCCAGCTTGTCAAAATACGCGTGGAGCTTCGCGGCGCCGAGGGTCAGGCCGATTTTCGCCGCCCCGATGTTGGAGGACTGGCGCACGATCTGGTCCACAGTCAAGACGCCGTTGGGGTGGGTGTCGCGGATGATGGCGATGTTCTGGAAGTTCCATTTTCCTTTTTCGCAATAAAACGTGGTTCCCGGACTTATGACCTTTTCCTGCAGGGCCGAGGCGACAAGGAGCGGCTTCATGGTGGAGCCGGGCTCCAAAACGTCCAGCGCCAGCCTGTCGCGGGCGGCCTTGGGGTCCGGGCCCACCCCCTGGTTGGGGTTAAATCCCGGATAGTTCGCCCAGGCCAGTATCTCCGCGCTTTTCACATGCACCACGATGCAGGTTCCGGCCTTGGCGTGGTTTTCGGTAACGGCCTTGGCCAGCGCCTCTTCGGCGAAGTATTGGATCTGGGTGTCAATGGTCAGGCGGACGTCCGCGCCGTCGGCATTGGCCATCTCAGCGCCCTGGGCGTCGAGATAGAGTCTGCGGCCGGAGGCGTCGCGCTCCACCACGTATTTGGCCTTTTTGCCCGAAAGAACCTGATCGAAGGACTTTTCCAGCCCTTCCAGCCCCTGGTCGTCGTACCCCACAAAGCCGATCAACTGGCCGGCCAGTTCCTTGTTGGGGTAGGAGCGGCCGTATTCAGGGGTGAGCGACACTCCGGGAAGATTGAGGGCCTTGGTTTGGGAGGCCGTGCGGTCTGTGACGCGCCGCGCCAGGTAGGTGAAGTCGCTATGGCTTGAGAGTTTGCGCAGAAGCGCCTTGGAGGGTTCGCCAAGGGTTTTGGACAGAATCTGGGCGGTGTCCGCCGGGTTTTTGATGTCGCGGGGGTTTGCGGACACGGCCACGAAGTCCACGGACTTGGCCAGGAGCTGACCGTTTCTGTCTAGGATGGAGCCGCGTCTGCCCCGGTCGTATTCGGCGGCCAGATGCTGGCGCATGGCCTGTTCTGTCAGTTGCGGCCCCTGCACGATCTGCAGATAGGCCGCGCGCACCCACAGACTGGCCCAAAAAAGGAAAAAGAGCCCGCCCACAAAGATCAGACGGTACCGGCTGAAATCCCGGATCTCTTTTTCGCCGCGCTTCATGGCTTCACGGCCCCCATGCGTATCCCGCCGCCCTCGGCCGCGGAATCATCTCCCGATGCGCTGGCGCGCAGGATTTTCGCCCGTGTGACGTTTTTGGCCGCCAGCTTGCCCGCCTTGCCGTTTTGGACAGCGGTAGGCTGCGTCTTTTTCTGGGGCTTTTCCGGCACGGGCGCGGCCGCAAAAACAGGAGAAGGCAGCTCCTCTCCGGTGGCGGCGAGGCGTCTTATCTGGCCCGGCCTGGCCTGGACCAGCCCGTATTGACCGGCCAGGGAGCGCAGACGGTCGGGAGTGGTCAGGGTGTTGCGCTCCACGTCCAGCTTGGAGATGAGCGCCGCCTGGGCCTCTATGTCGGTTTGGAGTCTGCGAAGCTCGTAGGCCATGTCTGTGCGTTCAATATTGACCCAGGTGAGCCCGAACGCCAGGGCCAGAAGGATGAGCCCGGAGAAGGCGAACGTGAGCGCCCATTCCCTGGTCATGCCCTTCATGCCGCCTCCGAAAGGAGCCTTTCGGCCGCGCGCAGTTTGGCGCTGCGCGCCCTGGGATTGGCCGCGATTTCCTCGGCCTGGGGGGTCACCGGCTTCTTGGTCAGGACGCGAAGCCTGGCCACATGGCCGCAGGTGCAAAACGGCTGCCTGGGCGGGCATACACAGCTCGTCGCCTCATGCCGGAAGGCGTGCTTCGTCAGCCTGTCCTCCAGGGAGTGGAACGAGATGACGGCCGCGCGTCCGCCGGGATTCAACGCCTCGGCGAGGTTGTCCAAAAACTCCCGGAGTTCCTCGATCTCGTGGTTCACGGCCATGCGCAGGGCCTGGAAGGTCCTGGTGGCCGGGTGGTTTCGCGCGGTGGCCCGCCATTTTGCCGGATAGGCCCGCTCCACAAGCGCGGCCAATTCCAGCGTCGTTTCCAACGGCTTCTTCTCCCGCTCGTTCACGATGGCCCTGGCAATGCGCCCGGCCTGGGGCTCCTCGCCCATGTCCCGGATGAGATCGCGCAACTCCTCGTAGCCCCAGGAATTGACGATGTTTTTCGCGGACTCGCACCCTTCGGATGCCCCGGCCATGCGCATGTCGAGGGGCCCGTCGGCTACGAAGCTGAATCCGCGCTCAGCCACGTCAAGCTGTATGGAAGAGACGCCAAGATCGGCCAGGATGGCGTCCGCTCCGGCCCATCCGGCCTTGGCCAGCGCGTCGGGGAAGCGCGAAAAGCGCATCTCGAAGGCCGTCAATCTGCCGGGATAGGCCCGCAAGTTCTCTTGAGCCAGTGAAAGCGCGGCCGGGTCGCGGTCGAGCCCCAGTATCTCGAGATCACCCCCGGCGCGCTCAAGCATGGCCAGATCGTGTCCGCCAAGGCCGAGCGTGGCGTTTAGAATCCGCATGCCCGGGCGTATGGCCAACAGATCGCAGACTTCGCGGGCCATGACGGGGAGGTGCCGGAGGCCTTCTGTCATGGCGGCCTCAGAACCTGAGTTCAAAGCCGGACAGGGCGAGCTCAGCCATGTCGGCGTCAAAGGTTTCCTCGGCCGCTAAGCGGCGCGACTCGAAGGTGTCTTTGTCCCAGAGTTCAAACTTGGCGCCCACGCCGGCCAGGATGCAGTCTTTGTCCAGCGCGGCCTTGGCGCGTAGATAAGGCGGCACAAGGATGCGGCCCTGTTTGTCCAGGGACACTTCCTCCGCGCTTGAGATGATGAAGCGTTGGAGATTTCTGAGCTTGGTGTTTAGGACGTTCACGCCAGCGAAGCTCTTCTCAATGCGCTCCCATTCGGGCATGGTATAGCCCGTCACGCACCCGTCAAACAGGGTGAGCATGAGCTTGCCCGTAGGCGACGCCTTTTGGACCTCCTCCCGGAACTCAGGAGGAAGCATGAGCCGCCCTTTCGGGTCGAGATTACGTTCGCAGTGGCCTCTGAACATGCTCTGTCCTTGAGTGGGTTCCCACTTGTTACCACTCTTTCCCACAGTTTTTGAATAATCTTGCTTTTGTGTCAAGCAAAAAGCGGAACATCTTTGCTGGGACTGGAAAAAAAGAGAGGAAAGGGCGCGGGAAAAACGGGCGCCCCAAGGAGAAAGCTACGGACCTGGCGGGAATATGCTAACGGAAGAACAGGAAATAACAGATGATTATGCTCTAAATGCGCAGACGCTCCTCTTCCAATTCGTCCCAATCAAGCTGCATGAAAATATCTTCGCCGGAGATGATCCCAAGCACCGAGTCCCCCTCCATGACCACGGCCCAGCGGCGCTTGGTGGCAAGCATGGCGTCCAGCACCTTGGAAAGGGAGTCTTCCGGCCTGACCACCGGCACGTCGCGCTCTATGGTCTCGTCCACGCGCCGGGAAAAAACTTTGCGGATCGCGGTGGTGAACTTCTCCTCGTCGCCGGGGGTCTGGCCGGGCTTCAGGGCGTCCTTGCGGGCGTACTTGGCCAAAGAGAGAAGCAGCCACCATGCCGTGACCACGCCCCTGAACCCTCCATCCTCGGAGAGCACCACGGCGCACGCCCGGCCCGAGTGGTCTTCCAGGTTTTTCATGGCTTCGCGCAGACGGTCCGCCACGTCCCGCAGACTGTCCGACGCGCGGACAGTGACGTAATCCGCACGCATGATGTCCCAGGCGCGCTCACGCAACAGCATAGTTTTCCCCCAATCGGCAATTCTTGGTCAGCCAATCAAAAATATCTCCGCCTGAGCGGGGAATCAATCGAAATCAGCGAGGATTTCGCCCATGTGCACCTGCCCCAGGAACACGGCGTTGGAATAGGTGGTGTGGATGCGCCATAATCCCTGTTGCAGCTGGTCCGAGGAGATGCCGTTGCGGATGGCGGTGTAGGCCTCCAAAAAGGCGGCCAGGGAGTCGCACATTTTCAGGAGTTCGCCGTCCTTGGGATCGAAACAGTCCTCGTTGTAACAGCCGTGGAGGGTTTGCGAGTCCACCTTGCGGACCTTTCCATCCACCAGGGCGCAGGCCGCGAACTCGGAGCCGATGCCGAGCCCCAGGAAAAAAGAAAGCCTGTCCACTATGTCCTCATGGCCGCCGCGGCGCAGCGGCTCAAGGATCACCCGCGTGAGTTCGCGCTCCTCGTATTCCTTGATGAGGTCGCCGATCTCGTCCACGGACTTCTTCACAGGGGAGATGATGTCGCGGGTGAGAAGCTCCGGCAGATCGTGAAACAGGCCGCCGAAAAAGTTGTTCTGGCAGCGCGTGGGGCACGCCCCGACCGTGAGCGAGAAAAAGTAGGAGTAACAGGCCACGATGAACATGTGTCCCAGAACGCTCGTTTCCGGGATGCGGGGTATCTGCGACCACCGTTTCTGGAACCGCAACTGCCCGCAAATCTGGGCAAAGTGGGCCAGGGGCTTGCGGCCCGGCCCGAAGAGCCCCTCCCGCAGGTCCGAGACCCCGGCCAGGTCCTCATGGCGCTCAAGCCCTTTGCGGAAGGATTCCTCGATGTCCATGAGTTCCGTGTCGTGGGGATTCATGGATTTTATCAGGTTGAACTCCCAGCCGCTGGCGTACAGATGCGCCGCCGCCAGAATTCTCCGGTCCAGGCTCTTTTCTTCCGGGGCATTGGCGTACGCGGAGAGCCGCTCCCAGAATCCCGCGCCCAGGCCCCGCACCCTGGGCTCCAATTCGGACAGAACCCAGCGGGTGAGTTTCTCGTAGTGGTCGGGATTTTCCTTTATGCGGTAAAAAATGGGGGGCTTTATGTCCGTGATGATGAGCCGGTAGAGATAATCGAAAATGCCGCCCTCTATGATGCGTCCGCACAGCCGGGCGCGCTCCTCGGGGCCGAGCCCGCCGCTGTTGCGCAAAAAGAGCAACCAGGCCACCATCATTTTATGGGCCTGCTTGTCCACCTCCATGAGCTCGGCGGGCCGGAGCTTATCGTTCCAGCGTTTCATGGAGGAGCCGGAAAAAATAAGCTGCAAAAGACTTTTACGTATGCTTGCCATAACCTCCAATCTCTACCCCCCGGCCGCGCAAACCTCAACCCATCAAAAAATCGCTCTTCAGGTGTTGACACAGGCGCGTAATGCCCGTAAGCATCGCCTCTTCCCATTCGCACGGAGGCATTTTGCGATGAAAACCTATAGTCCGAGCAGCAAAGAAATCACCCGCGACTGGGTGATCGTGGACGCCAGCGATAAAGTGCTTGGCCGCCTGGCCAGCCAGATCGCGCAGCGTCTGCGCGGCAAGCATAAGCCCGAGTTCGCCCCCCACATGGACGCGGGCGATTTCGTGGTGGTGGTGAACGCCGATAAACTGGCGGTCACCGGCCGCAAGCTCGACCAGAAAATGTACTACCGCCACAGCGGCTGGATCGGAGGCCTCAAGGAGACCGTCATGCGCGACATGATGGCCGCCAAGCCCGACCAGGTGCTGATCAAGGCCGTAAAGGGCATGCTTCCCAAAAACCGCCTGGGCCGCCAGATGCTCAAAAAACTCAAGGTCTATTCCGGGACCGAGCATCCCCACGCCGCCCAACAGCCCAAGCCCCTGGCCTAACCCTCTGGAGACATCATGAGCCAAGACTTTTTCTACGGAACCGGACGCCGCAAAACCGCCGTGGCCCGCACACGCTTGATCCCCGGCACAGGGCAAATCCTCGTGAACGGCCGCCCCGTTGACGAATATTTCCCCCGCTCCGCCCTGCAGGGCATCGTCCGCCAGCCGTTTAGCCTCACCCATACCCAGGGCCGCTTCGACGTGAACGCCACCTTAGACGGCGGCGGCATCGCCGGTCAGGCCGAGGCGCTGCGCCACGGCATCTCCCGCGCCCTGCTTCAGGCCGACCCCGAGTTTCGCGCCCTGCTCAAAAAAGCCGGGCTCCTCACCCGCGACGCCCGCGCCAAGGAACGCAAAAAGTACGGCCAGCGCGGCGCCCGCGCCCGGTTCCAGTACTCCAAGCGTTAATCGCCGGGAGGCTACCGCACACACGAAGGGCCGCTCCAGATGGAGCGGCCCTTTTTTCTGGGGCTCCGCCCCAGACCCCGCCGGGGGGAATCATTCCCCCCGGACCCCCTCAACAGCTTCGCGCCCCGCACCGGCCATTTGGCCGATACGGGGCGCGAAGCATATTGCGGGGTGCAGGGGGATCATCCCCCTGCCGGGGGTGCGGGGGCAGCGCCCCCGCTCTAATTCGCCTGAAGCGCCCGCACCCGGTCGGCCAGGGGTTTGCCGTCCGGGGTTTGGGCGTTGGGATTTATGGTCAGGACTTCTTGCCAGGCTTTGAGGGCCCCGGCTTTGTCATTGAGATCAAGCAGCACCACCCCCATGTTCAGCCGGGACTGCTCGTGCTTGGGGTCCAGCTTGGCGGCCTGGCGGAAGGCGTCGAGGGCTTCCTGGGGCTTGTGGTCCTCGCGCAGCATGATGCCCATATCGGTCAGCACATCGGGCTGGCCGGGGTTTAGGGCCAGGGATTTCTGGTATGCGGCTATGGCGCGTCCGGCGAATCCGGCGTCGAAATAGGCGTTGCCGAGGTGCGCCCAGGCGCTGGCGTCGTTGGGATTCTGGGCGGCTTGCTGCTCC
>Ga0123354_10016827_pt1 | contig 11452 bp, 8 predicted proteins | sample TergutLab28metaG_2_FD_97872 | JGI IMG/M metagenome (GOLD analysis project Ga0123354, IMG submission 97872) | Labiotermes labralis P4 segment gut microbial communities from Petit-Saut dam, French Guiana - Lab288 P4 | ecosystem: Host-associated > Arthropoda: Insects > Digestive system > Gut ... | reverse complement strand
TCTTACTGCACATTTTACGCTTTCTTTTCTTCTTTTCGGATAACATTATGGCCGATGTGGCTAGCAAACAGCAAACGACAGCCTTGTTTTTATCCACCACAGTCACACGCACAAGAAGACACAGAGAACTGACAAACCTGATGGGAAAACTCTGCTGTGCCAGAGCACATTCATTTCAGTTTTTTGCGCAGTTTTTTTTTACACAGTTAAACTGCGCAGTGTTTGGGGCCCTTAACAGTGGCTCTGCTAAGAGAGAGAAAGAGAGAGAGAGAGAGGTTGCTACGTCGATGGAACACTACAGGAATCGTTATTCCTGCAGATATTTGGAAACGTACTGCTAAAATATAGGTGCATTTTAATAATATATACGGTAGCGAGAGCAGTAATGCTGGTCTTGGGCGGCTTCAAGAGGAAGAAAATGTAAGGCTTTATTTTGTGGTCGAACAATAGCGTGTGAAGCCGTAGCGTCTGGTAACAGTGCGCAGCTAGTGATGGTGCAATGAGAGGATATTGATAGTTTGTTTCAATTAGTATCTCGGATGAATCACATAATATCTCGAACGAATCACATAATGTGTCTGCCCTTATTGCTTACTGTAAAAACGTTCACTGGAACACGAAAACAAAGAAGAATTCTTCTCTACTAAAACCGACTGTAACTTTTGTACTTGTCCCAGTCTTTGTTTGAAGTGATATCAAAAGGGCATAAAATTACAGAAGTGACGAGTAGAAAACTTGTTCCATAGTAAAAGCTGTAATAACACTTCCAGAAGACTGTCTACTTTATGCATGGATTTTACCATCATAAGAATGTTATGATATAGACCGGGTTGTCTTGTCCATCTACATAAGCTTGGTCGTCATCATGGCTGCTCTGTTTTATGCTCACAAGGGGTGTACATAGATCACTGAGTAGACTAGAGTGACAGCACCCAGTTGGCAGGATCTTTCATACTGTCGGCTATTGGAAATCAAATTCGTAGCTTTCATTCTTATTGTGTGTCTATATAATATGCAACAATAAAGAAACAGTCCGTCAGTACACAACTCTGTATTGTAGTAATCATAAACAGCTGCATGTTTGGGGCTGTACGAGGCAGTAATCATCAGGACGTCTGTTTCAGAAATGCAAGAGAAGAAAATGATACAGCTATATTTTGGGTGTGTATCTACAGATATATTTTAGATGTGTAGCTACAGCTTTAATTTACATGTGTAGCTACAGCTATATTTGAGGTATGTATCTACAGATATATTTTAGATGTGTAGCTACAGCTTTATTTTACATGTGTAGCTATAGCTATATTTTAGGTGTGTACCTACAAATATATTTTAGATGTGTAGCTACAGCTTTATTTTACATGTGTGGCTGCAGTTATATTTTAGGTGTGTATCTACAGATATATTTTAGATGTGTAGCTACAGCTTTATTTTACATGTGTAGCTGCAGGTATATTTGAGGTGTGTATCTACAGATGTATTTTAGAAGTGTAGCTACAGCTTTATTTTACATGTGTAGCTACAGCTATATTTTAGGTTTATGTCTACAGATGTATTTTAGATGTGTAGCTACAGCTTTATTTTACATGTGTAGGTGCAGCTTTATACTAGGTGTGTATCTACAGATATATTTTTCATGTGTAGCTACAGCTTTATACTAGGTGTGTATCTACAGATATATTTTAGATGTGTAGCTACGACTTTATTTTAGATATGTACCTACAGCTATATTTTAAGTGTGTATGTGGAGATATATTTCAGATGTGTAGCTACAGCTTTATTTTACATGTGTAGCTGCAGCTATATTTTAGGTGTGTACCTACAGATATATTTTAGATGTGTAGCTACAGCTTTATTTTACATGTGTAGCTGAAGCTATATTTTAGGTTTTTATCTACAGATATATTTTACATGTGTAGCTACAGCTTTATACTAGGTGTGTATCAACAGATATATTTTAGATGTGTAGCTACGACTTTATTTTAGATATGTACCTGCAGCTATATTTTAAGTCTGTATGTGCAGATATATTTCAGATGTGTAGCTACAGCTTTATTTTAGATGTGTGTCTACAGCTGTATATTAGATGTGTAGCCATAGCTGCATCGTTTTCTTCGTATACATTTCGTTAACATACGGCCTGAAGTTAGCCGCCTTGTACAGCCGAAACATGTAGCTATTTATAATAGCTATAATAAAGGTCTGGGGGGGCAGGATGGCTCAGTCGGTATGGCGAAGCGCTACGGACTGGACAGTCCGGGGTTCTAATCCCGGTGGGGGCGCAATTTTCCGCCCCCGTCCAGACTGACTCTGCGGCCGACCCAGTCTTTCCTGGAGGTAATGTGGCCTGGGCGTGACGCTGACCACCCACCCCTATCTAGCGCCGAGGTTAAAGGAAGAGTAGAGATATACTTTTACTCCCCCTCTGGGCCTTCGTTTCCTGTTCTGGGGTGAACCTTATCTTATAATAAAGAGTTGGTATTAATGGATTGCATCTTTATTGTTGCTAATGCCACTTTCATCATTCACGCCAATCCTAGCACAGTAAATTTTCCATACGATTAGTACAGCACCGCTACCTTTCCTATTCTTGCACACTTGGAATGCTGGCGCTGAAGTGGGCGCCTTTAACTGTAATCAACGCATCATGACGTTTGAGGTTCCGGCGGCGGTGGCTGTCATGGCCCTCCCCTGGGCCGTTACCACATGTAGTCCGTTAGATATATACCGACGTTTCGGTGAGATTTTCAGGCTCTTGCCCGTCGAAAATTACGGTTGCTCAACCTTGAAGTTTCTGGTCGTCTGGGATCTGAAGCCGTGTAGCTGGGTTCATATATCCCGACGCTTCGAAGGGTGTCGAGTCCTGGAGGATGAATGCACCATCGTCCTCTGAAAGTCGCCCTCTGTTAACCCCATCGCCCAGAATAACATCTCAGAACACCAGAATTTCGAATCGTTAAACTTATTCCTACTTTGGTGCCTCGCAACTCGTAATAGACAAACTTATATAATGACACACAGTCATGCAGTCGTCCATTGTCGGTCCGCGCGGTTCGTGTTTGTCCACCCATGTTCTGGGTCATTACCGCAACACTAACCAGCTTGTATGCAGTTCGATTCCTGGCTTTTACTGCCATTCTGAGCTACTGGCATTATCTCTACAGTTTAACAGCGTATTGACATTTGTTCGGCTTTGGCAGTAAGCTTACTTCTAATGACGCCTGGTCTTTCATATACATGACCAACGCGCTTCTGTTTACTTCTGTCGCGTTTCTTTTCTCTCCTAATATTTTGCCACCTTTCTCTCTCTATTTAGTTATTTATTAAAGACTGTCATAATAATTCAAACTATAATAGGCTCTTCGTTTCCAAGCATTTTTATGAAATTTCTTGTCACGTAATACCAACTTGCTAGTCACGTTGGCATGAGAGATGTTTTCTTCTTTTGGTCGGCCCTGGCACCCTGGTATTCGTCATCGTGTACGGACGTTGCGCACAGTGTGCTGGGAGTGATGAGAAGACGTCGCGGCGCACCCATTTGCTACGTGTTACAGAGCATTGCGGTATTCCTGTTGTCTGTGAATTACCGCAAGCTGCCATCTTCGAATTTAATGCCGCATATTACTGAACACTGCATTCTTCCCATATACTGTGTTTACCAAGCATTCCCATTTTTCCATTAACTGCGTTGTCACTGCATTTGGCGGTGTTCCCATTTTACTGCATGCTATTCTACGTGGAGGTACGATTCTTATCGCTGGTACCAAAATGCCCATCACTGGTAACAACTTTACCATCGCTGGTATCAAAATTCCCACGCTGGACCAACATTTCCATCGCCGTTGCAAACATTCCCATAGCTGGTATCAAAATTCCCGTTGCTGATACAAAAATTCTCATCGCTGGTACCAAAATGTCCATCACTGTTACCAACGTTACCATTGGTAGTATCAAAATTCCCATCGCTAGACCAGCATTTCCTTCGCTGTTACAAACATTCCCATCGCCTGTATGAAAATTCCCATTGTTGATATCAAAATTCTCATCGCTGGTACCAAAATTCCAATCGCTGGTATCAACATTCCCGTATCTAGTACCAAAATTCCTATCGCTAGGACCAAAATTCCCATATCTAGTTCCAAAATTCCCATCGCTGGTGTCAAAATTCCCATTTCTTTTTCTCAAGCAACGGGTAAACACATTTCGTTTTCATCCAACCCCTCCCCACTGATATAATAATGATGTCCTCGATGAACTGAATTTTGCATTTGTCAATAGATTTATAAAAAAAAAATCTTGCGTATGGTGAAGCATGTCCTTGAAGGTAGGCGCGGTGAATATAGCTTCTTATCGCAAGAATATATGTCATTAAATGTGCTCCACATCCAAGCACTTTTCGAATAAAATTACCTGCGATGCACGCCACGTTTCAGTCAATTCGAATCTTTCTTCCGTAAGAAACATCTTAATTCAGTGTCACGTGATTTACTGTCGCCACGCGATGTCGGTTTTGTTTACGGCCTAAAGCGCCATAAAATATTAGCGGCGGTGTGACCGCAGAAACTTTAACTGCTCTCGCCTGACGATATGTTTGCTTTTCTTGGTAAGACTGTCGCAAATATAACCGTGTGAAGTGTAGCGCTTTTCACAGCCGTCACTCTCAAGTGGTGAGTCACATCGCGCAGTTCAGCACGTATCATGGCAACCAGCAGCAACACGATGACTCCTTCTTCACTAACATACTTTTTGTATTACCGGTAATGTGGCTTACTATTACTCACTTACCCCATGGAGCACCTGTAACTGAGGTTTGCGCAACTGTAAGTCGGTTTGCCCAGCTGCAACTCGATTTGTACAGCTGTGACTTGGTTTGCGCAACTAACTCAGTTCATACAACTGTAACTCTGTTGGCATGACTGTAACTCTGTTGGCACGACTGTAACTCTGTTGGCGCACCTGTAAATTAGGTTGGCGAAAATATAATTCTGTTGGCGCAAATGTAGTTTGGTTTGCGCAATTGTAACTAAGGTTGGCGAAACTGTAAGTCGTTTTGCTCATCTATAACTAGGTTGGCGCAACTGTAACTCGGTTGACGCAACTGTAACTCGGTTTGCGCAGTTGCAACTCGGTTTGCGCAACTATAACACTGTTGGTGTGGCTGTAAGTCCGTTGGCGTAAATTTAACTCTTTTAGCGCACCTGTAACTAAGGTTGGCAGAAATGTAAATGTTGACTCATATGTAATTTATTTTGCGCAATTATTACTATTTCAGGCGCAACTCTAACTCGGTTTGCGCAGCTGTAACTAAGCTGGCGCAACTGTAACTCGGTTTGCGCAGCTGTAACTAAGCTGGCGCAACTGTAACTCGGTTTGCGCAGCTGTAACATGGTTTGCCCAACTCTTACTCGGTTGACGAAACTGTAATTCTCCAGATCTCTATTATGACTTGACAATAATCGGAATTCTACATTCTGTCCGATTTATCATACATGATCCCTGAATAAATGGCCACAGATTTGATATAATGTTACATAAATCAAGACTGATCTCATGTTTATCCATAGTCGCGTTCTTAATTTCCTTTATATGATGCAGCCCTAAGGTGTAGGCAGATTGTAATTGATTGGCCTGTTTATTTCTTTCAAGATGCTAAAGAAAACCATAGGAAACAATCTTTCTAGCTTGCAGTTTGACCCTTCAATGACGCTGCTTTTCAAACTCCACCTACTTTCCAGGAAGCACTGAGTTTTAATTCTATTCCAGCCGTAAATCCATTCATGACCAACGGTGCACCGAGGCCGGCAACACATGAATATTTAAAAGTCCATGCATTTTACCTGCATTGAATAGTTAAACTAAGACGCGATGTTGGTAGATTGCGTGTTGCGCAATCCGCGCACTGCAGTGGCCAGCTGCATTAGAGCCACCCGTCACTGCACAATGAAATGTCGTTTTGGCTTCTTAGTCGTAAAGAAGTGTGCTCTGCTTATGAAGGCTATATCACGCCACGAGCAACACAGCGCGCTGTGACAGCGAGAATACGACAAAGTGAAATAAACTCATGCACGTGTTTGTGTCCTAATATATGTCGTCATAACCCTGTTGTTATGCGCGGTGTGTTTTCATTGCTGCACGATGCATTTGTTAATGGTGCACGTGTTGTGTCGATACTTTGTATCTATGGAGATGTTTATTTCTTTAGTTTACTATGTATTTATATGTTTAAGTTACTGGATACTAAATTTTTCAACTTTCTTATGTCGCCATATTTAATGGTGTTTATGGGTATGTATAATTGCTTAGGACTAGATGTAGGCTGTGTATAAATGTCAGCGGGAGAAATGATACAGTAATGTTCAAAGTACCAAAGAGGTTAATGGCGAATGTGAACTTTGTACATTTCCAGGAGAAATACAAGCACTCTTACAAGCCAAACGGATGTAATGAGATCATTTCATAGGTTTACGTTTCTTGAACCGTGCATTGTGATATACTAGTTGGTTGAGGCACTGCGTTACAAGCCGGAAGGTCGCTGGTTCGATTCCCGATGGTATCATTGGAATTTTTCATTGACATAAACCTTCCGACCGTAGTATGGTCCTGAGATGGACACATCCCCTAAGAGAAATGAGTACCAGAAATATTGCCTGGGAGTGGGGGTGGGGGGAGTAAAGGCGGCCGGTGCGTAGGATTGACAACCTTACCAATTTTATGTGCTGAATGTCTTGAAATGAGAGCCCCGACCTTCTGGAAACTTCAGGTCCTGCCCAGGCCTGTAATGAGATTGATTTACATTTAGGAATCACAAGTCAATCCGTTGCACAAGGGTTAGTGTCCAATTATATGATATTGTGCTGAGCAATTTCAGAGACCAAACGTACCGATGGACAGACACGATGTGGCCATTAAGGAATCAATTTTATAAATTGAGCGTCGAAATCGTAACATTCAAAATCAGAAATCCAATTGCGTTAGAGTGCTTTTCGTATTTGAATATTTACCTCAAGGCGATTCAACATGTATTGTAAATAATATTCAGCTAATTTTTTTAAGCTCATGATTCCGTGCATCTTAATTCAGTGTTAATAAAAATCCAACCAGATGCAACAGTAAGCAGATATTTATTTACTGCGAAGTAACTCTATATGTTTCGGGTGACACAGCACCCATCATCAGGAGTACTAAAAACTGTAACCGCAGCCTTCGGTACAGGTCATGTAAATGGTGTGTGCGACTAGCAGAAACCAGTCCCGTTCTGACCACGTTGGAGGGAAGTAGCTGTACCAGTGTTATGACCTGTACCGGAGGCTGCGGTTACAGTTTTTGGTACTCCTGATGATGGGTGCTGTGACACCCGAAACATGTAGAGTTACTTCGCAGTAAATAAATATCTGCTTAATGTTACATCTAGTTGGATTGTTATTAACATTGAATATTCAGCTACTTGTAGCCGAAACACGTAGCAGTTGAATATTTTTTACAATGTAAATTGAGACGGGGGTGTATAGGGTCTTGGTGGGGAAACCGGAGGAAAAGAGACCACTGGGGAGACCTAGGCGTAGATAAGTGGATAATATTAGGACGGATCTCCAGGAGGTGGGATGTGGGTATATGGACTGGATTGGGCTGACCCAGGATAGAGATAGGTGGCGGACGGTTGTGAGTGCGGTAATGAACCTTCGGGTTCCGTGAAATGCGGAGAATTTCTTGACTAGCTGCAAACCAATTAGCTTCTCAAGAAGGACTCTGCACCATGGAGTAAGTAAGTAAGTTGTGTTGATGGATAATGCATTTGATTTATTAAATATTTAAATTTACCCTTTCGAAATGCTGTGCCAGGGTAGCGTACGTAGTACAGTGACTGGGCTACAGACCGGACGGTCCGCGGTTTGAATCCCGGCAGGATAAACCTGTATCTCTCTTCTCCAAAAGTCCAGACAGACTCTGGAGCCCAACCAGCGTCCTCTTCAATGAGTACCGGTGTTCTTTCCGGGGGTTAATGCGGCCGGGACCTGATGATGACCACATTCGTCATTCTGTTGTCGACGTTAAGAAGGAGTGGAGCTACACCTCCATACCTCCCTGTATGCCTCCACGGTCTGGACAGGTAAAAGTTTAAATTGAACTTTAAAAATTCTACGGAGGCGAGAATAGTGATGCAATAGGAGGGGTCTGCCCGAAATAGGGCCATCTTTTGCCTTGCATTTGTCTCTTTCCGCCCAATTGGAATGGCTGTAAGCAACGTGACAGTGAAAGCGGATGTCCAGTTTTTGATATCCACCCTTTGTCTCATATTTGTTAGGGTGGGTGTCCAATTGTCTTTTAAGTGGACACCCACCCTTGTAGCTAGAGGGCTATGAATTAATATTCCATTGTTATCTCCACCCTTCATTGTAATAACCGTTAATCAAATAAACGTGATTGCTGTCGTGACGTATTTAAAATAATCAGAGTTCAGTGGTCTCATGCACTGATGTCACGTTCCTTTGTTGTTCATCTCAGACAGTTAAAATAACCAGTACCGTGACTCAATGACCGATTGACTGCACGGTACAGAACATTTCCTGAAAGATGGCAGTGAATGGATATGTCAAATTGAGTACTCCAAGACCGTTCCCCTTTCACAAAATTCCAACCTTCAACAGTGTTGCAATTTTCTTCCGCCCAATTTTTCACACAATTCCTCCCAAATTCATTTCAAAATTACATTCCAGTGCCTTGAAGTTTGTATTGTGCAGTGAAGTTTGTATTTTGCAGTGAAGTTAATATAACGCTAAAGATTTTCCTGTACTACGAACCATGAAGGTGTATGGGGGAGTAAAAGTATGGCTGCACCTACTTTTTTGTGGAGGTGAGTGCTTAGCTTCGCGGTTCGGTCGGTATGTTCTTCGGCCAAATGCTTCTGCCTCACATTGAATAGAAGGCTGGTTGACTGCACAGGTTGTCTGGACATTTTGGTATAGAAATGGGACCACATGCTTTTTACAGTAAAACCGGGTTTATATCTCTTGTCCACTCTACGAACTGAGTCACGATCCCTCGATTTTCGAGCCCTTTAACTAGTCATTGTACCGACTGAGCTATCGTAGCTCTCTCGTTGTAGTGGTCCTATCAAAAGTCTTATACTTCTGTCAGCTTATGCGTGCTATATGGCCTGGCTATCCTATCACAAATAATAGAGTCCAGTTAAAATGTGATGGCACACGGTAACGCACGGGAGGGGAAGTGAAGGGGAACCTGGTGAATGGAGTGGGTAGCCAGTACTCTTCGCACTTCCTCGGAACATGGTGTATCCACCATTACTACTGCTGATGCGCACACCTCGGCTGCCAGTAGTCGACTGAACTGACGCCCCCTCCGATTTAAATAGACTCGTCCGTTTCGCCGAAAGACGAAATGTGGTTTCTGCGCGTGTGCCATCACATTTCAAACGTAGTCTAACAAAGATTATTAGGTGGTGTGTGTGTGTGTTTGTTTGTCTGGTTTTATTACACGAGTGTGTTAAGTGGCTAGTGTTGGTGCCAAGTTGATTAAAATTCGTTTTTTGAAAGGGTGGAAGGGGGTCTTACTGCTTTTGATTATCTCATCTGCGGCCACACTCAGTAGTTACTTTTGTAAATCAAATTTTCTTACCGCAATTTGCCACTGTTTTCTCTAAGTGGGTCTTCAGTTTTGAATTGTCCTGTGATTCCATTTTTTTTTTGTATTTTTCCTCCAATGATAATTTTGTTCATATGACATTCCTGTCTCTATTTTATGTTTCCACTCTCTTCACGTCATCCATACGCGACCCCGTGACATACTGAAGCAAACCGCAGACACAAGGAATTTCTTACATTCTACAAATCATCTAGGTAAGGCTCGTAAGACTGGTTTACGTTTATGGTAACCGTAAGCGTTCTATCATCATCTTCACGTCCTTTACCGGTAGTCGGTACGTTCTAATTACAGTTACACTGTAACGAAAAACGCAGACGGAGTACGAAGTATGTCGAGATTCCGCAGACGCGCCTGTTACAGTGCTGTAGGGACAATATCCTGTCTTCAAACTGCGCGCGCGCCAGGAAATTTATACAGAAGCCCAGATAGCTCTGTCGGTTTAGTGACTAGAATGCAGGATTGAAGATCGGGGGAGATCGAATCCCGGTATTGCCTTTTCTCCGAATTGTCCAGAGTGGCTACGGGGCTCACCCAGCCCCCAATTTAATTAGTATTGACGTTATTGTCCAGGGGCGTGCTGCTGACCACTCAGCACCATCTGGCGTCGAGGGTAAGAACGAGTGGAGCTAAATATCTATTCCTCTTATACGCCTATTTGAATTGGAGGGGAAAACATTTGGCTTTGCCTACTAGAGTGCTTAATACCTTGAAACCTGACGTTTATATCTGCAACATGTAACAATTAACTTAAACCACCACGTCTTCAGCACAAAGAATAGTTTGGTTGTTGTTGTTGTTGTTGTTGTAGGAGGAGGAAGATCGGTCTTTGTTGTGAGAAGCAATTAACAAACACAAATACACCGTTTGGGCACAATGCATTTTCGTTGGTATAGATAAACAACACCGCAATACAGAACATGAATGTCCAGACGTGGTGTAGATGTACATATCTACTCTTTCTTTAACGTTGGCACTAGATGTGGGTGTGAGCCGGGTAGCTCAGTCGGTATAGCGACTAAGCTACGGGCTGGACGGTCCGGGGTTGAATCCCGGTGGTGACGAGATTTTCCGACCTTCCAGACCACCTCTGGGGCCCACCAAGCCTCCTGTAAAATGGGTACCGGGTCTTTCCTGGGGGTAAAGTGCGGCCAGAGGGTGCTGCTGACCACTCACCCCCCCTTCTAGTGCTGCGGTCATGGAAGAGTAGAGCTATAACTCTATCCACCCTCTGGGTCACACCGGGCATGTAACGGGATCACTTTACTAGATGTGGGTGGGTGGTTAGCGCCAATACCCGGCCGCTTAACCCTTCTTCCCCCGGAAAGAAACTTGGTACCGATTTTACAGGAGGTTGCGTTAGGCTCCAGGACCGTTCTGGGCGGGTGCGGGAAGTCTCGCCCCCCCTCACCGAGATTCGATCCCCGGACCGTGTACCCCTAGCGAGTCGCTATACAGACTGAGCTATTCCATTTTCACTAATATAGGATTCGAAATCCCGAATGATATTTTGCCAGTAGCTAAAAGCACACGACAACAAGCCCACAGACGTAACTGCTAACAGAGTGACTACTCAGTTCTAATTACGTATGCTTATTACAAGTCTGGTTACAAAATTTTTTATCGCATTATGGTTTGTTGAAAATTGATGATTATTCTTCTTAATTTATATTTAACCATTTAAAGCCTACCGGTCACGTGATGCACCAACAGTTTAACGTTCAACAACTGTACGCTCTGCCCACACTGTATTTATGTGTTTTGTATTTATCTGAGAACAAACAGCGACTTGTGC
>Ga0123354_10016826_pt1 | contig 11453 bp, 7 predicted proteins | sample TergutLab28metaG_2_FD_97872 | JGI IMG/M metagenome (GOLD analysis project Ga0123354, IMG submission 97872) | Labiotermes labralis P4 segment gut microbial communities from Petit-Saut dam, French Guiana - Lab288 P4 | ecosystem: Host-associated > Arthropoda: Insects > Digestive system > Gut ... | reverse complement strand
TTAGTTGTCTTGAAAGCTATGATTATATTCGTGTCTTTAAACAGGTTTGTTATTCTTCTGATCATAGGACTAAAGTACGTGAATGTGGTCCATTTTTTTGACTGTTCTTTTCTTTGTTCCTGTGTTTCATCGTGGTTTCTCCTGTTTGTAAGCTTTTTTCTTAGGTTGTGTATAATATGCTTGGGGTATCCATTGTTTATTGCCATGGTGACTATAGTGTTCCACTCTTCTATATATATCCACACACACACACACACACACATACGTACGTACGTACATATTCCGTAATTAAGTCAGTATCAACGCAGACAGTAATTTCGATAAATTAGAAATTGTATGGCTTTATACTGTTCTACATCACTCCTTCAAGGTATGTTACTGGTTGTACAACTCTTTACTAATGCATGCCATTCTTTATGAGAAAGCCCGCAGGCCAGAATTGCAGTGACAGCTTACTTGACGTGTGTCGTGTGTCCTGCGGATTACTAGGTCTTCAAGGTCTATTCATTAGCAGGAAACTTTCTGATAGGATCTTAAAGAATAACATTTCAGACTCAAAATGCGATTCACAGAATTTCGCTACTATTTTCTCTTAACCACAAAACTTTCCAGAAAATGCAAATATAATTTATGAAGATCACAGTTCTTTCCACTTGTCGGATTTACTAGCCAGATGGCCAAGCCATGTGCGTGACTGCATGAATGTATTTTTAAATATACTAAGCATATTATTAATTCCTTCAGACCCCAAAACCATTCACAATAAACATTAAATTTTAGATGCAATAATCTGTCAACAGATGGTGATGTGCTGTTCTCTATCAGGGAGTAAGTAAAATTCTGCTAACAATACGTCGCAACCCTGAACAGCTCAAAGTAAGTCTTGTTGACTTTATCGATGTTGTTCTTATGCAGCCGTGTTCTGAACTTCGTACAGTGTGAGACGTCATCGTTTGGCAGTTACAAAGATGGCGCATTTGTTGTCCTCCGCAGTTTCCCGTTTAAGTAGCTGCTCTCAAACTAACTGTAACATCACGTACTAAAAGAGAGCTATTCTGCACTCACATATAGACAATTTGCAATTTGTAAGTACGAAGCTATTATAATAAATCGTCACCCTTTCTCTTACGTGTAGAAGAATATTAAACGGAGTGGTCATTAGTTGGTGAAACTTTTTCTACCTAAGAAAAGAATAAGTCCACTGTTTGATCACATGATCCTTCCACTCGGTTAAAAGTGTCAACTAATCTAGGCTTAATTAGCCGTAAATTAATTACACAGGTACAGTACAATATTTCACTAAAAAAAAGAAATAAAACAGACATAAAATTCAAATACTAACCTATTAAATCAGTTTCTAATACTGCCGTTGCAGGAACGGGAAGTTAAATACCGCTAATACCAACTTCCGCCAGCTTCCACAAATTTAAGCCAACTACATCTGTCTCCCGTCCTCAGTACCTACCTCCCTAAGATCCATGTTAATGATATTCTATTTCACTTTCGGTTGTCCAAAAGTTTTACACACCAAAATTCTCTGTGCTGATCAAAACTCCCCCATTCTTAACATACATGCCCTACCCATCCTCACTAGGTATCCTATACAACTCAGGAATTTCCACAGCGCTGCTCGCTTTATCCATGCTATGTCGAAATATTTTGCCGGGCGCTTCAAATTCACGTTCTTACCTCAAAGAAAGAGCTTACATTTCGCGCTAAGGTATATCAGGCAATAAAATTATGAAATACATCTTGGAGTGCAATGTTTTGTATATCTCCAACTGCTGACAAAGGATTCCGAACTCCAAGATAAAATTGTTCAAAGAATGTATATATATATATATATATATATATATATACACGTACATATATGCACATGTATATATACATATGCATATACACAAATATATAGACATACACACATACAAATATATATATATACACAGGTATATTTTTCTTTCTCTGTCGTTAAGGGTAAAGAGGGAGTGGGTCAAGTTTTTCTCCGAGGACTTCAGTTTCCTGTCAGTAACACTCCACCAGCGATCCACACTCACATTCCATTCATCTACAATCGACACTATATCAAAACACAACGTGGTTAAATAACACATTTCTCAACAATTTAAAGTCACGTTTTGCAGTTTCTTTGCCGTGGGCGTTTTGAATCTTCCTTCCCTGCATTCTTGCTGACCTTTTATAGAAACAAAAGCTGAACATGTTGCACGCATACATTAACTGCATTTTACGAACAGCTATGACGGGGAAATTAGGTATGCAGCTTCCATACTTGTAAACACAACTATCTAAGCCTACTTCCCCACTTAAAAATGTCTAATTTTTAACCCCTGGGGTTACATTGTATTTTCTACTTTCTTTCTGTAATAAGAAACACAGAAGATATGGTTCTTGGCTACGAATTATACATAATATCAAACCTACAGAACACTTTAGACAAAAGGTAAGCCGCATGATCGTTGTGTTAATTCCTATAGTTATTCTGTGAAGTGTCTGAGTGTTCTGCTTCATACAGTGAGTACTTAAATAAGATCTTCGCTCTTCTAGGACGTTACTTAGCGTTGCAGAATGTCCGTAACTGACGAACAATCAACGCTATTAACATGTCAGAAGAGCAAAGATCTCATTTAAACTACAGAGGAAGCCTGAAGTCAAGCACTTAACTAAATTTGGATCACCCTATACGAACACAGTACTACTTTACTTACCACTCACACTCAGTCGTCCGACTGATTATAATACAGTTTTATAACTAAATTACTATTGTAAGCAACATGTGATTATGCTGTTTGACAAGTCCCTTAAATATATGTTAAATTAGTGTGCAAACAGACAGCATTTGGCATAATTTAGTATCGCCTATTTTTGACGAGAAACGTAAAAATAAAGCAAAATAAAAAAAGCCAAACTGAGTTCGCTGCACGCTCGAAGACGCGTAACTAGAGAGCATGGCCATTGTACTTAAAGTTTCATTGAAACAGTCTATAGCTTAAATTTGAATTGAATGTTCCAGCATGAGGACTGACGGGCGACTGCCTCTACTTAGCAACAGAAATTTGTTGAAATGCAGACCTGAAACTGCCACTTCATCTGTAACAATGCAGAATCAGTAAGCGCATAACCTTCCGTCATGTAGAAGGATAAGAATACTGACGTCTTCTCGGGCATGACATCGCTAAGTATGGCACAGACGTTTCAGAGGAGTCAGCTGTCCATCATGACAGAGAAGTCGAAGAATATATTTTCACCATCCTCATAACAAGAACAGTTTTACACACACACACACACACACACACAGCATTTTAACCCTTTAAAGACGAAAAGCAGACTGCTGTATTTAAAGACCCAGTTCGTACCGCGAAGTAAACACTTTTCTTCTCGGTTATAAAAACCAATGAGTTATGTTGTATGGGGCAGAAGTCGCTGTTTGTTCTGAGATAAATACAAAACACATAAACATAGTGTGGGCAGAATATCAGTTCTTAAGTTTTAAACCTGTTGGTGTACGTAACCAGTGGGCTTTAAAAGGTTAATTATACAGACACACTTTATTCCTTTTTGGGGAAGAAAGTAGGCTAAAAATTTAAATGCTTCCTCTCTTAGTCATTGCTAGGAAATGTAATGAAAGCTGGTGTATTTTACTCAAACACTCTTGACACGTCTCCACATTTGCAAGACAAGCATTATGAAACAAGTACTTGTCCTTTCAACATCTACATCAGTTTTCTTCTTGGACGACATTTCCTGGAAATGCATATTTCAGACACTTCCAGACCGAAGTTTCTAAAATAATACTTAAGGATGCACACTTACAAAGAGGCAGCTCAGAGATGGACTTAAACGTCGGCATATAAGGCACACAACTCTCAGTGGTACACTCCCTTGTCCTTCTGTCCATCACTTGCACCATAGCAGCAATACTCCGACAGTGACCTAAATCAATACAGGAAGGAAGGCTTCGCCGGAGACAAGTTTCAGCTTGGTTGGGGTAAAAACAACGAGCCATGTAGCTTCTGTCTTCTTTCATGAGTCAAGCGTAAATTATAATGACCATCGCCACAAAGATCAAAGCAGTGAAAGAAGAACCACAAGACAAAGTGAATAAACAATTAATGAAATTCGATATAAACTGTATCTGATGAAGCTTTTAACACTTCTTGAGGAGATAAACGGGAGATATTCATAATTACAGTACTCGCTACATATTTTCGTATTATCATGCAATTCACGTGGAAGGTTACTGAGACAGATGGCTCAAGCTGTCATTCCTTATTTGCACTCCGAGAGTAATCCTTGGATTTTCGGCCAGAATATCGGTTTTTCTGACTCAGGATGCTTCAGATCTACTGTGTTCCGCAGTATAAATACATCCATGGCAGAGTCCTATGGCAATCTCCGAGCACAAGCATGCGCGGCAGATTTCTTACAGTATGGTGTAAGAAATGTGTGGAGATCACAGTGTGACCGCTTGGAGGGAGGGCATATGTCTGCAGCAGTTCTCGCTTTCCCAAAGCTTGAGTTTCCCTTCTTACTTCAGACCACTTCCACTTTAGCGACCCTTCTGATTTGCTTTTACACACACTGCATGTTATGTTACGTCTATAACTACAGAAAACTACTGTTCTAGACCCTGCCATAATATAATACTATTATTCTGTGAAGACAATGTATTTTTTCGGTTGACAACAAGAAACAAGTATGATGTGCACATTATATATAACCGCACGTAACCTACTGACCAGACATCCCACTACTGCCTCCTACGGGCCAGCCCAAGCAGACTAACTGAAATCAGTCCCTTGCAGAGAGTCATAATATGACGATTGGGTCAAGACAGCTTCCTTTCACGTCCTTTTCAATATCCTGTATCCTCCCATAAACTAGATACTAATGAAGGGATTTAAGTTGCGGAAAGGGACAATCTTCGAATGTCACGACAACAGTTTCTTCTTTGTTCCTGTCTAGTTGTGGATGGGAGTAAAATATTAAAATGGGTCTCATTACACAGGCAGGAGTGTGTCGGATGAATTCAACTGATTGAAAATTGTAGGACAAAAATCGTTGGATTCCATTATTGGTGGCAACTTTACTGACCAGCTAGGCGACTCTACCCTATTCAAAAAGGATTTTGCTCTATGAACGTTTAGATGCTTCCACATTCTTCGTTGGAAATATTCAGAAATAGGCACAAATTTAGGCTTTATTTTTCGATAGGCAGTTACTATAATTTATCACTGCTTGAAATATTACAGAAATCAAATCAGTCAACTCTTTAAAAATACTAATAAGTTTAACCCTTTGAAGACTAAAATTCATCTGCATTATATACATAGGATTCAGTTTTCACCTTACACAATACACAGTTCGCTTCCATTTGAAAGACAAATCAGTTAATGCTGAGTACGGAAACATTCACCGTTCATTGCAAGAACGACATGGGACACAAATTTTATGTTTTGTTGATCGTGCATCTCGATACATTTGTGTACTAAAAACAAACTTGATGCGCTATTTAACCTCAGTTTTGTTCCGTCATTCAACCTCTACATGTTTCGGGCATATTTGTAGCCCATCATCAGGAGGTATACTGTATATACACAACAAATGGTACGTGTTGTGCTTTTCAGTTGACTGTCTGTTGGCCATGGCCAACTAAAAAGCACAAGTATCAATTGTTGTATATATACAGTATACCTCCTGATGATGGTCTACAAATATGCCCGAAACATGTAGAGGTTGAATGACGGAAAAAAAAACAGGATAAATAGCGCATCACGTTGGTTGTTATTACACAGATGGAACACAAAATTCGCCAAGTACGCAAAATGTGTTGTAGTGTTTAGCATGGCGATGCACAATAACAAGTGAAATTTAAAATGTTAATTACGAGGTATTTAATTGTCGAGTGAGGTACGCGGATCACTGTTTTCTTATCTCTGATGCACATGTATCCGTCAAGTGGTCACAGCATGTAGGACAAGACAACGACAATGGCGCTACACATCTGGAGTTTCACTTGCGCATTTGGAAAACAAATAATTTTGTACGACATCTGGCACGGAGCGTGCGGCTTCATTAGCATCTACGTTTCGAGGTGTGGCAAATTAAACGCAAACATTTGAGATGGATGACATAGCAATCGTCTTGTAAATCGTCAGCCCCTCAGAGGAATATCAATACGCCCAATTATTTAGGTCGCAAATATTCAATTAAAGATTGATTAGGAAACATGGCATTGAACTTGACCGAGTGAAACTGAAGGCCACGTAAATAATATGCTACTTCCTCCTTGTGGATCACGCACTTTCACTCCGCACGCACTCGCTCTAATGCATGCGTTTCTACGTGGGAGGTGGGAGGATGCGTATACATCGTGACTGCCCGCATTGTTACTGTCACAATTATTTCGCACCTTCTATTTGTAAAACTTTATGGTTCAGCAAGGCAAAAGAAACCAGGATGTTCAGTCACGTGTAAATATTGTTACAGACGTAACGAAATAATTCTCCGTATATTCACAGACTGCAGGTACAGATCATGACAGATTAACTGGAATGGTCAGCAGGACAACGCTAATGTCCTCCAGGGAAAGTGTTCATTCCGTAAAAATAACGTCGAACAATCCCAACATGGCGTCCTGACCTTGTTACACTATACACTATCTCTTACAGGTAAGCAGGACGATCGTTTTAAATACCGTGTGCCAGGAGCACATGCACAACTGTTAGTAGATAAATTATGAATCATAAAAACTGCCACGTAAATATTATTTGTTTATTGTTGCAAGCAGTACAGACAGTGGATGATTAGTGAATAATTAATTGGAAAATAAGTGGAAGCAGTCGTGGGCCGTTGTAGGTAATATCACATCTGTCAGCAATAATCGACGAAAACACCAACAAACCGCAGTCAGGACAGCTAGTCTTCAAGCCGAGATTTGAAACCGGCACTTCATAAATACAAATCTGGAGAATTACACATTGGTCCGTGACATTATGTTGTTACCCTATAGGCAAAATGAAGCAGTGATTATGAAATGAGTTCTGGGTTTCAGAAAGAGTCAATTCGGAGAACTACATGTCAACGGCCCAACACTATTAAAACGTGTTTTTAAACTGGGTGAGGAAATATGGACTAGATTCAGCCTAATCAGTAGAAATCCTAATGGCCGGTCGTTGTGACCACGGTATTGAACCTTCGGGTACCACAACAGATATATAATTTATATACCACCTGTGAGCTCCCTCATGAGAACCGGAGGCAACAAAGAATTCGCGTGTACTGTATACGCCCAAGTCCCCTGTGAATATCCCACAATAGACAAGAGATAAGTGCATAGCATGCCCGACTAGCACCCAGAAAGTATCGGCACATAATTTAAGGTAACATTGAAAACTCAACCTGACACAACAACATTCCCTCTAATAACCTGTCATTATTAGTCAGAATACAAAAATGCGGTCCACTAATAAGCACACAACGTGACATTTGTGATTTGGTGTTTCAACATCTTTATTGGTGTCGACTACAGTTTTCTGAAACAGGGCACCTTGAAGATCCGCGAACAAATTATTAGTCAACAAGGTGTCGTATGGCAGAAGGTTGTGACCTTCGACACTAGCACTTGCCTCTTTCCATAGACGACATCAGAAAACTGAATCGTATTCTTTATGTAGTGAACGGTCATAATACATAGTTCAGTTTGGCAGGTAGACGAATGTGGAAATAATAAATTTAGAACAAATATCAGCTGGAAGTGGAGAACTGCACGGTGTTCTATTTCACCTTTGACTGTTTCTGACGAAATGCGCTAGGCGTGATGCCCATTTGCAGTAATCTTTCTCTTATTTAAGACACTCTACTAGCCAGCATTTTCCTTATTAGTCTGTTCACTTTCGACGACGAGTATTATTTACACTGTGAGTGTCGGTGTAAACTACATTCTCCACCCAAACTTTTAAGGATTTGTTAGCAGTCCTTCTAGAATCTACTGTGTCTCTAGCATATAGGCTGAAGGTGTTCGGAAATAGGTGGCAGAGAAAGATTTTTGAACGTGACATAGAGCACGAGGAGGCTGGAGAAAATGACCTCACGAAAATCTTCATAATTTTTACCCTTTCGAAATGTTATTTGGTAATAAAATAAAATGATGATGGGCAAGTCAAGTGGCACTAATGAGGCAGAATAAAAATGCATACAGTTTGGTTTAGACGCCTTGCAGGAAAAAGGGAAGAATCGAAGACCTTGGCGTAAATGGTAAGATAGTAATAAAATGGACCTCAAAGAAACAGGATGGGAAGGAATGGACTGGATTCATCTGGCTCAGGACACAGAGAGGTAGCACGAGTTTGTAAACTAACTAATGGAACTTCGAATTCCTTTAACATGCGGGGAAACCTATTAGATGAGAAACTGTAAGCTTCGGAAAAAGAACTCTGCACCATGGAGTTAGCCCAAACGCAAAATATAAGTCCCAGCTCCAACCATCATTTCACTTCGGTTCCTTTATTCTTATTTTTAAAGATTTGATAAGTAATGTTTCTATTCCAATGTTATGCTGAAGTAAAGCTGGGCAATTTCCAGTCTTTTATAACCACCATTACAGAAGAACGGGCGGCTACAGAGAGTGGGTCTGAAATGTAGGATTCAACTCTCCAGCAATGTCATGCCTCAAGGAATAGGCGCCCTTTCAAGTGTAGAAGATCCATGTCATATTACATAATGATGAAATTTAACCTTTACGTAGCCGTCAGTGTGTTGTCCATAATTCCTCCCAACAGAACTTCGTCTTGAGGTGGAACATGAATCAAACTACGTAATCTAGCTGACCTTCCTATCCCGTTATTCTGAGGGCGGAAATATCGAGAAGCCAAGGCCGATTTCCCGGCAAGTGGATTCGGCTGTTCCTTGTAACAAGATCAACAGATGAAGCTGATTTCCTTTGCAGAAGATACGATACGTTTTCATAAACACAACGAGTCTTTAAAAAAAGGTACACTTGTGAATAAAGCCAGAGTTTCCTTTCCTGCATATGATGTCGTAATGGTAGGTACAGACTGAAATAAGTGAAATTCCATCCAAGTCTTCATCTAGCGACATTTCATCGTCACACAATATCCCACAGCGTACAATTCGTGCACAAAGCCAACGCAGTTTTACAAGAGCATTATGCCAAAACTGCAGGCAATGGGGCTCTGCTCAAACTTCGGCTAGACTATGAATATGAAACAGAGAAACTTGTGATAACGAGACAAGTCTTATGGGAAGGTCACGCATTTGTTCCAATTATTTACCGTCACTCCAGCGTCCCTTTCCTTGAAGCAACGGACGCAAGTTAATCATGTACAGCGTAGCGCGTGTTCGGCGTACGAGAACTGAAACGTGCTAAATTTCACTTTCCGGTCCGTTAACCTCTTGGTACATTTCCATGTTTCTTGTTGCCATTGTGCCAAGTAATATGCCCATATTATTATTCATTTTAAAAACAGTACAAGGGAAATGTAACTTCGCCGCAGGCAGTAATATGGATAATGTATTATGAAATTATTAGGCACAGAAAACAAAGTGCATTTAGTGTAAATTCCAAGGCACTTCTGTTAAAACAATAAGTAATAATTCTGCTGTAGCTCTTTTCGGTTATCAGGTGTTGTAGGAAAGATACGACGTTACAGGATATCCTTTCGATTCCATTCTCAGGCTTGAGGATTGGATCAAAAGGATATCCCGAAACGTCGTACTTTTCCTACAGTATTACGCCGCGTAATAACCCAAAAGAACTACAACATTAGTTTCATCGTGGCGAAAGCCATAAATCACAGGTAACATTTACTTCATAGGACAGTAAAAGAGGAAATGTATTTTATATTTGTAGTTCCGTGCATCGTAATTCTAGGTTAAAGAAATCCAAATCCCGAAACATGTAGAGTAATTTAACAGTAAATAAATATCTGCATACAGTTGCATCTTGTTGGATTTCTTCAGCCTAGATGAAATGTAATTTCCGTGCCGTAACTAGTTAGTTATTAATGCGGGTCTTACTCAACTATGCCATCTATAATTAAAACGGTAATGTAGAAGAAATGTACTTACATAGTAAAGTCACATTAGCTTACTTAGCGAAAGCGCATCAGCTTAATTTTCTTACAATAAATATATGGCAATCATAGATAAACACATCTCGTCCAAGTGCTTTGCCTGTAAAAGTGTACATCAACAAAACAAATAGCCTGTAATCCATTGTACACATTTTTGTTCAATTACTTTCTGCACTTCAAACACACAGTAACTTCGCGATCAAGTCTGGGCGCACATTGTTTCATATCCTGCGCAGCTTTTAGATATGGGTTTCAGCCTTTACGTATTGTCATGAGTGGAGATTGTGTGAGGGACAGACAGATTCTACATGCATCGAAAGCTATCAATGTGTAACAACAGTAGAAAGCTGTGTAAATTTGACTACAATGACAACGCATTAAGGGGGAAAAAATCATAGGTATTCACAAAGCACCACCACATACGTCATGATCATTATACAAACACTTATGAAATTTAACATAAAACATAGACCAAGTAATTTCCGGAGTTAAAAATTTAACTATCTATACCTACAAAGATTAATTCAAGTCAAAATCACAATGCAATCGACAGTTAGTTTTGGCGTTGACCTCAAAGCTAGTCTTAGTCGCTCTCTTACATTACAGGGAGGGTTTTCGGTTTACCTGCACCTTGTGTACGTATCTATACAGTGACAACAGCTACATGAATTTGAACTAGCCCACAGTATTCCTTCGGTCATCTGGACTGTATAGTGGGAGGAGTAGTCCGGATTACCCAGGAATCCGGAGAAACTACGTGGCATTGGTAACGTACAAAAAATCACCATTCGGTGCTAAAGCGGAAATAATGTACCTAACATTATACGATGCCGATGATGATGAAGATGATGACGATGACAATAATAATAATAAGGGCTCAATGGGTATGGCAGAGGTAGTACCTTTGTAAGGGGTTGACCCTGCACTGGTCCTCACCAGCCCAGGTGTGCATTAGTGCAAATTGAGGCACCAGCCACTCACTTCCCTGCACACAAGACCGTCCGTGCGTAGTGAGTAACTACACCCGACCAGAGGTGAGCCTGTTTAAACGGAACACGGCGGATCTAGAGGAGTAAACCTCGAAAAAAAAAACCCTAGTCCAAGGTGTACACTACCGTGCCGAGGGACTACAGATGCATCTGAAGTGGAGGGTAAGAAACCGAGAACGGTGAACTCTGAGAAGTGGCGACCCTCAGATTCAAGCAGCCTTACTGCGGCAGGCGGGGCTACACTGCAATGGACAGAAGACATCCCTAGCTACTCGTGGGACAGCGATGATGATTAGAAAACAAAATTGTAATACACAACCAGGAAGAAGGAAAGAGCAGAGGTCCTCTGACAGCA
>Ga0123354_10016824_pt1 | contig 11454 bp, 6 predicted proteins | sample TergutLab28metaG_2_FD_97872 | JGI IMG/M metagenome (GOLD analysis project Ga0123354, IMG submission 97872) | Labiotermes labralis P4 segment gut microbial communities from Petit-Saut dam, French Guiana - Lab288 P4 | ecosystem: Host-associated > Arthropoda: Insects > Digestive system > Gut ... | reverse complement strand
AGCCGAGGTGTGCGCATCAGCGGTAGTAATGCTGGATACACCGTGTTCCGAGGTAGTGTGAAGAGTACTGGCTACCCACTGCATTTAAATCGGCCGGGATGGCGTCAGTTCAGTCGACTACTGGCAGCCGAGGTGTGCACATCAACGGTAGTAATGCTGGATACACCATGTTCCGAGGTAGTGTGAAGGGTACTGGCTACCCACTGCATTCGCCAGTTTCCCCTTCACTTCACCTCCAGTGCGTCAGTGTGTGCCGTCATATTTCAACTGGAGTCTATCTGCCACAGACATTTGTACTGCTTAGAGTCCAGTTGAAATGTGATGGCACAAGTGCAGAGAACATATTTCGTCTTTCGGCGAAACGGACGAGTCCATTTAAATCGGCCGGTGGGGGCGTCAGTTCAGTCGACTACTGACAGCCGAGGTGTGCGCATCAGCTGTAGTAATGTTGGATACATCATGTTCCGAGGTAGTGTGAAGAGTACTGACTACCTAATCCATTCGCCAGTTTCCCCTTCAATTCCCCTCCCGTGCGTCACCGTGTGCCATCACATTTTAGTTGCACACTACTAATGGGAGGGAGGACAGGTTCTTACGGGGTTTTGGTGTGGAAACCTAAAGACATAACTTGGAAGACCTAGGAGCAGATGAACGGATAATACAAAAATAAACTTTAAATAATTCGGTTTGGAGGGCTGAAAAGGATTGATATAGATCAGGGTAAAGGTAAGAGACGGCTATTGTGAAAACGACAAAGAACTTCTTGATTCCATAATATGTGGGGATTTCCCGTATAGATGCAGAAATATCTGGTAGTTACTGAAGAAAGACATTGTTCCATGGAATTAATTAATCGCTGAAAAACACTGCTACATGAAATTATTTATTTAAAATATATCCCAGTCAAAATACAACTGTATTTCATTTTATCAAATACAGTTGTGTAAGCGTCTTGGTGGGGAAACCTGAGGGAAAGTGACCACTGGGGAAACCTAGGAGTAGATGGGTGAATAATATTAGAATGGATCTCCAGGAGGTGGGATGTGGGTATATGGACTGGATTGCGCGGGCCCAGGAGAGAGACAGCAGACAGCAGCGAGGGAATAACAGGTGAAATTTGTCTGTTGTTTTGAATGGGTGTGAAACTTGGTCGTTGTCATTGCGGGAGGAAAGGAAACTGAGGGTGTTTGAGAACATGGTGTTGAAGAGAATATTTGGACCGAGGAGAGAAGAGGTAACGGGGGAATGGAGGAGATTGTATAAAGAGGAGCTAAATGATTTGTAATGCTCACCCAATATTGTGCGGGTGATAAAATCTAGAAGAATGAGATGGGCTGAGCATGTGGCACGTATGGGTGAGGAGAGGGGGGTGTATAGGGTCTTGGTGGGGAAACCGGAGGGAAAGAGACCACTGGGGAGACCTCGGCGTAGATGGGTGGATAATATTAGGATGGATCTGCAGGAGGTAGGATGTAGGTATATGGACTGGATTGGGCTGGCCCAGGATAGAGACAGGTGGCGGACGCTTGTGAGTACGGTAATGAACCTTCGGGTTCCGTGAAATGTGGGGAATTTCTTGACTAGCTACAAACCAGTTAGCTTCTCAAGAAGGACTCTGCACCATGGAGTAAGTAAGTAAGTAAGTAAGTATGTGTTCCTAGATACATATGGACCCAAGAAATAAGAGTAAAATTTTTGTGTAAGATATATGGAAAGGAAGTACCTGAGATGTAAAATTTATAAGATCATCACTAGACTTGACACGAATATTTAAAGTATTTATATGACTGAGATTGGACCGGGTAGCTCAGTCGGTGTAGTGTCTGAGCTACGGGTTGGGCGGTCCGGGATCGAATCCCGGTGGGGACAAGTTCTTCCGCCCTTCTCCAGACAGGCCCTGGGACACATACAGACTTCTGTACAAAGGGTACCGGGTCTTTCCAGGTTACATATATGGCCGGAGTGTGGGGCTGACCCTCCCTGAATTTAATCTAGGGTCGAGGTCCTAGAAAGGGTAGTACTATAACTCTGCCAACACTAAGGGATTCGTGGCCCTATAAAAAGTATGAGTAAAGGTACGGCCAAACATAAACTAAACTAAACTAACTCTACCGACATTAAGGGCTTTCGTGGCCCTCTAAAAATTGTGAGTAGAGTTATAGCCTAACCTAACCTAACCTAACATAACGTAACTTAACCTAACGTAACTTAATTTAACTCTACCCACACTAAGGGTAAACGTGGCACTCTAAAAAGTGTGAGTACAAGTATAGCCTAAACTAACTAAACCTAAACTAATCTAACTCTACCCATAATAAGGGATTTAGTGGCCCTCTAAAAAGTGTGAGTAGAAGTTCAACCAAAACTACCCTAAAATAAACTAACCTAAACTAACCTAACCTAATTTAACCTAAGCTAACCTAACCTAATCTAACCTAGCTCTACCCACACTAAGGTCTTCTTGGCCCTCTAAAAAGTGTGAGTAAAGGTAGAGCCTAAACTAACCTAACCTAACATAACCTTACTTAAACTAAACTAACTCTACACAGTCTAAGTGTTTTCCTGGCCCTCTAAAAATTGTGAGTAGAGATATAGCCTAAACTAACCTAACCTAACCTAACCTACCCTAACTTAACCTAACTTAACCTAACTAAACTTAACATAAACTAACCTAAATCTACCCAAATTAAGGGCATTCGTGGCCCTCTAAATGTGTGAGTAGAGTTATAGCCTAAAATAACCTATCCAAAACTAACCTTACCTAACATAACCTAACCTAACCTAACTCTACCCACACAAAGAGCTTTCGTGGCCCTCTAAAAATTGTGAGTAGAGGTATAGCCTAAAGAAACCTAACAAAACCTAAATTAACCTAACCTAAACTAACCTAACTCTACCCAAAATAAGGGCTTTCGTGGCCCTCTAAAAAGTGTGAGAAGAGGTATAGCCTAACCTAACCTAACCAAACCTAAAATAATCTAAACCAACTTAACCAAACTTAACCTAATATAAACTAACATAAATCTACCAACACTAAGGGCTTTCGTGCAGCTCTATAATGGGTGAGTAGAGGTATAGCCTAAACTAACCTAACTTAAAATAATCTAACCTAACGAAATCTAACCTAACTTAACCTAATAAAGCCTAACTCTACAAATATTAAGGGCTTTCGTGGCCCACTAAAAAATGTGTATAGATGTATAGCCTAACCTAACCTAATTTCACGTAACCAAACCTAACTTAAACTAACATAGTTCTAACCACAACAAGGGCTTTCGTGGCCTTCTAAAAAGTGTGAATAGAGTTATAACCTAACCTAACATAACATAAACTAATCTAACCTAACCTAAACAAATTTAACCTAACCTAATATAAAATAATTCTACACACACTAAGTGTTTTGGTGGCCTTCTAAAAAGTATGAGTAGGTGTAGAGCCTAACCTAACCTATCTTAATATAACTTAGCCTAACCTAACCTAACCTAAACTAACATAACTTAAACTAAATTAACTCTACCCACATTAAGGGCTTTAATATTCCTTTAAAAGTGTGAGTAGAGGTATAGCCTAACTAAACTAACCTAACCTAACCTAACATAATCAAACCTAACATAAACTAACGTAACATAACCTAAAATAAAGTAGCCTAACCTAACATAAACTAGAATAAATTAACACAACCTAACCTAACCAAACTTCACCTAAACTAACCTAAAATAACCTAACCTAAACTAACCTAACCTAATGAAACCTAACCTAACCTAACATAACCTAAACTAACTTAGCCTAACATAAAATATCGTAACCTAAACTAAATTATCCTAAACAAAACTAACTTACCCCCAATACGGGCTTTCGTGGCCCTCTAAAAAGTGTGAGTAGAGGTATAGCCTAACCTAAAATAACCTAACCTAAACTAACATAACGTAACCTAACATAACCTAACCTAATATAAACTAACCTAGACTAAACTAGCCTAAACTAACCTAACCTAACCTAATCTAACGTAAAATAACACAGCCTCACCTAGCCTAAATTAACTTAACTTAACCTAACGTAATATAAATTATCATAACCTAGCCTAACATAACCTAAACAAACCTAACATAACACATCCTAAACTAAAATAACCAAACCTAACCTAACCTAAACAAACGTAACGTAAACTACACTAAACTAACCTAACCTAACACAATCTAAATTAGCCTACCATACTATAACTTATATTAACCTAGCCTAAAATAAACTAAAATAACCTAACATAACTTAACCTAAAATAACATTACCTAACATAAACTAACCTAAACTACCCTAACCTAAACTAACCTAACCTAGAAAACCTAACGTAAAATAACTTATCATAAACTAATCTATCCTAACCAAATATAACCTAACATAACATAAACTAACCTAACCTAATCTAACAAAATCGAACGTCACTTAACTTAATCTAAACAAGCCTAAACCAACCGAAATTAAACTAACATAATTTAACCTAACCTAACCTAGCCTAGCCTATTCTATTCAAACCTAAACTAACCTAACTTAACTTAACCTAACCCAACATAACCTACCTAACAAAACCAAACTTAACCTAACCAAAATTAACCTAACCTAAACTAACCTAACTCCACCCACTCAAAGGGCTTTCGTGGCCCTCTAAATAGTGTGTGTAGAAATATTGCATAACCTTAATTAACCTAACCTAAATTAACCTAAATTAACCTGACATAACCTGACCAAAACCAGACCTAACTTAAACTAACCTAACCTAACCTAACTTAACCTAAACTAATCTAACCCCAACTAACCTAACCTAACCAACTCTAACCTAACCTAACCTGACCTAACTTCACCTAACCTGACCTAAATTAAACTAACCTAACCTAAACGAACCTAACCTAAATCAACGTAACCTAACCTAACCAAACCTAACCTAAACTAACCTAACCTAACCTAACGAAACCTAAACTAACCTAACGGAACCGGACCTAACATAAATTAACCTGCAATAACTTCACTTGACCTGACGTAAACTAACCAAACCTAAACTAACACAACATAACCTAACCTACCCTAAGCTAACCTAACATAACTTAACCTAAACTAACCTGACCTAACCTATCATAACATAACCTAACATAACTTAACATAACCTAACCCAATCTTACCTAACCTGAACTAACCTAACCTAACCGGACGTAACCTGACCTAAACTAACCTAACCTAACCAAACCTGACTTAAACTAAACTAAACTAACCTAAATTAACCTGAAATAACCAAACATAAACTAACCAAACCTAAACTAACCTAACCTAACCTTATCTAACCTAACATAACCTAACGCAAACTAACCTAAAATAAACCAACCCAACCTAACCTAAATTAACCTAAGCTAACCTAACCTAATTTAACTTAACCTATCCTAAATTAACCTAACCTAAATTAACCTAATATAACCTAACCAAAACTAACCTGACCGGACTCGATCTGACTGAACCTAACCTAACCTAACCTAAACTAATATAACCTAAACTAACCTAAATTAACATAACCTAACCAGACCTAACCTAACCGAACCTAACCTAAACTAACTTAACCTAAAGTAACTTAAACTAACCTAACCTAACCTAAATAAACCTAACATTAACTGACTTAAACTGACTTGACATGAACTGACCTGAACTGACGTGACCTGACCTGACATAACCTGACTTAACCTGACCTGACCAGACCTGACCTGACCTAACCTCACCTAACATTACCTAAACTAACCTGACACAACCTGACATAACTTGACATAACCTGACTTAACCGGACCTAACTTGATTTGCCCTGAAATAACCTGGCCTAACCTGACCTAACCTGAACTTACCTAACCTAACTTAACCTAACCTAAACTAACTTAATCTAAACTAACCTTACCTAACCTAACCTAACCTAACCAAACCTAACCTAACTTATGTTACACATAAAATGAGCCTGCACGCCGGTATCCCTCATAACGCACGCGGAACTAATTTCAATGTATCCTTCCGCTTTGCAAGAATCGCTGTTATCAGGCCATTTCCAGAATGTACCAGATCAGAGGGCTGTATGCTTGTTGCAGGGCCGACAGCAACTGCACTGTGAGTCAGTATGGATGTGACTACCCAGTAAGAATAAGCCACGAAAGTCAAACGGCGCGAAACAAGATACTGCGTCCTTTATGACGTGCTTGTTGCTAGGGCAAAAACGAGGACAGAAGACCTACAGCGCATAACGCTGTGTAATTCCCAAACTCTTGTAATCAGTAAAGTATTGTTACAAATTAACACGAGTTAGACGTCCAGTGAGATTCGTTTCCGGTTGCAAAATATGAGATTCTCATAACGTTGATGCCGGGGGTTCAGGTCCTGTAACTAACTAACGAACAACATGGGGCAGAGTCCTTCCTGTGAAGTTAACAGGTCATCACTTAGTGAAGAAAATTCCCAGCATTATGTGGAACCCGAAGTTTCATTACCGCATTCACAAGCGCCCTATCATGAGCCAGAGTAATCCAGTCAATGCCTCCCCATCATATTTCTTGAATATACATTTTAATAGTATTCTCCCATCTACATCTACATTTTTCCAGTGGTCTCTTTCCCTTAGGTCACCCTGCCAAAATCCTGTATGCATCTTTCCTATCCCCCATGCGTGCCACATGCCCCGCTCATCTCCTTGATTTAGTCACCCGAATGATATGTGGTGAGGTCCAATGGGTTGTTACAAAGTAGAAAATAAAATTATGTACTTTCTTTATTTCCCGAAGTACTGCTCTGTGGATTTTCACATAATATTTTTCCCAGTTTATAATCCGAATGATCTTGGTTCGCGCACTTCGGTTTCGAGTCCAGTCGCTTTCTAGAAGTGCATATTCATGTTTTGAGTCTCTAATATTAGGTAATCGACTTGTACATGTGTAACCCTCCTTACTCAACAGAGGTGGTAGCTCAGAACTGCTGACGGTGTAACACAGGCCTGACAGAAAACAGTGCTATCATTGCAGGATGACTGACACAGAAGCCATGCAGTATCACACGCGTCCTATAGAATATCTTTGTCTTAAGAATTTCTTGGAATAGATGAGTTGAAGAACGCGTTATCTAAAGTCTTTTACAAGGTGGGGCAAAATAACCTCCGCAACTTTTAAGGTGAATAACAAACAAAGTATTCGAGATACAAATATTTTATTTTTGGATTCTGAAACTACAACATGGGATGTTTTAAATCGCATAGTCCTAAAAAGAATATCTTGCAAGTGGTGGCCGTTGTTTGCGTGGTGTTTGCGTGCAGAGCGCCTGGGGAGACTGCAAAACGGACCGTCTGACATCCTCGATGTTCTCTGGTGTTCGAGAGGTCCGTGGTCGTCCTCATCTTTTTTTCAGACACACTTCCCGTTTCCCTGAAGTTCTCAACACACAACAGAATGGATTTTCGGTCCGGTACTCGGTCCCGAGGGGGGATTTGGTAGCGAGTACGGAACGCACGCTGCACCGCTACGATAGAGTGATTTTGCGAAAAGTAGGTTTCGACGGCAAATGGGCGCTGCTCATTCGACCACACCATCTTTACGACTGCGGAGTGTTGTAACGGGAACTTCCCAACTACCTGCACCTTTCGAGCCCAACCCCACCCTTCTAAGGCCTCCCCTCCCTTCACAATGCCCTACTGAAAATACGGAGGGCATTTTGCCTCACCCTGTATATCGCATTAGAGCTTAGTGCACTGCTATTGGCTCCTCAGTCCGGTCATAAAATGTACACCTTGTTTGTATATATCTGAATAAAATGTATCGTCAGAGAGATACAGTTTAGTTGTAGGATATACAACGGAAAAGTTTCGTTTCGTTACTGAGAGGAAACATGCCTGACCTGCGTGTATGTGGAAGCGCCTCTGACAGACGGAGACAAATTTACTGGTATTTTAAACTGGTGCGTAATATTTTGCATGATATGAAGATTAGGTTCGAAAAAATAAATACATAAGACTAGGAATGGAAGAGAAGTGAAGAGAATAAAAAGAAAGGCAAAACATAGAAAAGAATAAAATGTGACAGAAATGTAGACACTAAAGACATAAAAAATAAATAAGAAGAAGAAGAGGAAGAAAGAGGAAGCGTAAACTTTTATTTCCTAATTAAAATAAATTAATGGTGAATTTGGTTTGAACGCTTTGGTGTGACGAGGAAACAGCTGACAGGAAACAAATCTCCCTCCTTATTGCCCCCTATGTTTAAAGACATTTCGAATTTCAAAAACTTTCATGGTATATGACCATCATCTTCCCATTTAAACCAAAATTTAATTGATGCCGGGGGGGGGGGATATTAGATTTATGTAAAGAAATATTTTGATATGTTCTTCAGTACTTTACATAAAAATGGTTTCGTCTTGTCTCGATTTCATTCAACGAAAATGGACAGCAGTTCCTAGAGAGGGTACCAACAGTTTGTGTGCATCACACAGCAGGAACTAGAAACATTCCGCCATTGTTTGTGGAATTGAGTAAAATACAAATAGACAACAATGGGATTAGCTCAAGACCATTCAGTACACTGGGTTGATTATTTACTTAATTAATTACTTGCTCACTTAATTACTTAATTACTTACTTACTTAATTACATACTTACTTAATTACCTACTTACTTACTTACTCACTTAATTACTTACTTACTTCATTACCTACTTACTCACTCACTCACTTACTTACTTACTTACTTACTTACTTACTTACTTACTTACTTACTCCACGGAGCAGAGTCCTTCATAAGAAGCTAACCGGTTTGCAGCCAGTCAACAAATTCCCCGTATTTTATGGAACCCGAAGGTTCATTACCGCAGTCACAAGTACCTGTCACCTGTCCCTTTCCAGAGCCAGCTCAATCCAGTCCAGACCCCCACATCCTGAAAATTCTTTTTAATATGATTCTACCATCTGCTCCTGGGTCTTCCCAGTGGTCTCTTTCCCTTAGGTTTCCCCACCAAAACCCTATACATGCCTCTCCCCTCACCCTTACGTGCCACATGCTCCGCCCACCTCATTCTTCTCGATTTTATCACCCGCACAATATTAGGTGAGCAGATCATTAAGCTCCTCATTATGTAGTTTTCTCCACTCCCTTGTTACCTCAACCCTCTGACACCAAGATATCCCGTCAACACCCTATTCTCAAACACCCTCATCCTACGTTCCTCCCTCAATGTCAGCAACCAAGTTTCACACCCATATAAAACAACTGGTATAATTATAGTTCTGTATATCTTAATCTTTAAATGTTTGGATAGCAAACTGGACGACAAAAGACTCTGTGCCGAATGATATCAAGCATTATCTGACTTCAATCTGCTCTTAGTTTCTTCCTGAATAGAATTTTGATTTGACGCTGGGTTGATACAACTCACACTCTAATCCTTATTGCCCAGGCTGGAAAATCATACAAGGATCTGCTAGCGTTATGGATAAAATGTGAACAAGTGAGGAAGATTTTGGCTTCTGAGGACACTAACACTAGTTTTTGAAACTTATGCATCCAGTTGTGTTGGAGTTTAAATAAGACGTAAATAGACAGACCATCAAAACGTAACTTTATAAAACAAAGATTCCCTCAGCTCACTATTCCACGTACCACGATGTGAGCAAGACGCTGGCCACTGGGCGACCTTGATCTTGACATTGCACTCTGTACTCAGTATGAAATCTCCGTGCGACTCCTGAAATCAGAACTTCACAGAGTCAAATACCGACGCCTACCAATTCTAAAAATTTGAAAGATTTTTAAATTTGCATTTTAAATTTTTAATTCTTATTGTCACAAAGTTTTTAGTCCTGAACTGAATGTACAAAAAGTGGATTGTAACAGTTTTTAATAAGCGAGATCTGTCTTCCATACTATGACGTTATACTTCCTTAATATGTCTTAGATATGGGTCTAATAATGAGTCCATTTTGGTCGAATTTGTATCTGAGTAAACTTATGTTTTGATGGTCTATCTGATTACAGTAGGATATGCTACAACGAACGATGCTACAACGAACAGTTTTATCAATAAAATCAGGACACTACAACGAACGAAGATGCTACAACAAACAGTTTTATCAACAAAATCAGGACGCTACAACGAACGAAGATGCTACAACGAACAGCTCTTATCAATAAAATCAGGACGCTACAACAAAGGAAGATGCTACAACGAACATTTCTATCAATAAAATCAGGACGCTACAACGAAGATGCTACAACGAACAGCTCTTATCAATAAAATCAGGACGCTACAACAAAGGAAGATGCTACAACGAACATTTCTATCAATAAAATCAGGACGCTACAACGAACGCGGAGAAATATTACTTATAATGGAAAGTTCGATCATAGTTTTCACTAAGGACAGATTGTTTATGTTTTTCGAAATTGGATTTACTGTGAACAAAAGTTAAATAAATATATTTTATATTAATTTTACAGCTATAGTTTTCATTTTGCATTATATTTTCCCCGTTTAAATGATCGTGTTTGGATGGTAACTTTGCTGTAGGCTGTGGGCCGGTCTGGAACGGATTACCCCTGAATACATATATTTCAATATATGCTAGAACGAACAGATGTTTAAACGAACGAGGTTCTAGAACCAACTACGTTCGTTCTAGCATACCCCTACGTAATTCTTATTTGTACCCAAACTACTTGTTTACGCTCCCTGCTGTACTGCAGGCAGCTGTAAACCCGACATCACACGTTGATATACACAAACGTTTGTACCTGTCTTGCACTAAGTGGTGAAGTGAAACGCACAAAAAGAAGGACAGAGCCATCCAATTGCAATGGCGGGCCTTTTAGATTCAGATCAAGCTTAGCCCTTTAAACGCCCAAATAAATGCAATCTTCCATCTGCTGGCATTGTTAGGAGCTCACCATATTCTCCACGTTCGCAGAATAAGGTTTAATACAGGAACAGAAGCAAAGTTTGACCAACTAACTCCTTGCAACGCAGTCCTCGAAAATCTAACAGGTCCTCAGTTAGTGAAAATATTTCCCCCATCTTATAAAAAGAGCAGAAAGTTTGTGCGCTGAAAATATTAACTTCATTAATGTAATTTGTTTCAATCACCGAGTTATTTATACTTTTAATTTCCTTTATGCTTATTTATACTTTGTCTTTCTTAAAATCAACGGGAAAGCAGTCCCTACATTGGATAATTTCCATGCCGTTGTGTATACGTAACCAATGTATTAATTAATCTTTTGGCGCCGGAATTATTTTTTTAATTTTAGCACACCCTGTATATAAAATGTGAATAATACACGAACCAAATACGTTAGAATTATGAAACAAACTGCATTTTGAAGAGAAAGAAACGGAGAGTATATACCATGTTTAAAATATTCAGTACCTATATTTGTTGAATAAATATATAAAATGCAACTTT
>Ga0123354_10016822_pt1 | contig 11454 bp, 12 predicted proteins | sample TergutLab28metaG_2_FD_97872 | JGI IMG/M metagenome (GOLD analysis project Ga0123354, IMG submission 97872) | Labiotermes labralis P4 segment gut microbial communities from Petit-Saut dam, French Guiana - Lab288 P4 | ecosystem: Host-associated > Arthropoda: Insects > Digestive system > Gut ... | reverse complement strand
GAAAAAACACACACCGAAAAAAAAGAGCGTTGTTGTTTTATACTCCTTCCATAGGGAGGCAGATGGAGCGGGGGGCCGCGGGGGGGGGGGGGGGGGGGGGAATGCACACGCGCGCACACACACACCATACCCCCTTTATGTGAATGGCACACATCAAATATGCAAAGCTGACCAGTGCATCACTGCCCGTGTCCTACCAGCCCATCTACCTAACAATATGCATGTCCAAGAGAAGTATCCTATGCATTCATCCTACCATGCAACCTCGTCATACGGCTGTGTACAGTCACTAACATTGGTACACACTTTGATTCAATTTAGGCAAACTTTTACCGACGTCTTTACTTGACAAATGTCAAGCACACTGTAAATAATGTGATGTTTAGAATAGTCACATACACACACACCTATTAACCGTCTGACGCCTAACGACCCGTATAGGGGTCGTACCACACCACTAACCTCTAAACGTTGCATTTTATACGAAGGTAGACCAAATATAAACTGACCTCTGTCAGTTGCAACCAGCGAATGAGCACGATTGGGTAACGACCTTGTGTGGCGGTGTGGTGGAGACTGGGGACCCTACTCACCTCACTGTCAGACTCTCCCTTCTCCTCAGTTAGTTGAATTCAAGATGAGCGAGAGTGAGGTGCCAATTACTATTGCGCAACGTGTTGTAATAAAGTTCCTAACCAACGAAAACATTAGGCCCAATGAAACATGGCATAGATGTGGCGCACAATACGGGGAATCAACAGTATCAAAGATGCAAGTGAAATTCTAGCATAAAGAGTTTCATACATGAAGAGATGCTGTGCAAAACACAAGTCATCAATGATGCCCAAGGACAAGCATCACCCCCAGAGGATATTGCATCAGTTCGTGACCTTATTGAAGGCGATCATCAGCTTACTGCGGTTGAAATTTGTCAGGAGCTCGGTACGCGTATCAGCTATGGGAGCGTGCAGTCCATCATCAAAAATGAGCTGCTGTTTCGAAAAATTTTGGCCCGATGGGTACCCATGAGAATGCCAGATCCCATTCCACATCCCTAACCCAAGAAAAATTGGCTCAGATGTACTGGACTGCCCTAGAACACCCGCCGTACAGCCCGGACCTCTCCCCTAGCGACTACCACGTTTGGACCCCTTAAGGAGGCGCTAGGGGGGCAGCGTTTCGATGATGATGAGCAGGTCAAGAATTTCGTGCGTAAGTGGCTACAGACGCGTCCTCCTTCATTCGACGACGGAGGAATAAAAAAACTCCCAATCCGCTGACAAAAATGCATAGAGAAAGGTGGAAACTATGTAGAAAAGTGAGAATTTTTTTATTTTGTAAAATTATGTTTCAATAAAAAATTGAAAGCTGAGGTCGGTTTATATTTGATCTACCCTCGTATATTTATTCAACAAATATAGGTATTGAATATTTTAAACATGGTACATATGCTCCGTATTTTTCTCTTCAAAATGCAGTTTGTTTCACAATTCTAATGTATTTGGTTCCTGTATTACTCATATTTTATACACAGTGTGCGCTAAAATTAAAAAAATAATTCTGGCGCCAAAAGGTTAATCACCATAATTATGATTCCAGCTGTACACTTACATCCATCCCATTTTCAGGTATCAAATTTTAGGTCCCCGCACATAGAGGTATCCCCCACCCTGGCCTTACACAAAGCTGGCTTTACTTACTTACTCCATACAACAGAGTCCTTCTCGAGCAAGTAACCACTTCTCAGTCACAATATTCCCCACATTTTATGGAACCCGAAGTTTCATTACACACACGCCTGTGCCCGTCACCAGTCCCAATCCTAATCCAGATCAATACACCTCATGCCCCCACATACCACTACCCCAAGATCCAACTTAATATTATCCGCCCGTCTACATCTGGATCTTCCAAGTGGTCTCTTTCCCTCAGATTTCCCCACCTAAACCCTGTATACACCTCTACACTCCTTCATACATGCTACATGCACAGCCCATCTCATTCTTCTCCATTTGTTCACTTGAACAATATTGGGAGAGGAGTACAGATCATAAAGCTCCCAGATATTCTCCTCGACACCCTATTCTCAAACACTCTCAGCCCACATTCATTCCTCAATGTGAATGACCAATGACACCCACACAAAACAACACGCAAAATTTTAGTTCTCTATATCTTAATCTTTAAATTTTTGGACAGCAAACTGAAGACAAGAGATTCTTCACTTAATTATACCAACTTCAATCTGCTCTTAATTTCTTCCTGAATAGAATTTTCATACGTTAGGGTTGTTTCCAAATATTCGAAATGTTCCATCCTTTCAAAGGAACTGTTATCGATCTTTATATTGTGACTTCATCCTGCATTCTTATCTCAAGACATGACCATGTACTTAGTTTTATCAACATTTACTTCTGGACCAATCCTCTTACTAGCAACTACCAAAGCTTCTGTGTTTTTGTCTATAGCAGGTATATTTCGGCCCAGTATATTAACATCAATCAGCATAAGCCACAAGCTGATGTGTACAATTTAACTTCAAGCCATCCTGGTTTTCCTGAACCTTCCTAATGGCATACTCTAAAGCAAAGCTGAAAAGCAATGGCGATAAAGCATCTCCTTGTTTCAAACCATTCCTAACAGGAAACATGTCACACAAATGCTTGCCTACCCTGTCTCTGCTACAGGTTTCATTCAGACACATTCTTTTAGCAGTTTCAAGGGGATACCAAACTCAATAAGAACATTACACACAACCTCACTCCCAACTGAAACACAAGCTCTTTTGAAGTCTATAAACAGATGACACACTGCTTCATTTTATTTCCTTTTTCCTGAAATATCTGATGAACGCAGAATATATGATCAGTAGTTGACCTCTTGCGTCAAAATCCACATCGATGATCCCCATTAATTTCCTCTGCACATGGGGTCAGCCTTGACAGGAGAATATTGTATAGAATTTTGTACATAGTTGACAGAATTGACATGTCCCTATAATTATTACAATCTGTTTTATCACCCTTCTTATAAATGCGCACAACGAACAGCTTGTTACACTCCTCAGGCAATTCCTCCTTATTACTAACAGAATTAACAAGTTTATGGATCTCAGAGTGAATTGTCCTACTCCCTGATTCAAACAATTTCGCTGGGATTTGATCAATACCTGGTGATTTGGGTCTTTTTATCTTTTCCATAGACATCTCAACCTCAAATGCACTTGGTTCAGGTACTAGTGGTTCTGCTGTACGTATTTCTGTCTAGCATCCCTAACCCCATGCAAAATGATCAGCTGGAAGATACGGTTCCTCCACCTAACCAAAATAATGTAGCAGTCTGTAACCAAATCAACCTTCTCATCCCTTACTATATTAGATATAGGCTGGTAACCCTTCTTAAAATCATTGATGCCTCTATAAAATCTCTGATATTTTTTATCTTACTATTAGTTTCAAGTTCATCAATTTTAGCTTTCAGATATTCCTTCTTTTTGTTCCTGAAATGTCCGCTAGCTTCAAGTGGTTGCTACATTTTTGAAAATGGCTGTGACAGTGATGGGGTCATCTTGTATACTCAGTTAATGCTGTATGTACTTCCACGACTTTCTAATGCCACTCATTTCAACCACTTTAGAAGTTTCATTACCTTAAAGCCTTCACTGCAAAATTTAAACAACCAGACCATACTTCACCACACAAATATGAAACTGGTATTATGTAGAAGTAATCCCATTACAAGCCCTGTGTGGCCCAGGGGGTGTGTACAGCTATAGCTCTACAATGACCGAAGCATTAGAAGGGGGTGAGTGGTCAGCGGCACGCCCCGGCCGCACTTTACCCCCTGGATCGACCCGGTACCCATTGTACAGGATGCTGGCTAGGCCCAAGGGCCAGTCTGGATGGGCAGAAAATCTTGTCCCCAGCGGGATTTGACCCTGGACCATCCAGCCCGTAGTCAATCGCTATACTGACTGAGCTACCCAGCCCCTGTAGAAGCATACATGCACGTGTTATATCAGGAGTTACAACAATTATGAAATTTTGCTCATAAAAAGTTATAAAGCATTCAACCTTATAGAGGGTTTGTAAAAGGATAAACGATACAGATGGCATAAGCATTCAATTCTGTGACCTTACTCATGACTTCACTAACGAACTTACCTGCATTTTGCTGTCCGCTAGGCCCTTGACTAGAACCTCCACTACCCGCATTCCTGTTCACACTGCTGCTGTTTCCCCACTGGCTCTGGGCAGATGTGTTGCCTTGTCCTTGTGCGTTCCCTCCCCATCCTCCGGCCGAGGAGTTTGAATTGTTATTATTGTTTGAGTTGCCACCGGAGGGAGTTCCCCAACTTGAAGTTCCGCTGTTCAGCGAACTCTCTCCACCGCCACGCAGCCCGAGCCCAGGAGGGATGCCCCACCTGGCATTCGTTGCTGGTCCTCCATTTAAAGCACTCCAAGACCTGGTCAGCTGAGTCGCATAATGAATTAGGAGCCCAGAAGCGGAAGATTCCATTCCCTCAACATGATTTGTTACATTACTACTAGAATTAAGATTATTAAAGCTTGGTGGTGGGTTACTGTCAGTTTTACCCTGGACTGTTGTTGCATTCATGGCAGACACAAGGAAAGGCTTTTCACTCTCTGCTGTAACCCCTTTACCTTGTGACTTGGGAATGTTGAAACATGGAGTCACACTCCACAGTTTGTTACTGTCGTTGTTGGCATCTTGATTCGCCAGTTTCCGGGACTCGACAGTTTCCCCGGAACTGTTAATTTTTTGGAAATTCTTAACATTAATAAGATTATTATCCTGATCTGAAAGAGCACCAGTAGTACGTTTCATTTCTCCCCCCACTCGCTTAGCCTTTATCTCACTTTGTCCATCATCTGCTGACAGGAAATTGTCCTGTGGAACACAGTCATCAACAAATGAACCACTCACTGCCTCTACACTACTAAGGTTAATAATATGTTGGCTAACGGTAGTAATAGTATTTGGATTTTCAATGGCCTGAGTGACATGGGTGGGCTCCACATCCATTGTAGTTGTTGTGGTAAAGCTGGTGGTGTGACTTTGTGCACATTTAGACAGACTATTGCTGCTGGAAGAACCATGGTGACTGGCAAACATTGCATTGAAGCCCTGCAAACAAAAACAAGCATTACAGGCCCAAGTTCCAAAACATCTCAAGAGCAGAACTTAGGACATTCTGTGGACATAAATACAGTGTAACCATCTTAAGAGGCGGCAAGCGGAGGCACACTTGTTTAAGGCACAGCGCCACAAACCGTAAGGTCGCGGGTTCGATTCCCGATGTTGTAAATGGGATTTTTCATTGACATAATCCTTTTGGCCACACTGTGACCCTGTGGTTGATTCAGCCTCTAACAGAAACGAGTACCAGGAATATTTCATGGGGGGGTAAAGGCGGCTGGTGCTTATGGCTGACAACCTTACCACCTTCATGTGCCAAATGTATTGTAATCTGTGAGTCTCAACCTCCTGGAAGCCTCAGGGCCTATCGAGGACTGTAATGAAACTGCCTTTCAACCATCTTAAAGAGGTTCTGGAGAAAATACAACACACTTAAGCTTGTTAAGTGGTAAAATGTCTTAAAAGGATAAGCATGAACAAAATGTATAATTCTGTAATTCTACACTGAAATTCACATACCCTTTACTCAAATACTATTTTACATTAATGCCACATGAATCAACTCTCAACATCGGACCGCATTTCAAATTGTGTTACTCTTGACCACGCACCTACTTAACATTCAGCACATCAACCAACAAACGCACTCAATAAAAAAACAGTACAATACAATCATAAAACACAATTCAACACCGTAAGTATTAACAACTACGTAATTAGGCCCTGGAGTGCCATCCTCAGCCAGTCTATTAAAGCAGGTACTTACTGCCCACACTGTCATTATCAAAGTATTAAAATTCTACAATACATAAAGTTTGTAAACATAAGCTCACAAATGTTGTATGCTTTCTACCGGGTAATTCCTCAGCATCTGAATTTTATATGCCGACGATTCAGAACGTCTGTTCCATCTACATAGGCCTATGCAGACAGAACAGACGGAACGTTCCGAGATGTCGGCGCATAAAATTCAGACGCCAGGGAATTACCCAGAAGAAAGCATACAACATTCAAAACACAGCAAAAGTTTAAAATCAGGAATAAACTCACAATGCTGCGATATCAGGACCATTTGGTAGTCAGCTTCTTCAAATATAAGCTCGCAGCCAGTTCGTTTAGTCTGGAGCACGTACACAAACATCTACCTCAATGTGATCCAAAGGGATCTCATCCAGATAGTGTATGAAGATTACTCTGTTGGGCAACGGCGATGTAGTGAACACCCCATCACCCAAATTTTAATATTCTGATCATGACAGTGAGAGTGGTTAATATTTGGAACGGTGTGTTCGCCGTGGCATCCTTGCTTGAAGAGATTGTCAATGGCACTCTGGTGCCGAAACATGTAGGAGTTAACACTTACCATAAATTGTATGTTAACATTCATATTTACTAACAGCATTTGTTGGTAATGTATCGAACACATTTCAAATCTAACTTCTTTAGTGAAATGCTGTTCTTCTGACACAAGCACAACTGATGCATGAAGATCCCATTCTTGCTGGGAACATTCCACAAATACCGTATTTACTAGAATGCAAGGCAACTTTCTTTCCCTACATTTGGCGCTAAAATATGCAACGCCACTTGAAATTCGCATATAAAGCACCACACAAGACTACGTCAAACCAGAACGCAGAGCCAAACCAAGGCCTGCATCCCCAAATAACATTAAGTCTTTGCTCAAGTGAGATATTACACAGCATAAGGTGGTAATTCTGCACCAAAGTTTTGGCACAACCTACTGGTCCCAGCTATGAGGGTCAAGAAATCCAAAACACAGCACAAGTTAACTGATATAACCTTCTTTTTTGGGACTTTATCCATCACCTGATTTCTTAAACATGCGTTTCAGAAGCCGGCTCTGCTTCCAACCTGGTGGACCTATTAGATTGAATTATTCTCAATCCCTGGCTACCATAGAAACAGTAACTTGTTACGAAAGGTAGCTGAGAACAGGTCTAGTCCAACGGTAGTAACAGGAAAATGGACCGTAAAATATTAAAAATGAACTAAAAGACCAGACCAATCTACAAATCACAAAACCATAAAAACAGCCATGAATTCAGACTGATCAGACCACAGATAGGACATAAAAATCCAAACCATTTGTATTTAAATTTTGAACAATCCTAAAATATCAGCACAACACAAAATTTACTCACCACAACCACTTGGAACCTGGTATCTGTGCACCACTGGTCTACTGTACCAACATTACAACCACACCTTACAATGAATGCATCAGTCAGTAATAATTCTGCATCTCTATTTACAAGTTCCTCCGTTCACACTTTCCCAGTTCTATGCTACCAGCAACATTTTTAAATAGCAGTTTCTTTCAACCGCCCTACCAGTGTATTCTGAGGTAGATGTACATAGCTTGGGACACATACACCTGCTTACATAACAAAAAAAGATTTGTGTTTTAACACATCCAATAGATTGCCCACCTGTTCTGCACCGTGGCTGGTCACATGGGACGGAGGCTCCGCGGTGCCACAACTTGAGCTGGATATCACAGACGCTGAGAATATCACCGTAGGGAACAGACAAGAGGTCAGGTCAGCTCCAGCCTTACCTCCACCTTTCCCTAGGCTCACCTGGCACAAGGCCTCAGACTTGGAACTGGGGTTGGGGTGGTAATGAGTACATCCACAGGATTCACACCCTGTAAAAAAAGGGTTACATACATGCTGGTTGCCACTCTGGTATCCATTTAGTGCCGTCCCAAATCTTATCCCTGCAAACCCAGCCATAACATGGACATCACCACAATACAAAGTTGCAAATCTCTTGCATTCTGTCATATCTGAGAAGAACATTAACAGCGTACAGTACACAACAAAGCTAAGGTAGTAGCAGCACCAGTAGTAGTACAGGAATGCTACTACCATTTCAAAACCATACTTTGATGAACTGTGGTTTACCATACACAGGCATATGTTATACCGTAACTGCACTTGTTACGACTGTCTTCCTGAAGATAAACCCTCGGGTTCGAAACATGTACATGCAGAAGATATTGTGAAAAAATTAATTAAATTTAACAGAGGTGTATTTGGTTGGTCTAAATTATATATCCACAAAAAAAATTAACGTAAAAAAAAAATTACAAACTTATCAAACCGAATGTTTCTATTTATAGGCTGTTGTCTTCAGGCTATATTCACGGTTTGTTTCACAAATTTTCATAGGCTTCCCGAAGAAATTAAATGGGCCACAAGCGGCCTGCGTACCGCCACATTAACTTGCTGGCTGTAGACAGACAAATTATGTGCAAAACATGCATGATTTAAATAATTCTTTAAGTATTTCATTTATGCATACAAAATGGGAATTAATATTTTGCTCTTTAAAAGGGCTGTTTTCCAAAACTGACCTCTTTATTAAGATGTCCACAACCCCTGTGCTTTGACCATTAATTTCATTCGCCGTATCATGGACTCAATCAGTGACTGAACATAAGGCTGTGATGCAGCAATTTCATCCGAAATGTCCAAAACAAAGGTCCATAGCTCATCACTGAAGGGAAGACAGGCCTGGTTTCCTGCACTGTCCTCCACTTCAATCCACATACTCTCAACAGTGTTCACATCATGTGCTCATGATGGCCAGTCAAGTTTTACCTTGGCCTGCAACAATATCCATTCTTAACCTACCCCAGAAACACGACTGGACGAGTGGTCGTGACAAAATCCATCGGGATAAAGCATTTTTATGGAAGGCACCAATATGTTTTACACACTGTGTTTATTCTGAATGACATCAAGGTGACCTTCTGTATGATGGAACATTCCAGCCCATTCATGGGAGATCCAGCCCCGAGAATGGACACATAATCACTGTGTGAGGAGGTAGACAAACACAATTTGTAACACTTTCCCCACTGTCTGTTAACCAAAACCAGTCCATCATTTGCGAGCTAAATGTAGAATCATCAGAGAATATGACTCTATCCCACAGGCGATCTACACTGCTCTCAGCAAATGCTACACAGTATAGTTTATGTTCATGAGGGAGCTCCTCAATTGCCGCAGCATGTAGCGCCCTCAGACCTGCTTTTTTTCAGTCTCAAAATAACACAGACTTTTTGCCCAGGAAAGCTGGATGCAGCTTTTAAGATCCCTTGCACTGACCAACGAGTTCCTCTGAGCTTCGGCAACTAACACAGTACTGAGCTGGGCTGCATGCGTGCCATAACCCAGTTCATCGGCGCTCTCCAACAATGCCTATCCCTCAGGTGCTTCTATAGCCATGATATTTGCAGTAGACTTCAGGACACCATACAGTTCACCTGCAGTACTGGCACTCAATCCTCACTCCTCAGCAAGAACGATGATGCATTTGTGAATAGATCTATCATGGTAAGTCACTGTGCTCAGAATGAAGACTGGCAACTTTATACAATGTTAACACATCGCGGGTAGGGGCCAGTGTTACTTTTATGACAGTATTTGTCCTGAAGAGGGATTTGGCCTAACCTTAGGTAAGGGTTAATGACCATACTGTAACATGCAGTAAGTTTTGGCCTATGGGTAATCCCCCACCCTTCCTGAGGTAAAAGTCACATCAGTAACTGTCCAAGACCAGCATGTATATCCTTTTTGGTCCATGTCACCGAACATCTGAATGACTATTATGCAGCTGCGTACGACCTTTATTTCGGGTGGCGGGAAATTTTAAGAAAGGTGACCAAATTTAATGAGAAACCCTCCATTAAAAGAGTGTACCAATTAATGTGACCAACTTTTTTTGGAAAAAAATGTAATAAATAACAAATTGATTAGTACACATCAGCACAACAAATATTTATTGGAGTATGTAGGCTACATGTTTCGACCTGTTAACAGGTCATCACCAGGCCTCCAGCAGAATAAGTCTCAGGTGCTGTTCAGATATTGGGATCCAAATTTTAATTGTAAACAACTGTAATATATTGGGATCCCAATATCTGAACAGCACCTGACACTTATTCTGCTGGAGGAATGATGATAACCTGATAACAGGTCAAAACATGTAGTCTATACACTCCATTAAATATTTGTTGTGCTGACGTGTACTAATCAATTTGTTATTTATTTCGTTAGAGCACTTCGTGATGCTCTTCAAAAAATGTAGGCTTAGTTTTAATACCATTCTTAAATCAGTATTCTTGCAAGGACTAAATACAGGTTACAGCACACGCTCCATTCATAATTCTGATTATGTAGGAAAGTATAGTTTAAAATTAACTGACATGAGCATATTATTAACTTTGTTTGTATTACTATTACAGCATACACATTTCAGTTTTCATATCAACCACCATCAGTGTAGCCAGTAAAAAAATTTTTAAAAATGCACACTTTTAAATAAGTGTTACTGTCTGCAAGAAGACCACATGGAGGAGAAATTATAAACTTGTTTGGTTCGCCAAAATTAGACCCATAGCAGTTCCCCCCACCTCAACTCTGAAACTAGAACAACAATAAAACCTTCTAAGCTCATGGTTCTGTGCATCGTAATTCAATATTAATAAAAATCCAACCAGATGCAACAGTACGCAGATATTTATTTACTGCAAAGTCACTCTACATGTTTCAAGTGTCACAGCACCCATCATCAGGTGTACTGAAAACTGTAACTACAGCCTCCGGTACAGGTCATAATACTGGGACAGCTACTTCCCTCGGTGGCCCGATCAGGCCTAATTGGAGGGAAGTAGCTGTACCGATATTATGACCTGCACCGGAGGCTGCGGTTACAATTCTTAGTACTCCTGATGATGGGTGCTGTGACACCTGAAACATGTAGAGTGACTTTGCAGTAAATAAATATCTGCATACTGTTACATCTGGTTGGAATTTTATTAACAATAAAACCTTCCTTGATCCAAGATTCTCCCAAGCACACCCACCAGACACTCAACAATTCGTACCGGTAGTTATTTTTAAATTATTCGGCCCCACGTCAGATTCCTGAGCCCACCACAGCCTCCAAGCACCAACAAATGTGACATGCCTGGTCTAAATCACATTCAAACACAAACCCCTCTAAATCAGAATTCCAGTAAACAAAGAAAACATTATTAGGGAAAAATAACAGAAATATTTGTGTCACATTACTAGCCTTGCCAATCGTGTGCAGAAAAGACGTGATAACGCACAGATTTAGTGTCTGTAAAAAAAAAAAAAAAAAAAAAAATTAAAAAATATTAGTAATATTTATATCTACATCTTCCCCCCTCCCCCCCCCCACCCCCCCCCCTCCACCTACATAAAAACAAAAAGACGGGGCGGAACAAGGGAGGGG
>Ga0123354_10016820_pt1 | contig 11456 bp, 6 predicted proteins | sample TergutLab28metaG_2_FD_97872 | JGI IMG/M metagenome (GOLD analysis project Ga0123354, IMG submission 97872) | Labiotermes labralis P4 segment gut microbial communities from Petit-Saut dam, French Guiana - Lab288 P4 | ecosystem: Host-associated > Arthropoda: Insects > Digestive system > Gut ... | reverse complement strand
CATCACAATTTCGACAGGGTCACAAAAACTACCTTCACGAAAACTGACCGTGCGGCCGATTGAGTTGTTACAGGAAGACGTCCGTCTCGCTACTGATAGTAGAGTGTCTAGGGAACAAGCACTGACGTTGTCCTTCTCCCACTCCTCCGCGTTCGGCGGCATTGAGACTAGTCTTGTTTTTTTTGGGTCCCCCCATGTATATATATCTTAAGACATATCACACTCTGTTAATGTTCACAGTGTTGCTTTCAATCCCATCAATAATCTATGGCATGAACACATGACTGTAATTCTCGTTAGATTTTGACATCAAAACATAAAAAAAGAAATTTCATTTATTCTGTCACACAACATAATATCAGTGATTTATTTAAGAAATAAGACAAATAGAGTGCCATACTTTAGCATTTAATACATCTGCATCCCATATTCCAGGAGCTTGCATGTCAAATCCTAGAACACAACATCCCCTATTCTTATGTTTATTTCAAAATGTATACATCATATATGTCCTAACACGCACCTACACAAGTAACTCATTAAAATATGCATGCCATAATTGTAAGAAAGAATGTGCCCATATGCAACAAACAAAATGTGCAAACAAACAGACTCTTTATTTACAAAAATTTAATGTGCTGAATTTGAATGAAAAGGCAATATTAGTAATCTCATTTATAATGACAATATTCAGTGAATTTGTATGATTTACTAGCCCCATGCCTGTCACATGCCAGGTTGTCATAATACAGTCAACGCTGCTGTATCAGGCATGGATGATCCTGCAGGCTCTCTTAACTAGAAACTGACTAAGAGGCCCACATTTCACATTTCTGTCAACAATCAGCAGTGTCAGAAATTTGATGACTACAAAAAAGCAAAACAGTAGAATACTGTATTTTTATTAAAATGGTAGGCAAGCAGTGATGACAAGGAAACCAAGAGTGCAGCTGGAAACACAGAACATGATATCAAGTGACATTAGACAGATCTGTCCATATGGTTGCAAGACAAATTATGTATAACATGTTAAACTGGTAAATACAATAAAGTATGTGGTAAACTGCAATCACTAGCAAACCCTTGGTCTCGAAGGTGCCAGATATCATAATTTTATTATACTCACATGCCACCCCATGGCTTCTTTCTTCATGACTTCTTGGTTCATGGACCTGTATTAATTCATTAGACCAATGGCTAATCAGTTATTATTGCATTTGTCCTATGTCACCATATGCTGTCTCTAAAATGTATTGGTGAATGGTCTAGCATGCCATATACTGGCCTGTGTGTTCACTTGGTTGTAATTTAAACATCCACACTAAGCCCGAAAAACAAAGGCTTTCATGAGATATAATTGGCATTTAAAATCATCTCCTAGAGGTTAAACATACGTGAACATCCTCATCACTTAAACATGGCTCTTTTCAATTTCCCCTTTCAGTTTTCACACATTCATATTCACCACACTTAAGCAACTCAGCACATTATCCTCCTCCTGGATTTTGAATAATCTGATTTCAAGCTATTATCAGCCACATAATTATCCTCTTATATGTCCTCAGAAATGAACAGCTCAATGTTCCAGTTAATGGAACTACACTGTATACATGCTGAACTGAAAATTTTAAAACTTAACCTTCAACTTCTTGCTCTTCAGTATCACAGCATGCAATTTGCATGATCAGTGGATTATGCACAAAAGCAATAGTCAAACACAGTATCTTCTCTACAAGAAATGGAACCCTGGTGCCCCGTTTCTTATGTTGTAAAAGATACTAACGCAATCTAAACATCGTGTTTTATTGTTCACGAATTAACGTTCTTATTTGGTATGGTTCAAACCAACTCCAAGAGTGTCATCAATAAGACTTCATTATCATCCTACCATAATCATTCCTGCATTAATTATTAATTCCTGTATCTGTTGAAGCACAGGATGACTAAACAAATATTAAAAGTACTTTCTGGTGATTACTGTTTACATAACAAGAGAAGGGGAAATGATGAACATCAGTTTACATGTATTAGTGTCTATTTACAACAAATGATAATAGCAAACTCACCTGTACAGAGAAATACTGTAAAATCTTCAGAAATTCTGCACCAAATGACCTTCAGTGATATCATCTTCCAAATTTTCTGTACCCCATACATCCAAAAACTTATCTGCACATGACCAATCAATTACTTCTCATTTCCACAGCTTCCAAATTTTCTGTACCCCATACATCCAAAAACTTATCTGCACATGACCAATCAATTATTTCTCATTTCCACAGCTTCCCTAGATAAGGCCATACTTAAAACTGACATAAAAGAAGAAAACTAAAGCATACACCTGAATCAGTGGTGGTACTCTTTGTAATAGACTTCGGGGTCTAAAATGGGCTGTGTTTGATATTTGCAGATATAAGCATCCTAAGTTGCTAATAACTTTCAGTCAGCAAATAGGCCCCTGGTGTGCCAGTTTGACAGTGTAATAAAATGTTAAGTGACAAAACTTTTCAGCAAACTATAGTGGTAACCACAGCTCTGCATGTGACACCTATACAGAGTGCTAGAATCACATGACAACCAACACAAAGTCATATGTAAAAGAGTGACCTCTACACAGGAGCCCTATCCTCTATCATTAATGAGTTAGAAAATGTAAATTCACTCAAAACATTTGAAATTATTGAAGATTACTATTTTAATCCAATAACATTTAAAGTCAACCACTCTCTTGGTCACTGAAATTTGAGTGAAATTAATAATTGCCTAAATACAGGCAAAAAATATTAAAACACACAGACTGCTGTGATAATGTGCATATAACCACTGCAGTGGTGAACAAATGCAAGTACCTCATAGATTAAAAAAATAATTGCTACTAATCCTCAACAAAGGCAATAAACATACATGTCAAGCAATGTATACCAACAAGATATCAGACACTAATCCAAGCAGATCCTTCTTAATGAAGCATACACATGCCTCTGCTTAAAATAAGGGAGGGAAAAATAACTCGTGCTGCAGAAAATTAAATTTATACCAAAAATAATATCCCAGAAACAAAGTGGGGCAATAATTGTAGATGACTGATTTTATGTGGACTATAAAAAAGTGAATATACTTACATCCACACCATGCAGATCTCAAACCAAATCTGAACTGCATACAAGCAAAGTAGTCCAGTACTTCAAAACTTATCTTCTTTTTTTTCTCTTGTGAATTAAATGATCCGCAAAATGAAGCTCAAAATAATTCATACGAAGATATTCACGTAGCGGTCTCAAAAATATTCATGACAGATAAATGCAGGTTCAATGCGCACGTGTGTAGACAAAGTTACTACAAAATTCATTCGAAACTTGTGTCCACATGTAGAAGCAAGACACACAAATGCATACAAATTCACTATTTCGCATACACAGCTTAAGAATATGTTTAATTTAATTTCAAAATAATATCACCTGGAAATCAAAGTCATCTGATTACATACTGTAATTACAGTAATCACAACAATGTACAGGTGCTGGTACTGAAAGCCTGAATAGAATATGATGAAGGGTTGCAGAAACCTGATAATAACTTCGCCGTTTTAAGAAGTAGTTATCACACACAACTCAATAAATCACTACTGACAAATCAAATGCACAAAAATCAAAATAATTTTGTGTACATACCATGGAATTCTGTTGCAAAATATGTATATTTCAAACACAATATTTGCAGACCTTTCAAACCTTTAACATGCAGCATGTACATCCAATTTATTGGAACGTCTCTGCTGCACACAGATGTGAGAAGCTCTAAAATACATAAAATCTTGCCTCTGTAAATTTTATATTTTGCAATTCCAACACAAAATCAGAAATATTTTAATGCTGGTGTAGACAAAACTCCTGCAGAGCTGGAACATGGGTAGCCCCATTGGAGTCTCCATGGCCCCCAAATGTAAAGAATGCTAAAAGCCATTGTGGGTTCTTTTGAACTGGATCCCGTTCTTCTGACAGAAGGCAGTATTCTGGATCCCTGTTATGAGATCTGGGAGTAACTTTGCTAGTAACTGTTGGTGGACCCCTGATTCTGGAGTCACAGTGTGCCCCAAACCAGTTATCTATGCTACTAATTTCTAACCATAACTGATCTGTACACAGAATAAGGTGTAATGAACATAAATTCTGCAAAAAACTGAGATAAAAGGATAGATGTTGCTCTTCTATAACAAAATAATGCAGTACGAATCCAAGGCTGAAATTCTGTTATCCAATTTGACAGGAAATAATATTCGTGTACACAGCTCCAGTATGTGGGTGTATGAACATAAGAACAAATGGCTTAATTACATGAAGCTGTAACAGTGGCAAGTACTCTCTCTTCAGCAATCCCATTACACGGCAAAGAAAGGAAGTGGTTTAGAATGGAACAATTATTTAAAGAGATGCATTCAAGCAAAATTACAACAAAGCACAACTGACAATTAAACTAATGTTTTAAAGAAATTTGATCCAAATTAGCTCTGCACATTTCTCAAGTCAAATGACCAGTGGTCTAAAAAAAAAATTTTTTTTAAGTGACATACAAAATGGTTTATTAACAGTTTTTTTTATTCAAAATTAGGTTAACAGCTGCATTTCCTCAAACAATTTGTCTTCCTCATTCACTATCACAGTAATGCCTAAGCCTACAAGACTGCAACTAAGACAATCATTACACACAGAAAATTATACATACTAATCACAATTTTAATCAAAACATTAACACTTACAACACATATGTCAAACATACATTCATGTAAAAGTGAACCACATCATCTAAAAACTGCAGTCACTACTTTATTAATCACTAGAATAATAAGTAGCAGATGAGGTTTCAATTTGACAATTTTCATTGTTCACAGTGTTCGTTGTTTATTTACTAAAAGCACGTATAGAGGAAATGCAAAAAACAGCAAAGCTGAAAGATATATTGCAGATACATGTAAGATATCCAAGAGTAGCAGTCCAGTCCTTTAGTCAAGTCATGTCTTAAAAAGTTATCAGAAATCTCCCCAACATAAGACATATTCAAAACAACATTCTATGCTTCAAATTAAACAGAAAAGAAGTAATGACGATCAGAAATAATGCAATGAAATACTACGGTCACTTGGATGAACTGAGTATGTAATACATCAACCAATGCTTACAAAACTGTATGAAATGACAGCCAAGTTCAACACATTCCATGCCTAACCAAATGTTGCAGCTGCACAATCACAGTGACCACGATTATTTTGTAAGAAACTGTGACTGGTGCTTAGAAAGAAACTTCTACCACCTCTGTCGTTTCTATTACACAGACAAATATACTCACACTATATTACAATAAAGTAATAGTAAACCACATACACACACATGAATACAAAACCCATCTTTCTGGGCAGGAATAAAATCACAATTCAGCAAAGTTTTTAACTTTATAAAAATCTTCATTTCATAGAATTAGCATGTTTGAAACAGAACATATGACACTAATATACACACTTGCTTCACGAATGTGAAGACTTATCAGCAGTAATAAAACATGAAGGCACTTACCTTATGTGCTATGTTCACAGAAAATAGTAATGACAATAAAACGCACTCCACAGCAGATATAACTTGTACCATGAATCACATTTCTACGCAGGCCAATAAGGTTATTACATACCTCCCTTCCACTTTCTACAATAACACACACTTCACTGGGCTCTCATTAGTTCTGTAGTTTTGGAAACTTCATACTTTTGACTTAGAAAAAAAAAAGTAGCTGGATATAATCTAAAAATGTGTTGCATCTCCATTTATTGTCATACTTTACAGAGATATAATTATGGAAATGAAGCAACAAACTAGGAAACTGCAGCCACATCCAGTCAAGTAGCATTCAAGAATTTACAATTTCACCATTAATTAAACCTGCAAAAGCACTTGAAGCTAAAAATAATGTTCAAAATTCAGTTCCTACCTTTCATAAACCACAGTACTCCTCTATTAGACGACTGACTGGCTAATGGTGCTTATTCCAAAAACCATATGAAACAATGGAATCCCCCCTCCCACCCTGTGAGGAAAACTAGGAGCTCTGTAATGCTACAGCATATATCTGTGTGTGTGTGCGCACATGTGCATGTCTGTGTGTGTGTGTGGTAACCATTGCTATAAAGGATTAATAACTTACCACACAGAGATCAGAGCATGAGTACATAATCCTCAATGCAATATAACACACCTTTTGGCCAAGTCTTAATACATTTTCTGTACTGCCGTGTGTAGGTAATGACACATTTACTTTCACTGGAGACATAAATGAATTCTAACAACTTCCAAGTACATGACCTGCAATAGTTCTAGGTTTGCATCGGATTGTGTGAAATCTCAAAATGACCTACATACCATGCTTAATTTCAAGGTGAACAAATAAAAACACTACAACTCCCTTCAAGGCTGTGGGTTTCATAGACTGCACAAAATAGGGAATTCCAGAATATTTGTTCAGACTGAAGTGTATTCCAGTACCTGCAGTTTTACAATAAAAGAGCTGCAGAAGCACAGCCCCCTAATGTATATGTTGGCGTCATTCGGTAAAGTTCCACTTCCTGTAGTCAACATTCTCACACAATATGAACTACAGGCAGACAATCCCATTGTCTCAAAAGCTTTCATCAGGAACAAATATATAGACTGGAATGTATGAATTAGTGTTATTGACGGTGGTACATTCCCTTTCAGAACTTCACTTATGGCATAACGTTTCTATGTTCAGAAGTTAAGTAAAGACCATACAAGATGCAAGGTTCTCACAGCAGTAATGATGAAGATTCAAGTCTTCCGAGGCATTATGCCATGCGAACTGGTAAACAGTTATGACTTCCAAAGGAGCATGCCACCTCCATCTACAGGATTTTGCAATCCATTGGGTAAAACAGCAAAGTGTGAGACCCTGTGGGTCGAGCCTGCATGCTCCTCTGAAGAATCAGTAACTATTTACCAGTCAACATTGCATAACATTTCAGAAGCCCTGGAACATTCCTATTAAATTCTAGATCCGTGCAGATGGCGGAGTATGTAACAAAAATTCATCCTTGACAGAAGAGACATAATTGATGTAGCATTTAAATATAATCATAATGACACCATGGTCAGATTAATTACCAGCCAACACAGTGTGAAGCTAATATTTTGGTACAAGAAAATAAATAATTTGTGACTGCAGATGCAAGAGAACTTTCCTGTTAAAATGTAACCATACTCAACTGTGTGTCCAAATAGTTATAAAAATCAGTGTAAAATGTTTAAAATCAATTTAAACAATTAAATCTCTCAACCTAGCCCCCTGAACAGCCAACAAGATTTTGTGATAAAACATTTACAGTACTTAGTTTCAATATGTATCCATTCCACCTCCATAAAACATTCTGTAAAAATATGTTACAGCTGGAAAAATTATAGTGAGAAGTTTAACTCATTCCTACAAATTACACAGAATTAGTAGTTACATGAATTTGGCAAGTTATCATAAGTTTTATCCCACCTAAAGTGCAATGGCATAAAGTGACATACAGATAGTGTGTTGCTGGTACCACCTTAATCACACATCTGAAACTAACTACAGTAAAGTGCCATGGCATAAAATGACAAAATAGACACTGTGTGTTGCTGGTACCACCTTAACTGCATGTCTGAAACTAACTACAGTAAAGTGCCATGGCATAAAATGACAAAATAGACACTGTGTGTTGCTGGTACCACCTTAACTGCATGTCTGAAACTAACTTCAGTAAAGTGCCATGGCATAAAATGACATACAGATACAGTGTGTTGCTTGTACTGCCTTAACCACACATTTGGAACTAACTTCAGTCATATCGTTTACAGACAGTTTAGTTTTCCCTCTGCTGAAGTCTACCAATTACTGGATAATTATTTTCTACAAAATTTAATTCAATCAATAAAATTTACTTCCTGGTTTTACTAACTTATTCCTCCATTTATGTTTTGTTTTTAAAGTCAATGAATGCATATGATATGTTTGATGTTCTTCCCTCACTGGGGCTGCAGATTAAGCAAGAAGTCTGTTTTACGGTACCATTTCACAAGAAATATGTCATCAGAACAAGACCTGGAATTCAATCTTTACAGCTGTGCAGGTGCAATGTAAATACTGTACAAAAAACACATTGAAGTTTTTTTAAATATTCCACATAGTGACACTTCAAAAGGAAGTAACAAAATATATAATCATTATTCTTACAAATTTAAAATCACTATAGTTGTTGGTTAATTCTCAAAATCATACTGGCATCAAAACATTCATATTGTCATGAAATCACAGTCCCTAGTTATGTATTTGTCTAAAATTCTGTCACTTTTATAAAAAAAATAAATCAAGTCAACAAAATAATCAAACAAATATACATAATCCCAAATATAACGTACCCCACCACCCAAAAATAACATATTCTCAGTCTGTTAATCTTTTTGCTCAAATTACAATGTCAGTACCAGCTTCATGTACAAACACTAATCACTGCCAACACATATTAAGGATCACTCTGTGTTAAAATAGCTTTAACTTTGACAAGCATTTAACCATACTTGTGATCTGCAAGTTCCATAAACCCGAGCAGGGACATGGTGTTACTGAGTGTCACACTCATTCAGTGAAAACTCTCCATTTCACTAACATGAAACATGTTTATGCCTGAACATGGAATGCAAAAGGCCCTAATATGATATGCTACCAATCACATTCATGAAACTGTAATGGCTTCATTCTTTTCTACTGGTTTCAGGTCTTTCAGTACAACACCATAAAGCACCATTCCTAAATTGTTCAAGAAAAGTAGAAAGGGAAGAGACTTTCCACTAGGAGAAAATACAACATTAGTCAAGGGACAGGTGCACGATGAACAATGAAAATAATGCAAATTCCTTCAATTATGGGGCATCAACCTAACATAGAAAATTAACATTTGCCCTGCAAGATCACATGGCTTGATGGTCCTGGGTCCAACCACCCAACCAACACAAAATAACCCTTCACCACACATCTGTTTCATCATTGCTACCAGAGCTTGATAAGACACCATATACAAAATGGTGCAAACATTACAGCTTGGTGTTTGAGATAAATGTGACACAAACACACACATGAACAAATAACCAACTTCACCAACCCCTTTGGTTTCCCCAGTTTTCAAGCTGTGGACTGCAAAACATGGCCAATACTGCAATACACACATGCAATGCTTCCTGATATCCAGACAGATGGAACAATTTTCGTTTTGTTGTTCACTATGTTTTCTCAGATGATAACAGCAAATAATTCATATGGTATGTCACTGTATTTAAATACACTTCTGTGTGTGTACGCACGTGCATGCGTGTGTGTGTGTGTGTGTATCCATGTCCTTCATTATCTATAAAGCTGCACTTCCTCCCAAACACATTTGGCAAAACCGGATATAAATTTACGAAGGATACTCGAAATAAGTAGCTGGAGAGCAATTGTTTATTCAAATTTTTCAGAACACATTCTGATCAATAATGCTAACACTTTCAGCATGTGCTCATTCTTTGGCTATGACCATGTGGCACTAATCAGCAGGCTGTATAAATGCATATAATGCCAAAATGTACAGAGAAGAAAGACAGCATATACCTGTGCTCCACACATGTATGCACCACCAGTTGCTTATATAATAATAAATACACAACCACACATGTCTCTACAACAGTGAACTAAATCTTGAAACTGCAGACTACAATGTACCTGCAATATGTGTAAAGTCACGTTCATGTAAATCACTTTTATTTAGACACTCTGTAAGGTTTGCTGCATCTTGGGTATTATGCTGCATTCTGATTGGATGAAATTTCAGTGGATAATAATGTCTGTTATGTTTATGGCAAAGACTGAAAACCCTGAAGAAGCTTTACAAATACTGATCTCTGAAACATCACCTAATCATATATATTATTTTTTACTACCTCTTTCATCACTGACATACCAACCGCTCATTTCAAATCACACTACCGAAGAGAGAGATCAAATTATTCTGTGAAAATCACGGGTGGCGCACATGCAAAGGAAGGGTATAATTGCACCTACAATAACAAAATCAATATATCACAGTCATGACACTATTTTTAAATTAATGGTAATAAAATAAAGAAGAAACCAGTAACTGGGCCACAGCATGGAAATTGTGTGTCACTGAACAGAATGTTCTCACGCAGGGAAAAAAAAAATGTTATTGTTATATGGACCAAATTCAACCCAAGAAACATTTCATGGGCTAAAACAACAGAACTTCAGTGCCACTGATAAAAAAGTAAGGATTCTGTGCTAGAAGAACAAGCACCGAAAGTCACCACATCCCTGAAGAGTCTGACGCAAGACTTCAAAGCAAGCAAATGTTGGGCTGTAGGATTTATGTGCTGTAAAGGGTTAGTACTTCATCAAAAGTCTACATTAGTACAAAAAGCCTCCCGTGGGCTACCTTAAAACTCTGAGAGCATAACAGTACCAAAAAATTAATATGCATGACAAATAAGACTGCCTGTTATGACAAATGGACAAAAAAGAACAAACCCCAGTCTTTACTGATATGCCACCAACATCACTTTGAACAAATTTTTTATTCTGGAGAATGAATCTTCCGTCTTCTGGGGAGGGAGGTAATTTCTGTAGAATTATATGCAAATATAATTAAATATGGTAGATAACAGAAAAAATCATGGTTAAATGGCTTGAAAAATACTGAGACAGAGGACCAGGTGGTCTTCTAAAGAAAAGAGGAAATGTTGGTTTTATAGCATGCCAATGGTCATGTAACAGAAAAAGTTAAAACTTTAATTGTAATCAAAAAAAACCAATATCATCTCAGTTACAGGTTCCTGACATGGTAGTTAACAAACTATTCATATAGAGACTATGTCACCTTTATGAGGATTGGCTGCTACCCGGGAACCAACCACTAACACCACCAGGAAACGTAATGGGACTGTCTGAAGTAATACTTGGGCAGTGGAATAAGACTGGTTAGAATGACATTTCACCAGAATCAATTGTCAAGTGGTTTAAAAAGTGTGATGTGTCAAACAATATGAACTGAACAGAATATGGTGTCCTGTGGGAGTAAAGCCATTACTAAAACTTTTCTCCTAGTGATGAAAATTGGTTGCAGTGACTAGTAAACTCAGTGACATGTCTGTAACTTCTTGTTACAATAATACTCTACTATTTTAACATTAATAATTATTTAATTCCAGAATATTGAGCAATCAAACACTGACATGAAAATACAACTAATGTGAATACACATATTCTCCCGAAAACGTACGGCTGGGAGTGGTGGTGGTGGTGATGGGGGTGGTAGTGGTGGTGGTGGTGGTGGTGGTGGTGGTGGTTGTCATCTTCTATGGGGGGAAAAAGGGTATATG
>Ga0123354_10016819_pt1 | contig 11456 bp, 3 predicted proteins | sample TergutLab28metaG_2_FD_97872 | JGI IMG/M metagenome (GOLD analysis project Ga0123354, IMG submission 97872) | Labiotermes labralis P4 segment gut microbial communities from Petit-Saut dam, French Guiana - Lab288 P4 | ecosystem: Host-associated > Arthropoda: Insects > Digestive system > Gut ... | reverse complement strand
TTGCGCTGACCACGTGACACCCCTCTATCCGCAAAAGTTGGCACTAACTTCGTCGACCGGCGGCGGCCGCTCTGTCGGTATAGTTCGCGTGCGGACTAAGGCCACGGAGTTTAGTTTAGTTTAGTATGCAACACTTTGGCCACGCCATCCAACAAATCCCAATATTTCAGCTACTTGCTTGTTTGAACATTGACCTCGAAAGACAAACTGCATTCGAGATAGCTTGCTCAAATTTTCGGGCTTGCTGAATGAGTAAATAGACGCGCAACATACCTGAAAATTCTCAGGCTATAATTAATATAAGCATAAGCACAAAGACCTTATAAAATATAACCTACACGGTAAATTTAGAAATATGATTTAATAAGACATTATTTATATTACACACTTGCTAAACACGCTAGCACAATACGGTGCCTTCCAGGATGCCCACTGAAGGCCAAAAGTATGTTAGGAAATAACGGCGCCGTTTTCCTTGTATTCTACGGGACAGTCACATGTATAGCAAGGAGACACAGTGTTAGAGATATACTGGCGCCACATACCCTTAAAGGTACGAACCTGTTTGGCTCTCCTGTCAGACAGACATGTAGTAGGAAGCAGGAAGGACATTCTTCATTTGACTTATTTCGCGAACAGTATTGGCTGAGCAAAACCAACTAGTGCTTTTGAAAACAGTATTGCTAAAGATTCTAAAGCAACGTGGCATTCAGCACTTTTACGGTCTTTATCACTTTAATTAAGTAAAAGAGAATAAATACACTGCAGATTTGTTTTGTGACAACACAGTGTAATGTCAATAGACCATAACGGTTCGCATATCTCACAATATATTGCTGAGGTGATGACACTAAGTGGGCGAAATAGATGATACTCAGCCGCGACATCCATGTGGCTAATTTTCGTACATTTGAAGAGAAAGTTTAGATCGCACAGTAATTTTTTTTAGGTTTGTAACAGATCGAAGCCTGAAGATGGTATATTTCAAAAATAGTATTTTTGTGGTAAGACTGCACTTCTGAACTTCATGTATGTGATCTCCTGTCAGTTGCAACCCCTTCATGTTAGCCAGAGTTCCAGCATTCTTACTTGGACTGTCTTGAATTTCTTTGCATGTGAAGATTCTTCTTGATGTCTGTAATTTTCTAGTACGACACACAACCTTGTTACTGCATTATTATGGTTATAAAAATTGTGGTATGTAACCTACAGAGTGTACAGTTTAGTGGTGTTCATTCTTATGGACATGCAACTCCATGTAAAAAAAAAAAAGAAGCCTTTATATACATTAGTTTTTTTTTTATTTGTAACTCGTAAGAAGTAGGACGGTGGCTCAGTGAGTGACTCATGTGGAGTAGACGTAGCAGGAGTAAGGGCACCTTTCCCTGAGTTCAGACTTCCTGCAGTTTTATGGCTGACTTGTTTCACTATGAAGAATTTCGATAATCTTTACATATGGTGGGGATGAAATTTTTGTAATTTTTTTTTCTAGACGGTACTTTAAGCTTTGTTATTTAAAACCAAGCTCACGATTGCTACTGGCTGATAGATTCTTAAGCGTCGGTAATGGATTTTGATTGTAAGTGGTTTATCGTCAGTATTTTTTTGCAGACATGGAGATTAATTCGCCAATTTTATGAAGGAAAAGTACTTTTCTGTTACGAATTTCCCAGCGTGTTGCAAGAACAAATTCGTCAGCATTCACCGTAGTAAATAAAGACGGAGAATCTAATTAAAACATTGGCTTTGTACAGCGTCCTCCTAGAGTGGTTAAAATTCATTAAAACACTTTTGCAGTCTTCAGCATAACTCAATTTTTGATTGTTGGCATATACATTTAAAAAAATTGCTTTCCTTATTAATAACACAGTAGGCTATATTTCAGTTGGTTTTGCATATATCTGCGGGAGCTGGGAAAGCGAAGTCGGAATGGAGACTACAAAATGTGCTGAGCGAACTGGGGCTCGTGTCGCGGCATTGGAAAGAAGCTTATTTCAGAACCTCCAGACCGGCTCTGAGGCCAAGCCTACCTTCTATTCAATATGTACCGGTGTCTTTCCTGGGCATGAAGTGCCCAGAGCGTGAAGTTTACCACCCATTTCGCCTGACGCCGAGGTTATGAATGAGTGGAACTGTACCTCTAGTCCCCCTATGCGCCTTCATAGTGTGGACGGGGAAAATATTAGCTATACCTTACCTACACAGAAGCTCCACTGTTGCTGCATGTTAGCTCCAGCAGAGTAAACAAGTGTTGCACGAACTGCATAATGAATGTTTCGAAAGACCCTGAACGTCAAGATAAAAGCTGTAATTGTAACTTTTGAAAAAAATTTCTTATTTATTTCCCCCTCGTGAGTAAATTATTCTAATACGACAACCGCAAATCAGAATTGGGTAGCAGTAGGCAGTTAGTTACAGTTTTACCAGTAGTCTTATGTACAGGTTAATGTGAATAAGAAGGGATCTTACCTTCTTCGGTTTTGAATGGGAGTGCCAGTAATTTAAAATAAACGACATTGAATTTTATACCTGATGGAGTGCGTGATTTGAGAGGCGCGTCACGTGGGACGGTTGTAAGCGTACAGCGATAGAGTAGAGGCAGAAACACACACACACACATATATGCTATTTGTTTTGTTTGCTATTTTGCACTTCTCTGTAGTGTGGGACACTCAATTATTGCCATTTATCTTTTATCTGTCTTAAGATTAACACTTCTGGCGGAAGTTAGAGCGAACAATTCGCAGTATATTTCTGAGAAAGGTAAATTGGATCTGGACAGCGATATGTTATTGTTTGTAGTTCATTTAAAATTTCGGATCCAGGACATTAGGAACATGTAAATTTTTAGAGAAGAGTGATTTTAAATTTTAGAATAGATATCAATATTATGGTACATTTTTCTCCCCAGCAGGAACAAGCACACATTTATAACGCAATGTTGACACGTATTTTAACCCAATTTCGCTAAATATGCAACGCCCTTAAGGTGTTCTTCACAGCTCTTGGATGTCTCCGTACAACTTACACTAAAAGCGCTAATTACGGAATTATAAAAAAAAAATGGGTAATATTTAAGTGGCGGTGACCTGTCATTGTTGTGTAAATAGGGGCTGTAGTTGAATGGCACAAAGATATGTACACAAGGCCACATGTCGTGCAAAGAACTCGTGTTGTGGGGGACAGTGATGTTTATTTGGGAAGTAGGTTTAGCACAGTTCAGTACTGGGCATATTTGGATATCTCTTACCGTGAATAAACTCACTGGTCACGCGAATTCTTTGCCCTGTGTCCCATTTCGAAGCCATTTCCCAGCATTGTTTATACAGTACATTGGTTAAGAGTCGCAGTCATTTACATTGTGTTCTGTAGGCCGTTAAGGACGCAGTCGTTACGTTTCAGCACTGCCACATATACAGTAAGTTCCCTCGATTAAAAACCGCCCGGTTATGTGAATAGCAAGAAAAATTGTTTTAATAGTAACAGGACTGCAAACGGTGCGCTCCGTGACGTGGTGCACAGAATTTACTAAGGCGTCCTTTGCCTTCAGAATGTCTTAAGGTTTTAACAGCACAAACGTAAATGCAATTTTGTTTAAGAAATTACACACTTCATTATATCTGTTTATTATCTGAATGCATATTTATTATGTGGTATTTAATTTATCATAGCGGTGCTGACGATTCCCATCTTCTATAATGTTATGCAGTACCGATTGGTAAATATTTGCCGACGTTTCGGGAGGACTTAGTGCCACTATCTTCTGGTTAAAACAGGCACAAGAGAGTGCTTGACTGCGTAACACTGACAAAGGCGGCACTACGGTAATCCGAAATGTCGGTAACAATTTGCCACTCGACACTGCATACTGTCACTATAGACTTGAACACTCAGACAGTGGTTACATTAACAGAAATGAGTTATATGTTTCACAGTGTGTTTTGTTTGATGATAAATATAGGTCTATTGTAAAATGTGCAAAGAGTCGCTGTACATGAAAAGACGATATTAAAAATGTTTCTTAATGCAATGAAATGTAAATATTCACACTAAATAATGTCATGTATGAAGGGCAATAACTTCTGATTTATCTATTTTTATTTTCTTCTATTTTTATATGCAAAATTATAAGACACTGTTTAATGTGTAGTACACTGGCGAATATAATTACATCATTCAGAAGAACTTAAGAGAAACCGTGTAACGAACAAAGTTTTCGGTATAACAAATTACTTATCTTAAGTTTTTCTTAAGTATTTTCTCCATGTGTTACTTCCGAGAATATTCATGTTATAAGATGCGCTGGAAAATTTAAAAACCCCTGATTTCTTCTGATACAAAATTATCCCGTGTAAGGAAATACCAAATGGATTTCGATAAGCCTAGCGGCATGGTGCCAGCAATATGATAAATAATTGGTGGGTACTCAATAAACACTAACAAGAAAAGTTTATCATTGCGGAGAGACAGTAACGAAAGAAATGTTAAAAGCTCTGATTGCCCATACAAGAAGGTTTGGAAAATCTAAAAACGAACGCTACTTCACTAACATTCTAGGTCACTGCAATTTTTGCCACTGCCAAATATTTTTCCTAGAAATCATGTCAGCTAGCAAGTCATTATCCTATTACTTCGTCAACAAATACGAGGAACGAAATATCGGAGAATGATCTAGATTGTTTGGAGGTACTCCATATGCGGGGATTTTTCTCGGTCAAAAATATAAAAAAAAACCCTTTCTGCAGTTGTAATGGAATGAATATCTTTTATAGTGTTAAAATTAAGTGAACATTTAAGCCTGCATATAAATTGATAACTAGGCTATTTATATGTGTGTTCCATGTATTATACATATCGTACACTTATAGATGATTGACTCTCTTACGGAAGCTGTTATGTTTTAAAATCTCTTCATAATTAGTGTTGCGTTAATTACACAAATGCGAATGTCTGCCTTCCCAGAAAATTTGCACGGGACCTGTTTTAATAGCAGCAATTTCATGACTTCAGTATAAACCCCCACAGTAAAATGCATTTTCAGACAACTGTCACTACCAAACAAAATCCTGCTGCCATTATACTAAAGGCGCCACTTTTCAGTTGCATGTTGACGCAACAAACGTCAGCACCCTGAAATCCACTTTGTACAATTTTACTTGTACTCCAAAAGCTGGTGAAGGGGAGGGACAAATTGAGAGAAAGCCATCATTTAGATTAGAGGCTGAAATTCTCATTCAGGTGCGTGAAATTCGAAATGGGAACCGTTAGAGCAAGCTCTATGGCGGTGCGGATTATTTCTTCCAAGGATTTTAGCGGGCATCTAAAATATAAAATTTAATCTAAACACGTCGAATACATTCCAAGACGAAACACGCAGAGGAATGTACCGTACAAAGACGACCTTCACGTTATGTGTTCATTTGATGCAGTTCCTGCCAAGAACGCGATATCACTTATTCCAAACATCGCAAACTGAGGCTTGCGCGGACATTTAATAATTAACTAAACCAAAAATAATTTTAGGCACATTCTGTCTGATCATTAATTCATTCATTATTATTTCACACCGCTATCTCAACTGCAGCACAAATACAATTAAACGAATAAGTTGAATTTGGAGAAGTAAGCAGCCATATCCACTTTCAAGTAAAAAAAGGCGCTGTTCTGCTGATGGCCAGAAGAACTAAGTTTACGAAGTGTCACGTGAACTGGACGCCTCTAGAACAGAAAATGTACAAGGGTGAGTGAAATGAAAACCTTAAATCGATATGGTGTGCTGATCCATGACTCATATCCAGATGTGCGGCTATTTCGTTCACAGTTACGCGGCGATTTTCCTTCACGATGGCCTTAACTGCTGCAATGGCCTCTGATGTCACTACTCGGTGTGCCTGACCAGGTAGAGGAGAGCCTGTTACAGAACTAATGCCGTTTATGAACTTCCTAGTCCACTCGTACACTTGCTGTAGTGACAGACATGCATCACCATACTGAACTTTCTTTCGTCGATGAATTTCGATGGGTTTCACCCCTTCACTGCGCTGTTCTTCTTTGGTGCATGTTGCAAGCGGAGCCGCCACTTTTACACTACTACTGCGTCGTCGTGTTGCATTCCTTCATCGTACTGCCACCTGTCGGCCACTCTTCAAACCATGAGTATCGTTGTTGTCAACTTACAAGAGAATCGAGCTGTGTTTCGAATTTTTATCGCACTTTTACAGTTTTCATTTGACCCTCCCTCGTAGTAAAGGGAGTGCTGTTTTTGGTATACGTTTCTGTACACTGGCAGGTAATGTATAACTGTTCTGTTTTGCTTCTACTCCTAAGGCCACTTTTTGGTAGGAAGATTAGTTTAGCCCTAAAAGTGGAGACGATTCCTTAGAAATCTGGGTATATATACACCAAATTACATAGGTACACACAGGCATAATAACAGACCCCCGGAAAACCATCTGTACAGCCATGTCTAAAATCTAACCTGCAAATCCCGACTTGAAACTTACAGTAGGATGTCGGATGTGACCTTCACTGAATGTCTCCTCTTTATGCACACCGTTCAAATAATGCAGAGTGACATTTCAGAATAAATTTAATGCTTCAACAAGAACACATTTCGTCTTCATTACAGGTTTCATTAGATGTATGCTGTTTAGGCAAATAATTAATCGCTCTTAATCCTAGCAGTGATATTGAAACACCATTAGGGGAAAACGGAGAGGTTTTCAAGTCAAAGAATGTGGTACATACTGTTGTGTATAGTGTTTACACATACCAACTTCAAATTCTTCTACAATGACACTGTTTGTCCTGGGACTAAAGTTACATCCTGATTTTGGTTTCCGGTTTGTGGACAAGCGATGATACTTCTAACGTTTCATGCATGGCTGCCTATTGAGGATAATTACGGACGCATGTATTTCCCCTAGCTTCGGGTTTTATAACCTACTGGCGTGTGTGGTATTTCCTATTTAGTGTAACAACCTTGAAACGAAAAGTGGAAAAGTAAAATCCAGCCCCGTTGACATAAGCTTAGAATTTTTTAAAAATTTTCGTTACTCTTTAACACTGAATTCCATGTAGTCTCGATTCAAATTCATTATTACCCACACAAATGTACTGTTAAAAAATTGACCACAATAACCTTCACACTACATAGTCGCAAAAACATGTTTTTTTTGTACAATTTGAGGTCCTGTGGGCGGTGGTTTTGACAAGTAGTTCCGTCTGTGCACGTGACGTTGTGCACAATGATAGAAATCTATTAACACGTCGGATGAAATTACTGAGACAGTAGGATCTGCAGTTTTTAAAAAGTTTATGGTAAACTGCAGGAGCTCACATCATCGGATAGAGTGTTCTTCTTTTTCCTGTAGTTCAGTGTTCTACCCCACAATTAAAATGTCTGAAACCCAATTGCATATTAACAAGATATTTATTTCTGTATGTTGTGCATTGTAGGCCTAATATTACTTTGTGCGATTGACCATTTTGGAGAATTCTTATAGAACTTGATATCAGCTTTATGTGTCCGTGGACTGAAACATACCAAAATTATGGACGAAATCCTCCCCCCCCCCAAATAGACATTTCTTCCAGTCCCGCGTTTCATATACATATGTACATTAATTTTGGTGATGAAATTCTTCAAAGGGGAGATGTGAGATTCCGGCTGTGGGCTGCGCTCATACGCTGGTCTCTCAGTACATAGTTTCTTCAGAAGAGTAATCAATAATTAAAAAGGTCTACAGACTCTTATGTGTGTGTGTGTGTGTGTGTGTGTGTGTATACATACGTGTATATATGTATGTATGTATGTATATATATATATATATCCCCTAAAAATATTTATCTGTCTTTATGCATGATGTGGCATCATCGACTGCACATATAGGTAGGAAATGGGTGTCCTTTCTCCTAAGTTTTCGTGTTCTTATTTAGAGTCTTTAGCTGATGTCAAAATGTTGTGTTTATACGCGTCTCCGCGTTTCCTCTCACATCCCCTTATTCTAATACTGGAAATTAACCCGTTGTGTAAAAGGTATCAGCTGCACACCTTTAACAGGTGTTAGATGCGATATACCTGTAGTAATGCAAGGTTTTTTTTCTTTTATTGCTTCTCTGCACATGGCAGGTTGCGTGAGACATTTCCGGGGATGCAGGCTTTCTATGCGATAAATATTCCGTGCTCAGGGACAAGATAAAAGGGCCACATTGTGTTTATTACAAAGGAAGGTTCCCTCAAAGCTACACGCAACCGAAACAAAAACTCCTAAGTAATATCTCATTCTACTTAGCTGTTTACTTAAGAAACACTAACTGCATAAAACGCTCCGACGCAAGCTGCTAAAAAACATTTGGCAATGGACCACACTGACGGAAGATGGTGCCTTATTTCAGAAGTGTAATTTTTCAGTACAAAACACGCAACACTCCCTGTCTGAAAGCCAACTTTATTCATTTGCAGGATGGCTAGATAGCGGTACAGAGCTCTCATGGACGTCATACGCCCTAAACTGTATGAACTTTATTGCCAACTTGACTATACGACTGTACACATTGATACAGATTTATCATCCGATAATTTTTTGACACGCTGACTCGGGGGCCCTTCTTTGTGGTTTGTTTAAGGACGCTTCCAGTGTCTCATATTACACAGCGTCAAACGGTAGGAGAAGTTGTGACTAATAACTTGGAAGAGGTTTAGAAGAAACGGGCTTTGGCCAGATATCCTGACAAGTTACTTGAAGGGGATAAGTTAAAATTTTAACGTTTTCGTGCAGAATAAAGAATTTATCCAACAAATTACTTTGTTGTACAACAGTATGGCTTTGGGGTGAAATTCTAAATTCCTGAAAGGGGAATTTTGTTTAGTACGCTTATTGCAAGATTAAATGTGTAACACATTACGGAGAGTTTTGTGACCTGACTTACTGATGATGAAACGCACTTTTTTTTTGTTATTATCTCCCAGAATGTTGCCATGTGCCGGAAGTCATTCAGCAATCCTTTTGACCAGTCACTATTAATGGCATGTGGGAAATACATCCAGTGATACATCTCCTATTTAAACGCAGCCACAAAGGAGTGGGTATGGTCTCTGGGAATGTTGCAGAGTATCAGTTAAATCTAGTTGCTAGATCTGCAGGGTAATACTGCTTAAGCCTACGATTGTAATTTGGTCTTTGAAATAGACATTTGCCAGGTTTATTTAATACACCAACAAATGCACATATATTCGTTTAATGATCTAAAATTCACATTAAAACACTTAAAACGCTCCTACATGTTTCGATCATACGATCATTCGCAGGGAGCATACCTTGTTCCTTGCTAAAGTTATAGTTTAAAAACACTCAGTGTGTTGTGTATTGTGTGAGTCGTATAATGTTCAGAATGAGCCTGGCTATGGATGTGCGTTGTGCGACTTATACCGTGAGACATGCTGCCACAGCACTAACTCAACGTAAAGATGTAAATCACTGAGTGTTTTTAAACTATAACTTTAGCAAGGAAAAATGTATGTTCTCTGAGGATGATCGTATGATCGAAACATGTAGGAGCGTTTTAAGTGTTTTAATGGGAATTTTAGATCATTAAATGAATATATGTGCGTTTCTTGATGCATTAATTAAATAAACTACAGAATGCACGGCGCAACGGTAAAGATTTTGTCAGGTTGTTGGGATGATCGTTAAATCTTTGCCGGTAGGTGACACTGTAGTTGCGCACTTCTTGTCTAACCGACAACAATGATGAGTCACGTTTTATCACCGCATTCGGCACGTACCACGGTGCGTCCGTAATTATCCGTTAACACTTTCGATTGGATTCTTTCCAGGATTTCTGTATTAGAGTTTGATGCTGATCCCCGCAATTGTACACCATAGGTCCAGATAGGTTTCAGGATTGTTTTGTATAAGAGTAGCTTGTTTTCCAGTGCTAACTGCGATTTTCGGCCAATGATCCAGTACAATTAGCGGAGTTTGAGGTCCAGTTGTTTTCTCTTTGTAGATATGTGTTTGCGCCAGGTGAGTTTTTGGTCCAGATGTATGCCCAGGTACTTTACATCTTCAGTTGTTTGTTGGTTAGGAGGATGGGGGGATACGTGCTCTTTTTTAGGGTAAAAGTAATTTGGACTGATTTCGTTTCATTTGCCTTCACACGCCATTTTTTCAGTCATAATTGGATTTTGTTTAAATGTATTTGTAGTCTGTGTTCTGCTATTGCCGGATGTTCGTGTATAGTGAGGACGGCAGTGTCGTCCGCAAAGGTGGCGGTTATGCTGTCAGCCGTAGTATGTGAGCCGGCTGTGTAAAGTAGATAGAGAAGTGGCCACAACACACTGCCCTGCGGCACGCCGGAGAGAACCGGGTGAAGGGATGTATATTCCTCTCTGTATTTTAACAGAAAGTATCTATTTTCCAGGTATGATTTTAGGATTTTGTATATACTGTCTGGAAATAGTGTTTTTGTTTTGTATAGTAATCCTTCATGCCACACTTTATCGAAGACTTGACCGATGTCTAGCAATGCTGCTGTACAATATGTATAACTCTCCAGTGTTTTATTTATTACACTTGTTATACGGTGAACTTGCTCAGTGGTGGTGTGTTTCTGCCTGAAGCCAAACTGAAGGTCCGGTATAATCCTTGTTTCTTGTAGTTTTTGTTTAATTCTTGTTAGGAAGACTTTCTCAAACAATTTCGAGAAGATCGGGAGCAAGCTAATGGGCCTGTAAGACGTTACTTCTTCAGCTGGTTTCCCAGACTTCAGAATTGTGATAATTTTGGGAGACCTTCTATTGGCCTGGGAAGTACCCGATTCTCAAAACGCTGTTAAATATTTGGGTAATAGCTCTTATTGTGATATGCGGTAACTCCTATACGATTTTTCCCGTGATAAGGTCATGTCCTGGGGCTTTTTTTGAATGCAATTCCTTACCTTCTAAAAACATCATTATTAATAAATGTTATTAACTGTAACAAGACACAAAACCTGTATTGACATGTAAGGGACAAGTAGATTTAAAAAGGTAAGTAATTTATATTATACGTATATCACAACATAGATATTGACATATTTCTCTTTTTCTGTGCCATAACCGAATGTTATGAACTAGTTGTGTCCATGCGAATAATTCGGACGTAGAAACAATAAAATAATTAATCACCAAAAATTGTTTTATATATTTAAAAATTTGAAAGCACTTATACAGATAATATATTTTATGTTTCCAGCCTATCATTTTCTATACACTCTCGACGTTCTTAGAAAGTTGCAAAAGCGACGTTGTCAAAAGAAGAGGATCAGAAAAATGCCATATACAGCTGGCCAATGGGGGGGGGGGGGGGGGGGGGACAGGCCCGGGTGGTTTTACACTTTTTACACACATTTTAAGGCCCTCCCTTTGGGCCCTCCTAATTCTCATAAAAAAAACCTTTTTTTCGTAATTCCCC
>Ga0123354_10016818_pt1 | contig 11456 bp, 8 predicted proteins | sample TergutLab28metaG_2_FD_97872 | JGI IMG/M metagenome (GOLD analysis project Ga0123354, IMG submission 97872) | Labiotermes labralis P4 segment gut microbial communities from Petit-Saut dam, French Guiana - Lab288 P4 | ecosystem: Host-associated > Arthropoda: Insects > Digestive system > Gut ... | reverse complement strand
CACACCAAGCATTCACCTCTATATACTATAATTTACACTAATGCTAAAACCCTCCATCTTTACAGAACACACGACCAATGTGGTGATACAATAGAAAAGTCGCAGGCTCTTGATAGTGGATGTATTAATGTCCGAAATATGTTGAGCATAGAAGAAGTGAAATAAAACTTAGTAACTAGTGACATCAAGTTAGTCTCTTATTCTTCAACTATGATATTGTCTAATTTATTTGTATATTAAGAATTTTCCAATTTAAAACATACAATTCCGAACAATATAATGTATCGGGATTGTGTCTACCTTCTTGCTCAGGCCTCTCTTGTTATGAAGTTTGAGGTGACACACAAATGACGCGGAAAATCCAAATTTCAGAGGGAGAAATACCTGCCCCTGAAAATCTTTATCCATTTGCCCATGTATTCATTTTTTCAGGCATACATCCGATATAATAGAGTGACATGTTGGTGTCAAGCTATGTACTTGCCTATTAGGGTACATACGAAGCAGGATATTGTGAAACTTCTAAAAATCTTATTAAAAAATAGGAATACATACTGTGTGGTTTAACAGATTGCTCAAAAATCATGTGACGCAGCTGCATGATGATACGGAGCGCCAGGCATGTGAACATTATCGACATTCCCAACACTCCCCAGACTGCAGCGTCTAGTGTGAGCAGAATTGACCTCCATGTGAGGGTCACACCTTGCCGAGGTACCAGGAACGTGTTGCAAATCTGATTCCATGGCACGATGTAATCCATTACAGTCATCTGCTCTTCTACAATCCACAGCGTGCAGAAGGCAGCGTCCAGATTTCTCGAAGCCAATCCTCCGAGCAGTCCGCCTCTCCACGTTCCATTATTAAACTCTCCCCAGTTTTCAGTTGATTCGTGTATTTGCCACGTCAAGTTGAGTCTCTTTGACAGTTCAAGGAAGGCCAGCATTTCGATTCCATCGAGAGAGCCTAAGATATATTAATTGTTAAATGTTATATGTACAGAAAAACATTTACAGTCTACACGTAAATCACGTGTTCAAGGACTACCAACTTTAAAGGCAATACATACTCAAACAATCAAGGATACCAAAAACATGTTTAAATATTTTGAACGTAAGGATGTATTAAGATTACAAAAGTCAAAGGAAAAAAACCACGTGAAAAAGAGGCAGAACTGAGACTGTATTTAGATTCCAAACTGATAATAATAGTAGTAGTAGTAGCATAAAAATAGACAAAGCTTAGACTGCTATCAGTTTTCTAATCGTTAATATTAGCAGCATACAAATTGGCAGATCTGAGACTGTCTTTAGATTCCTAGCTGATAATAATAGCCGTATAAAAGTAGGCATAATTGAGAATGATCTCAGGTTGCTGACGGATAATACCAGCAGCATAAAAATAGGCAGAACTGAGACTGCTACCACGTTACTGAAAAGGAAAATCAAGTAATTCAAGAATAACTAATTATTCCTTCACATCAGTTTGTTGTATTTGAACGTAAGGACACGTGACAACTCACCGTCGTCGGCGTCTTTTTCTGCTAGAGGGCTCATGCTTCTGGCCGTTCCAAATGAGAAAGGTGGACATGAAAATGTCCCTACTTGCAGAGTGCGTCCCTTAAAGTCTGGCAGAGAAGTGGTTTTCGCGGCAAAGTTATCAACTTCATTGGTTATTTCTTGAAAATAACGAGATATTCTGGACGTGACCAAATGATACGTTTTGTTCATACTGGCGAGTGTTACATCAGCATCGCCAAAAATATGTGTGTGTTCAAATATTAATTTAAGTGTGTTTACAATCAAGATTACGAAACGATTTTCTGAAATTGGCTTCCAATTACGAAAAAGTTTAAGAACTTCCACTTCGGTGTCCGATATAATGACGTGCCCTTTACATCCAACGTATGTTACGGTGGTTATTGGTAACTGCAGAACTTGATGCACAATTCCTGTAGTTTGCTTTGAAATGGGACCTATAGTTGTTAACTGCACACACCGGCTGTCAGATAATAAGCCGAGCGTCCTTCTACCAACAAGTAACTCCATTCTGAGTTCCGTGTCTTCTTTAAGTTGCAGCAAACAATTTATCCTGCGTGTAGTTGCTAAAATAAATATCCAATATAGTAGAGTGTTTACCTGTAAATATGAGGATACCATTATATGAGAATTTTGGACGTACCCATTTCCGGAGAAGCAGTTCTAAAACCTCTGAAAAAATCACAATTTAAAGTCTAGTACGTTTAGTAAGAGATTTATAATTTCTGCATTAATACAAGCACAAATGTAGAAAAGTGTTCAGAAAGTTTATAAGCAAAACTGTCTCAATTTTTCCCCCCATATTACGATATGTTCCTTTGGAAAAGTAACTCATTATAGCAAGTTAGGTCCAACCGCCTCCACATTCGCAACCAGTATGTGTATTACTATTGCGCCTTTGTGATTTAGTACTTACCATCTTTTTCCGAGTGAATTTTAGTTCTGCTGTTTTCAAATCATGAAACCGTCATTGGAACGTTCATCTGTCTCTGATGCATGGAAGCTCAATCTGTAAAAAAGAAAACCCCCCAAGGAAAAAACTAATGTTCACATTTATTCTTGTCTGGTGTGTTTACCGAAAAGGAATAACGGATTGGTAAATAAAAGAAAACAAAAGAACTTTTATACGCAATCAAATAAAAAATATCAATCAATCATAGACTTACGAATGCATGAAAAATGCAGAACTCTTATTTCTTTATGAGAAGATTTATATTGTGTTATTAAACGTGAAATTCTTCAGCAAATTAATGTTCTGAGTCAAGAATCTACCATAGCTTAAAAATTATTCCTCAAAATTATGCAGGCTTAACCTTTAAGGACGAAACTGTATCTGTCTGCTTTGAAGACCCAGTTCGTACCACGCAGTAAACACTCCTTGCCTGGGTTATGAAAACCGATGTGTTAATGCTGTATAGAGAAATCATCGCTGTTTGTTTTGAGATCCACGCTAAACCCACTAATGCACTGTGGGCAGAATAAAGAATTTCTGCCGGTTAAAGCTGGTGGTACATAAAGTAAGTTTTAGGCTTTAAAGTTTAATAAAGATTTCCTCTTTTTTTGACGTTTTGTTGACCGTGCATCTCAGTGTATTTATCTCAGTATTTAACCAACTTGATGCACAAAATATGTTTCACAATAAGTTTCATTTCATGCTTCTACATGTTTCGAGCATATGTGCTCGAAACATGTAGAAGCATGAAATAAAACTTATTGTGAAACATATTTTGTGCATCAAGTTGGTTAACTACTGAGATAAAGATTTCATTGTTACTCTTTTCGGCATGGTACACGATGTACTAACACATATTTTGGTGTGAGGAAAGAACATTTTCTGCCAGAGAAGTCTCAGTATACTCGTTTTCCAATATTCATCCTGTGATTTTTATATAGGCACTGCGAATGCTAGAATTATTTAAAACTGCGCCCTTTCTTATAAAAATGTTGAATATTTTTACTCTGAGCTCGGTCAGTTATTGCAAGAATCACTTTATCATCTACAAGAGCGCCTGTTAGAAATTCTTTGTTCACATTCGCCTACTGGTAGTTACGTGACACAACCCTGCCGATAATATTTCTCTTTTGTTATGTTCAAAGCTTTGATTTATGTTCGTATTCAGTTGATCAGATAAGTAAGAACCAACATAAACTTTGAGCGTTACACTTTCGTTTCACTCAGTTTTATCCATCTTAATGATTGATTACGAAATAGTGAAGTTGTCTCTATATACATTTATATACAAAACGCCTAACACAATTGAGCCGTAATATTGCTCTGTATCTTGTTTCACTTTTTGATTGATGTTTGCGACCATTATGTCAATAATGGTCATATTTTGTACCATAAATAATACACGTAATTTACCAGGGAATTAGTGGAGGTATATGAAGGAAAATGAAACAAAGTTCTGAAACAACAATGGAAAGTGATGTAAGTAAATTTAGGGCGTTGCACACAAACATATCTTGGTTTCTATACGAAAGATTAGTGCCATTATGATCACTTTAAACGCTACCATGACTTAGGATATGCATGTTCACATGTCTTATACATTAATACAAATGTGCTTGATTACATTAAACAAATAACCCATAAACTTTGTCGTCTCATTCTGGAAATATGACAATGTAGTTCTCGTGTTGAGAACACGAAAATAGCCGATTTGTCAAGAAAATCCCCGGTCATACATTCCGGGGAATTTCTGATGCCTCGGTTCCCTTTTTATTATGTATTTAAGCTTCTATTTTAAAGTTTATCCTTTTGAATTCAGCCCACAACTCCATTTAAATCTTCGAGGAATAGGTAAATCTAAATTATATATAAAACTCATTGCATATGTCACAGATTTCACAAATTATGACCACTGGAAAGACAAATCAGTGAATTCTGTACAGGTAACTTAATAAATTAATTATTGTTATTTATATACGAGCCAAGAGGAAAAAATAAATGAAATGTCTGAGCGAAGTGCAATTTTTTAAAGATTTAATTCTTCTAGAATATCAGGCTGAATCGATGTGTTTGTGTAGTGTAGTGTAGTGTAGTGTAGTGTAGTGTAGTGTAGTGTAGTGTAGTGTAGTGTAGTGTAGTGTAGTGTAGTGTTTAGATTCTGCTTGAAATGCTTTTAACTGAAGATGAAGAAACCTTAATCCTTCGAAACTTAGGAAACAATGCACAGCAACGACACAGCGTCGCGTACAAGAACTGTATATTTAGAAACATGCTGCCAAAAAATCAAATTTCTCATGTCTCAGAGTTTTGAAAATTAAACTTGGCGGTACACAGAAAAAAAGGTTAATACACATCTTAGTATTCAAGTTTCTTGTAGCCACGATTCTCCAAGTGGCATATGTTTTTAAATACTGCACGACCTCATTTCGTTCTCCTCCATTTGTTCGTCGAAATGTACATAACAACATTCTACCATTATTGAGACAGCAGATGCTACTCTTGCAAAATTGATACATTGATTTTCCAAAAGCTAACACTAAACTTCACTATTCATTACTTACTAAACATTATTCAGTCTTCACGGAAAGTATTCAAGTAGGCTGAAGTTTTTTGATTGGAAGTCTGTACTGATGACAGTGCAGCAAGAAAGTTATACTGGTTAAAATATGATGTTTATCTTATGTTTATTGGACCGTGCATAATTGTGATAGCTGAAGAATAAAAAACCAAATAGATGCCACTTTTTATATTTACTTTACTTCTTAGATACTCAACATGTTTCGAGCATTAATATGTCCATCTTCAGGAGTTTGCAACTATGTTGTTGAACTACCACATTGGCTGTAATGTTCTTGAATTGCTGTGTGTTGGGGTTAGGGTGCGGTTTGGCTAGGGTGGTATCCGAGCTGCCGGCAGCCCGGATACCACCTTAGCCAAACCGCACCCTAACTCCAACACACAGCAAACGAAGAACGAAACGGCCAATATGGTAGTTCAACAACATAGTTGCAAACTCCTGAAGATGGACATATTAATACCCGAAACATGTTAAGTATCTAAGAAGTAAAGTAAATATAGCAAGTGACATCTAGTTGGTTTTTTAATTCTTCAGTTGGGTAAAAAATATTTCTTTGTTTCGCTCTAGTTATTAACTACATTTTAATAATTCCGCATTAATTATTTTTCTACGCATTTAATAACAAGAGAAATATTCGTAATGACACGTAACAAATCGTAATTTATAAAAGTGTAACGTCGAAATACTTTTTATTACGTTCTACATGTAAAATAATTATCTTCCAAGAATGTGTTGTTGGAAGAGGATACCACTACGTACTTCTTAAATTCTTTTATCCTGTTTGACTACAGACCGAATGAGTTTAAACTCCTTGGTGGATAAGAGGGGGATATTGTGCTTCCGATACAACAGTGTTGTAATTTCCTGCGCGTTTACAGTTCTAATTTGATAATATGTCTTGCTTCGATTCGCCATATTCATCCCTCTCTGTTTCCGTGTAAAAAAGCTATAAACAGAATGGATTTTAATTAAATTTTTGTATTGAGAAGTTTGGCGAAACTTTAACTTTTTCAGTGTTTGCTTAGAAGTAGACAATAACGGAGACTTCATGTTAAACAGTTACTTAAATTCCCGTTGCATCTTGAGAGGAAGATTCTAAATACTTTTTGAAAAGAATATTCTTTCGAATAAAAGTCACGAAAAAAAATTAGAAACATATTGAAACTTTAGTGCAATTTTTCTGCAAGTCTGTTGGTTTTGAAGACAGTCTTTACAGCGTTTGTTATGCATGTATTTCCTATTTTTATTTTTCGAGTGTACAGCTAGACTGACGTAGGAAGAGAAGGAAGTAGAAACACAAACTGTTTTTTTCATTGACTTCTTTCTTACAAACATCTAACATTGTCAGGTGACTGATAGGTTACTCCAGCTTGCAATGTTAGCATGATGTTGATGGGAATATTTTATGAACAAAGATGTTGTTTGAGGTTTGTAATAAGCACATATGATTCCCTTATGAGACTCATATAATGGTCAGCCTTACAGGTCTTCATTCGGTGGGCACCTGTATTTTTGGCTAAATTATTTGCTGTAATCTCAGATGCGTTTGCAGCTTTCCTCAGTTATTCCTTTACAGTACCGGAAGAGAAAGTTGATATTCGTCAATGGCGTATAACGTGTTTTTCGCTGAACTTTGAAGTTCATTTTAGCGAAATTAAGTATTTCCAAAAACATATTCCTTCATAACACAATCGGCAAATGTGATTGTTATTTTTGTGGAATTTCACTTTCCTTCCCATATTTGAGCGTAAATTTTGCAGGGTTTATTTATATTGTATATCAAACAACTGAAATTTTGTTTTACATAGATACTTATAAATATTTTATTACCATAAATGTAACTTGGTGTTTTACAATTATATTTCCGTTTTTCCTCCCAAAACTACGTATTTCTTTAAAGGGGTTCCACAAAATTTAAGAATTTGAAGGATACTGATGTTGGAAGTGACATTCTCTGTCAAAATTCCTACCTCGTCCTTGTTAATGGCCACATTCGCTCCTTATTCGGAGTCACATAGCGTTATCAGTAGACTGACTGATATCTGGCCTGTCGTAGGAACGTGTTGTCTCCATATTACAGTGTTCTTCTGAAAATCCTCTTTCTCTGCAGATAAAGCAGAGCGTTCCACCGCATCATCTAGAACCAATAAGAATTCTACGCTACGTAACAGCACACAGACCTGATTCCTCGAGGTAGATACGTTCTACACCATACTTCTTTAACCCTTTAAAAGCCGAGTTAAAACCCATCTGTCATCTGCTGGCATTAGTAGGAGCTCACCATATTTTCCACGTTAGCGGGTTAAGGGTTAATATATTTTACGAAAAAAAAATTTAATTTACTAGGCTTTTTAATTAAAATTCTCATGCTTGTGAAATGGCGCTATGTCGCTCAAAGTTTTAATTGTCCAAAAATCGACCGAAATTCTTAAGCTGTATGTGACCTTTCGATGGCGATATTTGTTTCAATGGTACGTCTGTACAGCTACTCTTTGATGTGCGTCCGCAATTCGATATTCAAATTTGTGCGTCCGTCATCATTCCATGTTTTCCAGGCCACGTGGTATTTGTACTTTGGCCGCTGCCCGCACAGAAAACTGCGGCAATGACAAATTTTGCTTCTTCATATTCTACTAACGGATTTATAGCCACGCACAAGTATTTTCCCCCTACTCTACACATGTTTCTATTTCGAGTTTTTCCCTAGTGACGGGTTTTTTTCGAGTTGAAATTCCACCAGTTTCAGTACCATAAACAGAACCTTCCTCGTGCCACTAGTGGCTCGAGTGGGTCCCCCTCTTTTCCCCTCAATTCTTCTAGGCTGGATTTTACAACAGCTACAAGTTTTCCTCAAGCTCTACCAAAGGATGACGTTTCACTTTATCCCAACTCCGTTTTCCAAGTACGCTACCAAAGGCGCTAATTTGAGTTTTCCCGGAACAATGACCGATACACTATTTTCCGTTTGGGGCATTCTGCTTAAAACTAAGACTCCGACTTCTTCTTGAAAATACAACTAAATATCCGAAGACAGAAATGTAGCCTACTACTGCTACCTGTCCCATAATATGTGGGAGGTTCTTCTAAAATGACCTCGGTTAACCCAGCTCGTCGTCAAAATTTATCCGACTAATGCACCGAATCCTTTTAAATCGGAATCTTACCAACGCACGATATCGGTGCGCTTCGGCCATTTAAATGCTCCGTACACTCATGTAGATGTTTAGAATTATAGCCTCACTCGTTATCTCCACATTTTATAATGGTTTGTGGTCAGATTCACGCTCCGGCCACTTTACCCAATTATGTAAAAATGCACCTCATGATTATCAGATTTCTAGCCAGCCTGTAATCTTCGAAAACTCGTATGTTTGTTTTTACAAGAGGGCGCTGATAAGTCCTTAGCCCAACCTACTTCCCGATGTCGTAAGACGAAATAGATAGTGTCGATGTAAAGAGGGGTTTGTTCATGTGCGGAATTGCAAGTCTTTTCTTCTTACAGAGGCTGAAAGGTACAATGTCAGGCGAAGATAGCGATTTCAACAACGTGGAGTCGCGAGTTGTCACCAAGTTTTTTTTTCCTGCAAGGCAAGAAACCGAGGGATATTCACGCCATTTTGACAGAAAACTTAGAGGAAGCACCATCGTATGACAACGTCAAAAACTGGGTGGCCCAGTTTAAACGTGGTGATTTTTCCACCTGTGATGCGCCTCGTTCTGGACGGGCCAAAACAGTGACCACCCCGGAGATAATTGATCAAATTCACGAGCTAACCTTGGGAGACGGCCGGATTGCGGCTAAATCAATAGTTGAGCAACTGGACATCTCACGTGAGCGGATTGGGTCCATCATTCATGAAGATTTGGACGTGCGGAAGCTCTCCGCCAACTGGGTCCCGAAATGCCTGAACGCGGAGCAGAGACGTCAACTTTGCCAGTCGTCTAAGCAAATTTTGGAATTTTTTTCGGCGCGATCCAAATAATTTCCTGTCGCGATTGGTGACCATGTATGAAACCTGGTTATATCACTACGACCCGGAGACAAACCAACAATCAGTGGAGTGGCGGCATAGCGGCTCACCCCGCCCCAAAATATTCCCAGTGCAAAAATCCTCTGGAAATTTTCTCGCCTCGACTTTTTGGGATCAAGACGACATCCTCCTCGTTGACTATCTCCCAAAGAGCTAAACTAACAACGCGGAGTGTTACTCATCTCTGCTGGTGCAAGTGAAGGACATTTTGAAGGAAATTCGCCGCGGGAAGTTCAGCAAGGGAGTCTTGTTCTTGCATGACACTGCCCCGGCTCACCGGGTACTTGCAACCCAGAAGAAACGGCATATCTTGGCTTCCAGCTTCTTGATCACCCACCCTATTTTCCGCATCTGGCCCCGTCGGACTACCACCTGTTCCCTGGACTGAAAAAACAATTGAAAGGTCGTCATTTTTCATCCGACGTGTAGGTCACTGCTGCCGCGGAGACCTGTTTGGACGGACAAATTTCTAATTTTTTTTATTGACTTGCAAATGTTAGAGCAATGGCCTAAGAAGTGTTTTGAGTTACGTGGGGAGTATGTTGAATAAATCTCGAGAGTGGTCGCTGTAGCTTGTTTCCTTCCTGGTCGGGCTAAGGACTTATCAGCGCCCCTGCGTATGCTAAGCACCTGACCCCTTTAATTTCCTTCTGAAGGAACATTTAGCCATGCTACTCCTTTCGTCCCAGTACTTTTGTCAACAAATTCCAATGCGAAGCCTCATTCACTCGGTCAAGCGTTGCTGTTACAGGAAGTCTATTTCTGACGGCGTACTTCCTATAAGAATTTTCTTGCTGTGTACCCTGCTGTAAAGAACTACGCCATTTAGTGACTGACACATTAGACTTTTCGTGATCCTGTCGCCAAAACAGAGACACACTTTATGTGTACGGTCGCAGGATATATTAATACTAAAAGGGACGAAGCACCAAGTGTCTGTCTATGATAAAAATCCAAATTTATATGGTTTCTCTAATGCCTGTGTTACATTTCAGTTCAGTTTCTGCTCAATTCCAGAAGCACGGTTTGAATAATAGGATAAACAGGATGCATAAATTCGCCCACACAAATAAATATAGGTAATTACTATAAACCTTGTTGTTGCACCGTGCATTTCGTAGAATCACTTCAATTATTAACCAACAATTGCACTTACATAAATTCCACATAAAACAGTTAAAAACAATTAAAATCACTCCGACATGTTTCGATCTTTTTTAGATCATCATCAGGGAGCTATGTTTCTAATGTTAAAGTTATAACATTCACAATTTAATTCGTTTCTGAAAACATGGCGTTGTGGCAGCACGTCATGTTGTGTGGGAATACGCTGTTGAAAGTGCAGCTGGCTAAGTGTGCGTTGTATGCTACGTAATGAGAGACTGGCCCCAGTCCCTCATTTTAATTGTTTTTAAGTGTTTGATGTGGAATTCATGTAAGCACAGTTGTTGGTTAATAATTGAAGTGATAGGTAATTACTATCTGCAATGTGAGGTCATGATTTTCTCATAACATATACTGAAATTGGGAAGCCTCATTGGCAAATTCCGCTGAGTTATAATTTCATCTGAGTTTGATATGTGGAAATAAACCGAATGGTCTGAAAATAATACAGCCATAAAACAGCGGAAATTATATGGAATTTGAATGCATTACCATTTGTTCCAAATTCGTAATAAAAAGTCGGACTGAATATTCGTTTCTTAGTCAGCTGGCTGCGATGTTTGTGTTTAAGAGAGCCGGGTTCCTGTCCCCAAACCGGTTATCTGAACTGGTTTGGGACAGCGAGAGTGAAGAAGCAGGGGTATCGAGCGATTGCATCATTTATTTAGGCAATAGAATTTTAAGCATTTTTAGAAAACCGCTGAAATATTTTTGTTTTAGTTACTCTTTCCTCGACTGAGTAAGGAAGTTCTATGTAGAAATTCTCGATTCCCCATCGTGAAGAACAAACTGGAAATGATACTGCATGTCGGTATAACGGAACGGAACTCAACTAACATAGGTCTTTCTCGGTTCATGACGGTGTTGCGTGTGAAAAGCGAATGGTGTGACGAGAAAAGTTGTTAGTGAAGTGTTGAGAAAGTCTAATGTGTGGTGTGTGGTGTGTGTGTGTGTGTGTGTGTGTGTGTGAGTGAGTGTGTGTATGTGTGTGTTTGTGGTATGTGTGTGGTGTGAGGTGTGTGGTGTGTGTGTGTGTGTTTGTGAGTGTATGTGTGTGTTTGTGGTATGTGTGTGGTGTGTGTGTGTGATGTGTGTGTGTGTTTGTGGTATGTGTGTGGTGTGTGTGTGATGTGTGTGTGTGTGTTTGTGGTGTGTGTGTGTGTGTGTGGTGTGTGGTGTGTGTGGTGTGTGGT
>Ga0123354_10016817_pt1 | contig 11457 bp, 8 predicted proteins | sample TergutLab28metaG_2_FD_97872 | JGI IMG/M metagenome (GOLD analysis project Ga0123354, IMG submission 97872) | Labiotermes labralis P4 segment gut microbial communities from Petit-Saut dam, French Guiana - Lab288 P4 | ecosystem: Host-associated > Arthropoda: Insects > Digestive system > Gut ... | reverse complement strand
GACCCCCCTCCCACCTCCCTTCGTGCTTTTTTTTTACTTTTTTTTTCTTTTTTTTTTTTTTTTTGTTCACGACTCGGGGGGGAAAGGGGGTTTCCTGCGCGGCGTCCACCGAGGGGAACAAGGGGGGGGGGGGGGGGGAAGAGAATTGTTGAATCTCTCAAGAAAACTTACTGTTTGCATATGCAATGTCTTCTGCATACTATTAGAAGTACCTAACCTGTGCAGCAATATGATTACATAGACCAAAAGAATAAGCAGTACTCAGTGATCCACAATTGCATAAACATCAACCAGACAACACAGGGACAATCTCTTTGAATGAAGATGACACAAATGACATAGATTTTTGTCAGCAATGGAAGACAAAATTTAGAATTGTAAAATATCAGTTACATAACTTCCATTTGGAATATTTTTAGGAATTTTAATTGACATTATTTTATTTAACTATATATATATATATATATTCACACACGGCAGAATTTGCTGCATGTCCCTGATGATGCCCTTGTAGATGTCAAAACATGTAGAAGGAACATAAGCATCAAATGATTATTTGATAGTGATTGAGAAATTTGTTGGATTATGTACTGCATAATCACTATGCTTGACATAAAATATGAAACCCTGTTCATTACCAGTATGGTTAATCATATCACAAGCTTTCAGCATATTACCACTGTTTAAAACTTCAATGAACATTAATGACTCAAATAATGCTGTGAAGAAAAATTTGGAAACACTCGAAAAGTTCCATTTATTACAGACAGGTTATATGTTTGTGATGAGATCTTCTACTGACCAAGCATAATTATAACCATGCAAATCATGGCTGTGACTATGATGGCCTGGTCTGTTACCGTATTACAAAAACGTAATATGTAAGGAAGATAATGCTGCTCACATGGTAGCTTGTTGCACGACATCCTCCTCCTTGGAAGCTGCTTGCTTTTCTTCGGGGTCTCCATTTTCCCGACCCTCTGCTGCTGGCCTTTCAACCATTGCTGTCACTTGTGCTGCCAGTGACTCATTCTCCTCTCGCAACTGCTGTGCTTCCTCTTCAAGCCGTGAAAACGAGGACAGTTTCGATACTAGACGCTCATTTTCTTCATGCAAGTGCTGGATATCTGCTTGCAGCTCTTTCACTTTGGTAACCTGAGTTAAAAGCTGTTCATTTTCTGATCTCACACGGCTGACTTCACTCTTTATTTCATTATAGTTGGCACATTTTTCTTCATATTTTTCCACATCTTCATGCAACTTATCATATTTATACTGTAATGTTGCTTCACGCTGCCTGGCATTAGCAGCATGATGTTCCAGGTCCGTCTTCATTTGATGTAACTCCTGTAATGAATCAAATTAGTATTAGAAAAAACAAGTATCAAGCATATATCACATGTACATTACACCAGAAACATCTACCAAAAAACACTGTGTGGTTCACCTCTTAAAAACCAGACTAGTTTCTAAGGCTAAGGACAATAGAGAGGCAAAATTGAATAAGGATATTAGTAACTCAGATGCTTCTATTCTGCATCCCACAAAACAATGGTCTTTCATTCATTTTTCTGTCTTTATGGCAACCAAATAACTGTTTTGAAAATATTTATATTTCTTTATATGCCCTTCTTCAACTCAACAGCCAAAAAAAACTATTCTTAGCTAGAAAAATATTGAGGGGGTAAGGCATTTGCCCCCCCCCTCATGCATCCCACAAATTGGGCCTATGCATGTAACCTGAATTATACTTAAAGTTTGAATCCATACCTTACAGTAAACACAATCCATCTAGGTTACAAAAACCAGTCAGTTAATGCTGTATAGGGAAATAATTGCTGTTTGTTCTGAGATCCACATAAAACATATAAATACACTGTGTGGGCAGAACGTAGAATTTGTAAATGTTAAACTTAGTGGTACAAATAGTAACCACTAGGCTTTAAAGGGAGCAAATGTGTATGCAAATTCACTACAAACTTTTCATATTGTTGTTTAGACGAATACTTTTCTATCAGCTGTGTATCACGACCAAAGCCTCTGTGCATTCACACTTCTTCACTGATTTTGTTCACATGCACACAGAAAGTGATGCTTTACTTTACACAGTAAATTAAATTTTCCCTGTATTTTCTATACTTTTCAACCCACATGGATAAAATTTGTTATTTATTTAATTATCTGTACTTTCTTGCATAAAACACAATTTACAATCTTGTTTTTTAGTTATCTGTATCACCTTGTGTAAAACACAATTTGCAATCTTGTTTTTTACTTATGTGTATCATCTTGTGTAACATATTATATGCAATCTTGTTCTTTCACTAATCTCTATCACCTTGCGTTAAACACAATTTGCAATCTTGTTGTTTATTTATCTGTACTGTCTTGTGTAACACACAATTTGAAGTCTTGTTTTTTACTTATCTGTATCATCTTGTGTAACATATGATATGCAATCTTGTTCTTTTACTAATCTCTATCATCTTGGGCTTTTACTAATCTCTATCATCTAGTATCAAACACAATTTACGATCTTGTTTTTACTTATCTGTATCGTCTTGTATAAAACACAATTTGCAGTCTTGTTTTTCACTTACCTGTAGTCTTGTGTAACACATAATCAATGTCACAATCTGTGCAACACTAACCTCAGTAATCCCTGTACGATGTACAATAATGAAAGCTGTGAATTAAGGAGAGGTGTTAACTACACACGACACGAAACCAATGAAGCTAAGGAAGTTTCTTTGTGACAATACTTACCTCATTCTGCCTTACAAGTTCTTGAGCTTGATCAGAGGACTCTTTTAAGTGAGCAGTTTGAGATTCCAGATGTCGAATCTGATTCTCTAGGTGAGAGACCTGTTCTCTGAGCATCTTGTTCTCACCATCTCGTCCCATCTGTCCTTCTCTCAGTTTCTGCAACTCGGCACTTAGTGATGCATTGATACGTTCCTGTTCTTGCAGCTCCCCATGAAGCTGACCAATCTGTCCCTTGACAGCTGCATCAGCCTGAATATCATAAATGTATAACTGAGTTTCAAAAAATCAGTATCAGACACTCTGAGTGTGCAAACTTCATTCTCTGTGAAGTGCCAGCAGTCAAGAGGTACCAGCTTGCTTCACATTGTCACCTGCTACAAACTTCTTGCCAGCCAGGTCCTTCTTACAGAGTATGAAGTCAAAATCACTGGTGGAGAGATCCAGACACTAAGGAGGGCGACCCAAAACCACCCAACTGTTAACCCTTTAATGCTGAACGATATCTGAAGACGTCACACAGTGAGCCCTTTATATAGTCGAATGACTTGTAAAGACATTGCAAACAGTGTGTCGAAGTTTGGAGGAATTTTTTTCACTCCTATCTGAAATACCCCCTCCACCTCCCAAACCCCTCCAAAAAACCGGATTCATATGTCGACACATAACAACTGTGCTGTTCTTTCAGTGAGTGATGCTGTTTGAGGCACAGCTCACCTTTGTTTATCACTTGCCCTGCAGTTCACTGTGGGTTGAAATATCAACATTGGCTTATGAAACAAACACTAATTGTTGACCAGAAAGTTTGTCAGTGGCATACTGTACCCATATAATTCAGACAAAACTAATGCTCAAATCCGGAGATATTCACAAATATCGCTGTTTACAGCTACAGGAGGGCCCACAGACCTGCCTCTTGTAGTGCTGGGGTAAACTGTAGGGGTTGTGGGGTAGCAACATGCAACACACAGCCGTCAACCTACTATAAACGTCTTGGGCACCCTCGAATAGCTGGAATTTTATATGCAGTCACATTGTAGCTTTAGATCTGTTTTGTTGTCACTGTAGAAGACGTTCGTATCTTTAGAGGTATAATGGTTCTGCAACTCTGGCCAGTCACATAGTGTAAACAAGGCAGATGATTGTGGGTCTCAGAGCCATGGCCAGGAAAAAAATAGAACTTGAGGAAGAAGCCATCAGTAAAATGCTGGTTGCTGACACTGACTCAGAATCAGGTGTGGAGGCCAGCCATTTTGAAGACTATTTTGAGGAAGACGAATAAGAAGAAGAGGAACAACAAGAGCAGGAGCAAGCTCCAGCAGGAGTCATCGTAACAAACACTGGCCAGTGAAATCATCAACCCAACTGCACTGCTGTCTGTGCTCTTCTCGTGGCCAAAGAAAGGGCACACAGTGCGCCAGATGTGACGTGGGCCTGTACGTGGTGCCTTGTTTCGCGGAATATCACACAAAAGTAAATTTGTAATATATCACCCTCTTTATGAATACTGTGTGTCACAATAAAACAGTGATCCAAGGTGTCACAGACCTTATGCAGTAGCCAGAATTATGTGACAAATTTACACCACATTTTATATAATGCATGCGTTTCACAGGCCTAAATTTATTATAAAAATAGGTGAACATTTTTTCCCAGATTAACCAATTCATAAGCAGAGTGCAAAATTTTATTTCATTAAATATGAAGGAAAAGTTTATGAGCTATGTTTTTTTTTTTGAGAGTAAGCATAAAAATTTAAAATCCCCAGTAAAATATTTCGGCAAGCTGCACTGCTTGGAGGGATTTAATTCTGGCCTCAAAGGGTTAATCACTCACAAGTCCAGCTGGTAGTATTAGGCCAAGAGACTTCCATCTCTTTGGGCCCCTTAACAAGTGCTGGGAAAAAAGCTTTGATGCCATTCTGGAACAGATACTCAAATGTTAATGGTGACAATGTGGAGATCTGAAGCATCCATCTGCCATTAAGTTCTAGGCATCAGAGGATTTGTTACCTTACTTTTTGAAACTACAATGCATTTAAATATTTAAGACATTAACTGACCATTTACATGTGTTATTTAACAATGCTGTCAGCTGCAAAGACAAAACACCATCACTAACAGATGGATGAACATGTAAGGAGCACTGGTAGAATGATACTGTGAGAAAATACTGAAGTACATGGGAAAGAACCTGTCCCAGTGCTACTTTATCCACCTCAAATCCCATACAGACTTGGGCTGGAACTGAACCTGGGCCCCCTGTAGTGAGAAGATGGTGGGGGGAATTAAAAGGAAATATCAACGCACGATTAACCATGTCACATTTACTTCTTAAGCCTTTGGTGCCAACATCAGACACAGTAACAAAACTGTAGCTTCTGACAGAAACTGCATGTGGGACATCCTGAATACAAAACAGAAGTACCAAAAACCCAACCACAATCCTACAGTGTCTTACTTAACTGAAATTACAAATAACTGCAATGACATATCCATTTCATGATCTCTCTGCGTCCTTGTTTAAGATGCAAACTGCCATAAATGACCCGATGAAATCAGCTCTGACCTTCGCAATGTGGGTAGGACCCCTCATCTCTGTGTTAACCTTTTTAAGAAAACACACATCCTGTCAAAAACATATGCTCCTATTCCTGCATCTACACTTACCACTTGTCACTACTGGTTAAAATGTCCAGCTTATAAGTTAAGCACTGCATGCACAAGACACAATTGCAAGTTGGCCCAATTTATTTTGAACTGGAATATAGCAGTCAGTGTTACAAAAATGTAATCGCTGGACGTACTCCTGTGTCACCACCGACGTCAATGCAGTTGTCATAAGCTGATGACCTTTGCCATCGATAGTATTCAAATAGCCATGACGGTAACACAATGTTCAGAGTTGTAAGCTATCTCTTGGATGTTTCAATGTGTGACTCTCTGTCATGCTTCTTATTAGTACACAAGGATTTGTTAATTCTCTAAAGCTGAATTAAATCCCTCCATGCAATGGCAGCCTGTCGAGATTTTTAACTGGGGATTTTAATTTTTAATGCTTTCTCTTAGGAAAAAAAATATATCTCATAGACTTTTCCTTCGCATTTAATGAAATAAAATTTTGCACTCTGCTTATGAATTGTTTAATCTGGGAAAAAATGTTCACCTATTGTTATAATAAATTTAGGCCAGTGAATTGCATGTATGATATAAAGTGTGGTGTAAATAGTTCATTACTCATGTAATTCTGGTTGCTGCAGAAGGTCTGTGGCACCTTGGATCACTGTTTTATCAAGGCACACAGTTTTCAAAATTGGGGAGATTTACAAATTACTTTGGTGAGATATTCTGCGAAACAAGGCACCACGTAAAGGCCCACATCACATCTGGCGCATTTATATACTATGCCCTTTCTCTGGCTGTCAGAAGAACACAGAGGGCAGTGCAGATGGGTGGATGATTTTGCTGGCAAGTGTTTGTTATGGTGACTCTCCAATCGCAGGACATTTGTTGCGCCCGCACTTGGTTTCCCAACCAATATGGGGGTGGGGTGATCTTGGCTCTTTTAGCTTCATCCATCAAATTCCTCATCAGAAGGAACCTGAAATCTCGGTGGGTATATTTAGCCGCACATGAAGATAACAATATCCAACTGTTGAGTACTGTTAGATCCAGAAAGTGGAAAAACATTTTTCATGGTCCACTTGACTCATCAAATAGCCATTGGCCATATAATCAGAAATGTCTACAAAACCCAAGTGCCGGTTGCACCATTCCACGATGTGAGGTTTCATGGGGCAGTTGCTGTTGTCACAAAAATTTCCTTTTGCTGGTGTTGGGTCCATGTTAGTCAGCATGTAAACTTCTTGTCTGCCCTTCCAAACTAATGCAGCCAAACCTCCCCTGGTCCTCACCCTTATGTCACCCCTTTTCAGTTTCTGTTGTTTTGGTCCAAAGTCACAGGGTTATGTCTTTTCTGTTGGGCCGTACTGTTGCGCACAAATTCATTTTACATCTGTCCAATTCATCAAAAAGGCTTGGGGATGAAAAGAAATTGTCCATAAATATTTTGTGTCCTAAGCCTTCAACTCTGCAAGTCAAATGTCTAACAGTTGCGTGTGTTGCAGTCATGTTGTCAGAGGCAAAGCGTGAGCCTCCACCCAAATACAATCTCATGTCATATGTATACCCTGATTCATCGTAGAGTTTGTAAATTTAGATGCCGAAACATTTTCTTTTCTTTGAAATGTACTGCCTGAAGATAACCCTGCCCTCAAATTTTACAATTACCTTGTCCAGTGCCAAATGCTAGGTGGGGTTATAGAATTTAGCATAAGCCTCATTCAGATTGTCAAAGACAGTCTTTAAGTTTCCACAGTCGGTCATATTCTTCACCTTCTTGGTCATATTCTTCGCCTTCTTGGTCATATTCTTCACCTTCTTCAGGTATCTGTAGATTGTCTGCAAAATGCAGAAAACACAGTATGTGTAAAAATCTGTCTCGTGTCATGTTCTCACCATAAAAGTCTCAGTCTCGACCAGTAGCCATGTAGTGTGTTATTCAATGGATGTCCCATCTGCAGAGCTAAGGCAATGAAAGTCATCATGTCCGGCAATGTAATGTCAGGCAGTTGGCTGCTAGGTCCAGCTTGTCTGTCTAGGTGTTGCTGGTAGTATACATTGGTCTGTTCTGCCAGCAGATGTAAAATTTCTGTGAAAATAGCATCAACACAGACAGGGGTGAGCTGTCTTTGTTGATGTGTGAAACCTCACTTTTCTTCACACCTTTTGCTGGACTGACAAAAGGATGAATATTTGTGTCCCTTCATTAAGGCGGTCCCCAGGTTGGTAATCCTCTGCCACTTGTTGCAGCCTGTGGTTTGACTTCTGCTGAGGCTTGTTGTTGTTATTGTTGTTGTTTTGTTTTTGTTGTTGTTCTTCTTCTTCCACAAAATAGTTTTCAACATCGCTAGCCTCAGCACCTGATTCTCAGTCGGTGTTAGCAACCAGAATTACACTGATGGCTTCCTCCTGATGTTTGTTTCTTTTTCCTGGCCATTGCTCAACACATCACAACAGCCTGCCTCATTTAGTTTCCTCTATATGACTGGACACAGATGCAGAAACCTAATGCCACTGAGATATGAATGTCTTCTACAGTGACAGCAAAACTGATCTAAAGCCACAATATGACTACTGTATAAAATTCCAGCTAATTGAGGGTGCCCAAGAAATTTCTAGTAGACTGATGCGCCTACAGATTACCCCAGCACTACAAGACAAACGTCCACAGGCCCTCCTGTAGCTGTAAACATCAATTTTTGTGGATATCTCCGAATTTCAGCATTAGTTTTGTCTGAATTATATGGGTACAGTATTCCACTGACAACCTTTCTGGTCAACAATTAGTGTTCGTTTCATACGCCAGTGTTGATATTTCAACCCACAGTGAACTGCTGGGCAAGTGATAAACAAAGGTGAGCTGTGTCTCGAACAGCATCACTCACTGAATGAACAGCGCAGCTGCTGTGTGTCGACATATAAATCAGGGTTTTGGAAGAGTTTAGGAGGTGAAGGGGGTCCATTCTGGCTCCACAAAGAAATCCTGACATTCATGGGTACTGCAGCTTAACAAAACATCGGATAGGAGCGAACAAAATTCCTCCAAACTTCCAACACGCTGTTTGCGATGTCTTTGTAAGTAGTTCAACAATTTAAAGGGCTCACTCATTGGTGTCTTTATAAGTCATTTGGCAGCAAAGGGTTAACTTGTATTCCTGTTCTTGTCTGTTGTTAAGGTTTCATATGCTCAATGGGTAATTTACAGACACACCAAAAACAAGAAGAAAATATGAACTATACAGGAAAGGGTGAAAACAGATGCTTTTACTAAGAATTAAATTTCACTCGTCTTTAAAATTAGCCACAACAACAGTATGTCTGTCCCCTGACACAAAAGTGGAGCCACTCATTCCTTTGTAATGTGTATTCTGCATCTTTCAAAATGGTATTTCAAAGCATAAATGTTTTTTTACAAAATGCCTTATGTTCATATAGTCAACAGCTAACTATGTCCACCTTGCAAAAATATACTGAAATTCCTAGGTCATGTTCATTTTTTATCCAAAATTTCAAATTCTGAAATTTTTCTCACATACTTCCCAAATATACTAAATGAGGCACTCCTGACATCAAGGGTAATACACAATAACTAAAATATGAGACAAGCTAATGAAATGCAGGTTGTGGTACATATCCTACTGGCAGGCAAAAAAGGTGTTCTACGGCAAGCTTGTGGTGCAGAGGAGTTAGGATAACATTTTTGTTATCTGACAGAGGAAGGGAGCTGGGGACAATTCTTCATTAAGCTGACAGAGATAGAGTGACTGCGTTTGGTTGAACACACAGTTATGGAGGGTGGCTGTGCTCCTAAAATTATGTGTTAAAAGATTAAGATGGGGGAAGAGTCCAACCTATGTCAGTTTTATAACACAGTTTTGTCATAAACCTTTAAACTTATGTCACACTTGCAAGATTTGAGGATCTCACAGCAGTGCTGTTGAAGAGTAAGGTCTGTGGGATGGAATGCTGTGCTGTCGTGGCATTGCAATGCCTTCATCTTCAGTGTCAAACAGTTCAAGAAAACAGGACTACCTGACTGTGAAGTTGAAGGCACTACAATCGTTTGTATACGCCCAACAGCACAGCATCACATCCTAGAAGACTTGCATCTTATCTAAGACTTCTTTACGGCAGCAGTCCAGAGGCACACAACCCCTCCACCTTCAAACTTCTCACACTAATTCTATTTGTATGCACTGTAATCTTGGCCATCACCTCGTGATGCGAATCATTCAGATGCACAATGTGCTGTCTCTGCTTATGCAGCTCTTGTTCCAGCATCTCCTTTGCGTGGCCCTCCTCTTCTTGCAGCTTTCTGAGCAGTAGGTGATGGTCACTGACCTGTGCTTGCAGCTGTAACCAGTAAAGCCACCCAATGATACACTATGTGAGCAGACAGTAAATGTACACATGTGTTGGACAAACACAACACGTTTGCTATACAACAATAAAGCTCACAACAATGCAGCTAATTTATTACACCTAATGATCAAGGCAATATGGTCTACATAGTACCCTCTATAATTTCTTTTATTCACATTTGTGTAGATTTATTTTCAAATCATACATTGGCATTAAGTCCTATTATTTCACAATTCTAGTTACGTTTCTGTCATTAATGAAACTGAGCTCAGGCCGCACAGTTGTTACAGACTGGAGGTTGGATGAAGTTCAAGTTCCTTCACTTACTAACAGAGATGTTTCGTTGAAACCGATAACAACAGTTGCTGGGTGTGAAGGAAATCTCTGAAAATGGAATTGCATGAGGGGATGAACGGGACTGACAAGGGAGCTTCTAGCTGAGACACCACCTTGTAGGTTTGAAATAGTGTCTCTATCTGAAATGTGCCTGTTGAAACTCTTTCCTGCCCATTCCAGGTAAGCAATATGAAGTATGTTATGTGCTGTAATGTGTGAAGCATCTCTACATGCAGTCAAAATGTATGTCCACAATCGATGAACAGTGAAGATAGGAATATTATTGTAATATGTTTCATCTTTTGTGCATTAATCAGGTCCATAATATATAAATAACCAACAAAATGAACTTATATGCTTATGATGTAATTTATTCACCAATGTGTTTTGACTGCTACTACAGGGTGATATTATTACAAGAATATAAAGGTACAAACGTGGTTAGTTGTGTCGTCACACCATAACAGGTAGAAATTATTATAATTCCAGTTACTATTGTAGAAGTAATACAAAATCCCCTCCTTGAGGTATCTCCACCTTGATGAAGGCATTATTGCCGGGTAAGGAGGCTTGCATGGTGCAATGACCCGGAGAGCTATGCCGGCGGTAGCATAGCTACCGGTAGGGCCACCCATGCCAGACAGGTCAAAGGAGAGCACCCAGACAAAGAGAGATACCCTGGCCCTCCAGGTTGGGGGTTGGGCATGCTGCTAGCGACTGCACCCCATAAAAAATCTATTGGTGTGAAGGTTCAACGAGGAAATTTTGGACAGATGCAAGGAAGACGAAACAGGCTATTTGAAATGGACAATGAGAAAAAGATTAAGTTAGCAAACTGGAACATAAGGATGATGTTACAAGTGGGAAAAATGATGGAAATAGCAGAGGAGTTACAGAAATGGGAAATAGATATCACTGCATTACAAGAAGTAAGATGGAAAGGAAGTGGCAAAATAAATAAACCAAAATATACGGTTTATTATAGTAGGGCAGAAAAACAAGGAGAACATGGAGTAGGGTTTATTGTAACAAAGAAATTGCAAAACTAATGTATGGGGTTTGAACCCATAAATGAAAGAATGTGTAAATTAAAGATTAGAGGGAAATTTTATAATATAACATTAATATCTGCATATGCACCAACAGAAGATGCACAAGATGAAGATAAAGAGCAGTTCTATGAAGAATTAAATATAACTCTGGAACAATCGTCTAAACATGACGCTGTCATAATATTAGGAGATTTTAACGTGAAAGTTGGTAAAGAGATGAACAATAGATTAGTTGCAGGAAAATATACACTGCACAATGAAACTAATGATAATGGATTAAGATTGTGCCAATTTGCAGAAATGAATAATTTACTAATAAGTAG
>Ga0123354_10016816_pt1 | contig 11458 bp, 8 predicted proteins | sample TergutLab28metaG_2_FD_97872 | JGI IMG/M metagenome (GOLD analysis project Ga0123354, IMG submission 97872) | Labiotermes labralis P4 segment gut microbial communities from Petit-Saut dam, French Guiana - Lab288 P4 | ecosystem: Host-associated > Arthropoda: Insects > Digestive system > Gut ... | reverse complement strand
TCCGCCCAACCCGGTCTCCGCGGCAGCAATGACCTCCGCGTCGGAAGAAAAATGGCGACCTTTCAATTGTTTTTCAGTCCAGGGAGCAGTTGGTAGTCCGACGGGGCCAGATCCGGAGAATAGGGTGGTTGATCAAGTAACTGGAAACCCAGGTAGGCCAGTTTCTTCTGGGTTGCAAGTGCCCGGTGAGACGGAGCATTGTCGTGCAAGAACAAGACCCCTTTTGTGAACTTCCCGTGGCGTTTTTCCTTCAAAATGTCCTTCAAGTGTTCCAGCAGAGTTGAGTAATGCTCCGCGTTGATAGTTTGGCCCTTTGGAAGATAATCAATGAAGAGGATGCCGTCTTGATCCCCCAAAAAATTCGTGGCGAAACGTTTTCCAGCGTTTTTTTACACTCGGAATATTTGGGGCTGGGTGAGCCGCTATGCCGCCACTCCATTGTACGAACGTGTAAAATAATGCACTGCTCAAACATCCCATTCTGATAATCTCAATCTCCAGTTCTGTCAACATTCACTACACGATGCTCATATATATGTGCAAAACATCAGAACGCATTCTCTGGGAGCAGTGGCGTCGAACAAATTGTTACGTCCTCATTCTGAAACAGCTTATGTGAATTAATTCTGTTTTATGTTACCGTAACACTGTCCACTTGAGCAGTCGAATATGAGACCTTCTCAATCATTAACATGGGTGCCAACTTGGAGTGTGGCATCTCATTGTGTTTTCTAAAACAGATATGGAAAAATAAAAATTCCGGACACAACCTGATGGAAAAATATTAACGACAACCATAATTCAACGGTAACGGAGTTTATGATCAAACGTAAATAAGACTTTGTAAGTCCTGAAAGGTTTTATGAAGTTTACATAATTTTGACTCCATCTAATAAGAGTAACAAACATAAGTTTAACATAATTACAGGACAAAATAAATAACGTATTACATGTAAAAAACTGGTGTAAGGTGTGAGACCTCACTGCCATATTGAATTGATATGTAACATCAAGTCTACTATTAAATCTTTACATTTTTACAATCGATTGCCTGATGATGGATTTAGTACAAAATACGAATGAAGACATCACGAAGTGCTTGGATACGTATTGTAATACTAATTTGTACGTCAGCACAACTGTTTTTATTACACAAGGTAGTATGTAGGCCACATGTTTCGACTAATAAATAGCCAACTTCAGGCATATTCTTTACAGGTTAAGTCACTGGATGCTGTGCACACATTGGGATCCCAGTGCGTTTACATCAGTGAAATGTTTAAACCGTATCATTTGCCTATGAGAGTAAAACTTGCAAAGTATGTAACTAATTGGTTAAAATACATTTAAAAATTATTTTAACCAATTAGTTATATACTTTGCAAGTTTTACTCTCATAGGCAAATGATATGGTTTAAACATTTCACTGATGTAAACGCACTGGGATCCCAATGTGTGCACAGCATCCAGTGACTTAACCTGTAAAAAATATGCCTGAAGGTGGCTATTTATTAGTCGAAACATGTGGCCTACATTGTACCTTGCGTAATAAAAACAGTTGTGCTGACGTACAAATTAATATTACAATTTGGTACAAAAGCCGAAATAAGTATCTAGTTACTGTAAATAAGAAGGAATTTGCTTACCAGTTGCTTTGTGTAGATTGAGTGAAAAAGTTCTCTTGATTCATGAGTGCCAACACTGCAACCACGATGCCGCAACCATCCAGAAGCTGGTAGGAAGGTGTAGTTAGAGATTTTTTCGCCCGTCTGGCAACGGCTAGCAACGAACAAAGTATGTCCTCGCAGTCCTCTCCGATCAATAGTCATGAGCATGTCTAAGTTATGTGCCTCAACTCCATTGTCCACGAAGCAATTTAGCCTGTTCTGTTGTTTGGAACGCGAATTTACTGCCACTCGCATTTCGTTTGTACTTTAATTTTGCGGTCAACGGTTTAATCTCGGAACTCTAAACAAAGCTCTGTCCGTCTGTTGACTTTTATTGTTGGTTCAGTCTATGCGTCCCAATTATGACGTCATCTGTACACACATTATCAGATTGAAAAGTACCACTTTGTTGTTGGTACCTGCCTTGTTGTCTCCGTGTTATCGAATTATTCTTCAGGAAAAAAATATATTTTTTGCTACTTAATGAACTGCTTGAAGATTATCGCCTCCTGAGATATGACACTATGTAATTGACTTTACTGTTACTCCTAAAGGAACTTCTGCTACTTTCGCTCTGAAAATCGACGTAGCAGCTTCCTAAAAATTTCATAAATTCTACCGCTGTGTAGGGTGTCACATCCCGGGCTGAAGTAATATTTACAGAAGAGCTTCACAATAAATTCTCTGCAACTACAGACGTTTAAAGGTTCAATAGTATGTTCAAAAGAGACCACAGTTTTTTCCTATTTTCCGCACAATAGTTTTTCTATAATAAATCTCACTTCCCACTGACGGCCAATTTATAAGCCACCTACGCTACATCCTGACAACGTTGCTTCTAATTTCGTGATTCCCGACAGCCTTCTACACACTGTCAATCCATGTTCTTCTTTCCTTATGATGAAATCCAAAGATTTACGCTCATAAAAAACGGGAAAGTAAAAGGTAAAATTATACTTGTGTAAGACATAAAGGCACATGGAGCAGCGGAGATATAATTCCACGCATTCGTGACCTCGACATCAGAAGAATGTACGTGGTTAGCTTCACTTCCCAGCCACTTTACCACCTGCGAAAAGTCAATAGTCCACAAATGAATAAGTGACTTGGTGGTGCCCACACAACCCATCTAGACTTTTTTGGAGAAGAGAAGCAAAACTCGTGATTCTTCCGGAATCTAACCACGAAGTCGTTCAGACTGCTGTCTCGCCACTAAACCGTGAACGCTATCCCCGATTCACATTAAAACAGAAACGAAATAACTATGATTTTGTATGTATTAATCCTTACGTTATGCCTTAACAGAAATAAATAGCTGCATGCAATTATCATACATGTTTGAAAACTATCATCTCTTATGTCCATACGATATCAATCAACACCCATCACAAACACGTTGTGTCACTAATACACATTGTGCCCTCCTTTGAGGGTGCTGGTAAGCAGAAACTTGTTCATACTTAAACACTTTATTATCCAACTAATGCACAATATATAATATGTAGATACATTTAAAATTATAAAATATTTAAAAGTGCTCCAACATGTTTCGGGTCACAGAGGATCCATCAGTGCCTTCATATACACACACGCACAACGGGTCAGAATATGCTGCCATAACACCGACCTTGTTCATGTCAACGGACACGATAGAATCATACTTGTAATTTTTAGTCAAGCTCTGTACAAGGCTCCCTGATAATGGATCCCCTGTGATCCCAAACATGTTTGAGCACTTTTAAATATTTTATAATCTTAGTTGTATCTATATATTATATACTGTGCATTAGTTGGATAATAAAGTGTTTAATTATCATTGATGCACGGTGCAAACATGAAGATTGTTTACACTTGTTTATACTTACACTTCACGGAATGTACAGTTCGTTAGATTTAATGGTCCCATGGAGGTACCAATATTACGAAACTCTGAAATGCTTAATTTGATATAAAGGTATGAGTGTTTCGGAGGTCACATGCTCCTATCATTATTACGCCACGCTCAAGATTTCCTCCGAAGGTCTGGTACCACACTTACGAAACTTCTCATTTCACACCACAGAAAGACCTTACTTTTAACTTCAAATGACTGTTGCGGTATCCGAACGCTTGCCACTTTCCTTGCAAATTAGTTCTTTCAGGGCGAGAGGCTTAAAACTAATTATACTTCAAACGTTTGCTGAATTTAAGATTATAAGTCTTTCCAACAAAAGCAATTTTGGTACATACATGAAATAAAAAGTGATTGCATAAACAGGGAGGGAAACGTGTGGCAAAAAATTCAACCATTATTTGGATGTGAAGCGGAATATGTCTAGAAACAATCGCTGTAGAATCTTAACATTCCTAACAAGGCCATTCGAAAAGAGTCGAAGACAAAGGTAGAAGCGGTCAATACATTGGTCTGTCAATCAACGACTCATTTCAATTCCATTTGGTTTACGCTGCAGAAAAGCCATGCATTTGAAGTTATTGATTTTATTCTCATTGTATCTTGTTCAATTGTAAACTACGTCAAACTGGATGACGTTTCACGTCAAAGTTGCCCTTTGTTCGTCAAATGACAAGTGCAGGAATTGTGTGGGACGCAGCAAACTCTTGGTGACGCAGGAATCAGTTGTTACAGTTAACACACAAATTAAACGGACAACTCAAACACAAAATTTGGTTATATTTCGACGTTCTTTGGTATAAATACTAAATAACCACTTTCTATTAAAGAAGTAAGAGTAAAGGTCCATAATGTCCCTGTTTGAGAAAGAACTTTCCTAGATTTCGAAATATATCAAGCAAAATTAAGAGTTAGTCGACGTAGAGCACTAAGGAACAACCAAGTTAGACGGATTCTTAAGAAACCTTACCTTATGTAAATATTAACAAGACAACAGGCAGTGTACGTGTAACGTAAGACTGTGGCGCGTTCGTGTAACCGCTGTTGCAGTGGAAAAGCAATAAGAATCACATATTTCAAGTGTGTGTTTGTAGCCTTAGATATCCTGCACGCAATGCGCATACGCCATGTTTTCATCTGTGACCTGCCCGGTTCTACTATATTTTTCCACATTATCCCATAAACGGCACGATTTTCGAAAATAAAAAAAAGAAGTTATTGAACACAGAATGTCTGTTTTAATTTTCTCTACAACGTTTTTCCGAAACATTTCTCATTCTAAGAAGAACAGAGCGAGATATGATCAAAAATGTATATCGGTCTTCATGTAAAGTACCCGTTATTCTTGTCCAGTTTTAATAAATCTTTAACTTCCTCCACAGTTTTTTCGAAAAATACTCAAACATTAAATTTCGTGAAAATCCGTCCAGTGGGACCCGAGTTGTTCAATGCTGACAGATATAATAGACTCTTTTAGCAATATTGCGAATGCGCCTAGATAAACTTACGCTTACGATAGTGAGGCCACGGAAGGAAGATGCAGGGATGAGGGGGGGAACACTACATCGACGCTCTTATCCGTCCTCATTGTTGTCAAATTATCATCAGCGAAGGTTATCCTGTGGGTATTGTTACCAACGTTCCCGTGAACAAAATGGCTAAGCGACTAGAGGGGAATACGTTAAGTAAGCTCAGAGGAGAAGCGGGAAAGCTCGAATGAAATGTGCGGGGTGTCGGCACATGGTGCGCTATTTCCGTGGCCTCACTACAGCTCGGCGAAAATTTCACAGACAGGAACACATGCACTCTTGTATCGCGTAGGTACGTTTGTTCATTTTAAGTTTAGTTCATCTGCAGATCCTGTCAGCACTGTACAATATATAGCGCCCACTGATGCGATCATTAGTCACAAATGAATTGGAGAAATGTGGTAGGACCTGGACCTGTACCATCCCAAAATCTGATTCGAAAGAGAGAGAGAGAGAGACGTGTTTTATTTGTCACGGCTATTGGTTAATAAGCCGATCCCACTGGCCGTGCGGTCTGAGGCGTGGGTCTGCTGCCGCTCGCTTGCTGGGGTTGCGGGCTCAAATCCAACCGGGGTATGTCTCTCTCTCTTGTGAGTGGTGTGTGTTGTCAGGTAGAGGTCTCTGCGTCGGGCCGATCATTCGTCCAGAGGGGTCCTAACGAGTGTGGCATGACTGAGTGTGATCGTGAAGCCTCGAAAGTTAGGAGGTCCTGAACCACTAGGGGCCGTCGCGCCATGGGATAAAAAAATCTGTTACTAAGATGAGGTGTGGCACCTCTGTTGGTACAGTGAACAGACTTACTTACTTACTCCATGGAGCAGGGTACTTCTTGAGGGCCCAACCGGTTCTCAGCTAGTCAAGAAATTGCCCACATTTTATTGAACCCGAAGGTTCATTACCGCACTCACAAGTGCCTGCCACCTTTCCCTATCCTGAGCCAGAGCGAACCAGTCCATGACCTCACATCCCACTGCCTGAAGATCCATCTTAGATTTATGCTCCCATCTACGCCTGGGTCTTCCAAGTGGCCTCGTTTCCTCAGGTTTCCCTACCAAAAACCTGCATACACTCCTCTTCCCCACACGCACTACATGTCCCGCCCATCTCATTCTTCTCGATTTGATCATCCGAACAATATTGGGTGAGGAGCAGGGATCATCAAGCTCACAGTGACCAGACAATAGTCTGAAATCCGGGGTTCAATTCCCAGCAGATACAAAGCATTTTTCCCTTTTCCAGAACGCCCAAACCAGCATTGAGACACACCCAGCCTTCTACACTGTGAGTGCCTTGAGTTGTATTACACACGGTGCAACTGTCGAGGACGAAAACAACCCCCGCCTCTCTAAAGTACCGACATTAAAAATATGTAGATCTATACATCCACTCCCGTATATATCTGCACGTCATCCACACGAACAACTGTTGCCTCTACAAAGACAAAATTGTTACTACGAATTAGAGCAGCTCTTTCCGACTTTTCTTTTATGTACGAAACCCTAAAATAATTTGTCATGTCTCCAGGAATCCCCCACCTATATACACGTTGACAGGCCAGACAAAAAAACAGGAAGTTGTTAGCGCACGGTGATTACCCCTGTATTTAAAATTATTGGACAAAAATTCCCGCGATATTTCGAAATATTTGGAATTTTTTGTTGTGTTTTAAAATTCTTGCATTTAAAATGATAAAAACTAATTGACTAATACACGTCAGCACAACAAATATTTATTACAGTACATAGGCTACATTTGTTGTGCTGATTAGACAAATGTTTTTATCGCGTTACAGCACGTCGTGATGCCCTCTTTTAAACTAAATTTATGTATTTATCCCACGATTTTCCGCGGAACCCCTACCGATGTTGGTTGCTAAGTACTGGTTTAGACACTGGAAGAATAAAACGCCACATAAAAAAGTCTATCGCAAAATTGAGTTTTTGTAACGTTACTGCAGGTGGCATCATTTAACAACCACCTAAGGCAATACACTGTTTCTTAATTCTGAGGCCCACAGTCTGAATTTGGATGGCAGCGAAAACTTCAATCTGAAATTCATGATGGTTCCACCATTTTTAAATAAGTTACGATTCGCCTCGTTCCTGAATTATCCAAATACGGGGTCAAAAGCCTACATTTCCGTCACTTCCATTTCCGAGGCACGGTTAAAACCAATGAGAATAAAGGGCCAAGTGAAAGTTGCCAAGTAAACAGCCACTGCAGCATGCGGCTTCTCTTCAGTCTCGTTTGCTCAGAAGTAAAGATACTTCGTGAGACTATTATTTACTAACAAGGATGTTGACGGACTTAAAGTTAAGTAACTTAATTTAAGTACACAAAGTTCAACTGGTTCCATTAGCATTGTACAACTTAGGACATAATCACATTCCCTTCCACTCAGCCACTCTTTACGGAAGTTCATCGGGGTTATTAGTGACGTCTTTATTGACATCAGTGTTTATTACTTACAGTCAGAAGGGTTACGGTTTCAAATCTCGCCTCGGACACAAAATATTTTATTTTTTAGTTTTCTTTTTCATGGCGCAACAGCCCCCCTCCCCCCACCCCTCCAGCTGACCAGGGACTCCTCATTATCGAGGCTTCACAATTACAAATGAATACCTCTACCGATGTTTTCGTATTTTTCCTCAGTTACTCCAGGAAAATACCGATATATTACCTTAAAGTAGATGTCCAACCCCTCCTTCTGGCCTAGGGGTCGATTCAGCTCCTAAAAGAAGTGAGTACCAGGAATATTTCGTGGAGGGTAAAGGCAACCGGTGTGTACGACTAAGAATCTCACAACTTTCATGTACCGACTATCTCGAAATCTGGAGACCTCAACCTCCCCGAACACTCTGGGCACTGCAGTCGGTGTGTGCAGAGATTGCTTTACCTTCTCACCTCTTCAAAATAAGTGCCAGTTTCATACCGTAATGCGATCAGACGCTACTGCAGGCATGTGCTCACAAGGTCATTAAATGAATCATAAATATAAAATTTCCAGACCCGAGATAGCTCAGTCGGTATAGCGACTACGTACATCGGGGTTCGAGTCCCGTAAGGTTTAAGAGATGTTTTTCTTTTCCAAAAACGCCTAGACCGGCTCTGAGAACCACCCAGCCTCCTCTTCTTCCATCCAGGGGTTAAAGCGCCTGGGGCGAGAAGCTTACCACTCACATCCATCTACTACCGAGGTTAAGAAAGAAAGAAACTATCCCTCTACGTCAATTATACGCCTTCATGTCGTACAAATAGATAACTTTACCCTTTACATTTCACCGACATCAAGAAGAGATCTAAATTCCCAGCTAAAAAACTTTCAACACAGTAAAACGCATATAAGCATCAAACCCACGACAGCGAATCTTTCTTCTCGAGATAGTGGTCAATAAATTATCCACCTTGTACGTAATCCAATATGTCACTGTTGTTTTAACAACGGCTCCATCCCGAACATGATGCTCAGCCAAATAAATCCAATCCACTGCGTGACACCATATTTATTTAAGATACATTTTAATATCATCCTTACTGAACGTGTGATGTGGATATCAGTTAGCACTGTTGCTCCGTACTCGGTCGATTCCGACTGCAGTTTATCAACCGACAGACCGTCTGTCACGACCAAAGTTTATCGCTGCATTCCTCAGGTCCTCTACACAAATACCGGGACAGGAGCTTACATTAGGTCACGGAAGTTCACTTACACACAATTTACAATTAATTAATTAATTCACTTTCTGACACTATAATCCTACTTCCCATTTGATCCTCTGAACCAGATCGTTCCAGGCTTTTCTATCTTTGACAAGATAGCTCCAGTTTCTTAGTTTTATCTTCTTTAACCCTTTAAAGACTATTTTAATTATTACTTCATCTCTCCACCCATTCTTGATTGCCCTTTGGTTCTTACTCTTATAGGGCTCCATTCAATAAACTTCGCAACTAGTTTGATATCTTCCACTCTGTTAAGAAGTCGCCACCATTTTATTCTTTGTTCTTTTATGTGTATATATATATATATATATGTGTGTGTGTGTGTGTGTGTGTGTAATATCTTCTCCTTTTATCAACTTCTGCAATTCGTTACAACTTTTTATTCTCCGCCCTTCCTTACACCGAACTGGAACAATTATCTTAATATATTTCTTTCAAAAACCAATAAACCATTAATGTCCCTTCCAGAAAATGTCCAGATTTCATAAGTGAAGTTCACTGTCAGCCTTCTCAACGTCATTTGAATCTTCCTTTTAGTGCATTTGTTTATTAATTTAGAGGCCATTAATCCTTTATATTCACAGTAGGTTCTATTTTCCTTTCTCAGTTCTGTGTGTTATTTTTTCTGATATGCTGTTATAATCAGTTATTACTTGCCCCAAAATAAGGACACCTAGAGGCACTTATACCCCCCTATTGCTATTTGCTTATATTGATTGTGTGTGTCTTCTTACTTACTTTTATACATGTTGTTTTTTCTTGATGGATTATCAATAGTATTTCTTGTGCTGTATTATCTAGTGCCTGTAATGCTCCTCCCAAGGCTTTAAGATTCCTACATATCACGACTGGGTGTGCATTGATCTGTAATATTTCAGTGGACCTATTTCCCCAGACATCTAACTCCTTATAACGCAATCCAGTACTAACTTCAACACTATGACTGTCAATGTATCACCTTGTCTTATTCCCACACTAACATTACAACTTTCTGTCATGTTGTGCTCTGTAACTACCTGCCCTTGAGAGTCTTCAAAGTATCATTCTACGTATTTAATCACATAAGTTTACTAGGTGTTACTTGTAGTAGAAATATTTTTATCATTTTATGTCTATAAATACTGTCGAATGTTTACTTAAAATCTATAAGCAGTATATCTATCTGTATATTATACTCGTATGCCACTTCTGTTATTTTCCTCAATACGTGCATATAATCGATTGTTCTTCTATTCGTTCTGAACCCATTTTGGTAATAAAAATTATTTTTTCTGCAATATTCTGTCAGTGTTACACATTATACTTGCCAGTATTTGCGCATACAAATTAAAATGATTATTCCTCTGTAATTGTCAATTTATTCCGATCACCTTTATATATATATATATATATATATATATATATATGTATACATATATATACACACAAATATATACACATACATACATACATAACATAATACATAACATACATAATACATACATACATACATTCATTTCGCATTCAATTCCCGTCGTCCTTTCTAAGGGGCGTTTCTTCCTCACTCCGCATAATTTCAAATAAATCATGTATCTTCCTCCATAAAGATGAAATCACGTTCCGTAAAATCTCTGCCGTTATTCCAAATATCACTGGTACATTTTTGGTGTTAAAGCGTTAATATTTTATCTCTTACTTCCAAATATGTTGCTTCACTTACTTTCTTATGCTTCACATTAAAATTACTTCTTTCAAACAAAATTATATGTTCAATTGACCCTGGTCACTTAATTTTCCTTCCATCTATTCATCAGCTTTTTCTTTTCATATAGCAATTGCCCATTCACATCTAATGCATTTCAATTTCTCGGCTGATGTTCTTTAGTTAGACTCTTCGTATATGTACAAAATTTCCTTTATTCCTTCAGGTATTTTGTCTTTGTATTTCCTCCGCATTTCTCCTCATAATTTCTCTTTTCTTCTTGCTACGTATTCTATATGCTACTTTCCTTTTTTATAATACTCTTCTTCATTTATTCTTGTATATACATTTCCCAATGCTTGTCCTGCAAAATGTTTTCATCGGGGACTGAACCCGCTTTCAGCGGCAGTGAGATGGCGTGTATAGTCTCTCCGAAAGCACAAAGCATGGAGAAGTGGAGCTGTATCTCCATCCATTCTTAAACACGGCCTGTAAATGACTACCAGGTGTCTACCAAACATGTAGCTAAGTTGACCGACCACAATAGCCATTTTTGACGCTTTGGAGAAAAGAAATACCTTACCCTGTATGGAACCAAACACCAATTTCCCCTCCGTCCACCTCATAACCATTTCTACACTGACTGGGTTATCCTTGATCTAAAGCAGTTTTACATAACTAGCTAGATAACTAACTAAAACCATAGAGCAGGAGCTGTTTTGAGAAGTTAACAGATCCTCAGCTAGTTAAGGAATTACCCGCAGACCCCCCCCCCACACAAACCACACAACCACCCCCCCCCCCCACACCCACCCAAACCCCCACCACCCACCCCACACAACCCAACCCACACACCCACACACCCCCCACACACAACCCCCACACCCCCCACACACACACACACAACACAACCCCCACACACACACCCCACACCACACACACACACACACACACACAACACACACACCAC
>Ga0123354_10016815_pt1 | contig 11458 bp, 12 predicted proteins | sample TergutLab28metaG_2_FD_97872 | JGI IMG/M metagenome (GOLD analysis project Ga0123354, IMG submission 97872) | Labiotermes labralis P4 segment gut microbial communities from Petit-Saut dam, French Guiana - Lab288 P4 | ecosystem: Host-associated > Arthropoda: Insects > Digestive system > Gut ... | reverse complement strand
TTTAACGCCGATAAAACGCGCCCCCGGACTTGTCGAACGGGGTATTATATTATTTTATCAGGCACAGGCCCAACGACGCCACGAAGAAAATGACCCCGCCGATCTTGGTGTACTTTTCCAGGCGGCCCTCCATGGAGTTCCCCTTATTCTTGTCCCAATAGCTCTCCGCCACGTTGGCCATGCCGGCGATGCTGCCCAGGCCGTCCGAGCGCTTCTTCTGCAACAGTATGCAGGCCATCAGCCCCACGCAGACCAGACCGAAGATTATGTCCAGGACTATGAAATACCAGCTCATTATCGCTATTCCTCCCTGTTTCGCGCTTCACAAAAAAATTCGGCGTAAAAACCCCACCGGAGATTTAGTATACACGCTGCGCCGGAATAATGCAAGATATTTTTCCGCTTGACCAAGGAAATCAATTTTCCGTCAAAATGCACAAAGCAGTGACACGATTTCGTAGGGGACGCCGCCATCGGCGTCCTGATTGCATAGACAGTGACGCAGAATTTGAACGTTATTGAGAAAAACGGGACGCCGAGGGCGGCGTCCCCTACGTGGGGTTAGCTATATTGACGGAAAATTGATTTCCGTGCCGCTTGACCCTGCTGCTGTTCCACGGTATCATGATTTGCAGTGATCCGCGGCGATTTTTGGCTGAAATACCTGATTAAGGACTGTTATATCTATGGAGATTGTCTGGCTCGTCGTTTTTTATGTTTTTTACGCTGCGGCCTTCGTTATTTTCAAGCGCGGAAGCCTGTCGAAGAAGGCCTGGCTGCCGTGCTTTATCATTGGGAACGTGTTCGGGGTTTCCGGGACGGGCATCCTGATGCTGCTGTATAAGGTCATGAACGTGAACGTCGCGCTGGGCCTGGCGCTGGGCGGCGGGTTCGCCATCGCCCAGCTTGCGGTCGCGTTCGTCTACAAAAACCGGCTGACCGCGCTGCAATACGTCGGGATAGCGGTCGTCGCCGCCGGGATCGGCATGATGGTCATGGGGTGATATACCCCTTAACGGCTAATTTTGACAGTGCCTTCGCGGTCTTTTTGCCGTTCAGTAGTTCCGCTACGCGGAACCGGCGCAGAAACACGAACGTGAAGCGTGTTCGTGTTTCTAGACGCGCCGTCGGCCTTCATGCCGGTACGCGATACTGCGTCAGTTTTGTCCTTGCGTGCTGCAAGAGCACGCGGCGGCCAAATCTTCCTTGTCTCGCAACAAAAATCCTCGCGAATTCACTGCCAAAATTAGCCGTTAAGGGGTATAAAATGAAAAGACTGAGCCTTATCGCGATCTATTACGGCATAAACACCTGCGCCTTCGCCGCGACCGTGTTCGGCGGCAAGTCCGACGCCTGGTGGTGGCCGTGCTTCATCCTCAGCAACGTGATCGGCATGACGGGCACATGGGTGCTGATGCGCCTGTACAAGGTGATGAACGTAAACACGGCCACCGCCGTCACCTTGGGCGGCGGGTTCCTGATTATTCAGTTCGTCGTGGCCTTGCTTTTCAAAAGCCGTCTTTCCGTGATACAATACGCGGGCGTTCTTGTTATCGCCTCCGGCCTGTTCTGCATGGTGCGGGGCGAAAAGAAGGAAATCCCTGATGATAATACGCCAAAAAGTGAGGAGGAACGAGCATGACCGACCGTTTTACCGATATGCTCCGGCGGAAGCTGGCCGTCGGATGGGGGCAGGACAAAGGCCCCTTGGATCTGCGCAATCACTCCGCCGGTATCGGCGGAGTCCAATCCGCGCCCGCCCCGCAAGCCGTCGTGGAAGCCACCGCCGCGCTGAAGCCCCGCCTGATCCGCATTTTCCTTCAGGAGTTCTTTTTCATTTACCCGGATCACGGCGTGTTCGACTGGCAAAAAATGGACGCCTACATGGACGCCGTCCACGCCATGGGCGGGGATATCATGGCCTCCATCTGCGTCAAGCCCCGCGTCCTTTACCCGGAGATCGACGAAAAAATATGGATGCCCAACGACACGGCCGAGTGGCAGGAGGTCGTCACGGCTTTGGTTTTGCGGTATAGCAAGGAGAAGCCCTATGTGACCCATTGGGTCGTCGCCAACGAGATGAACATCGGCGAATACGGCGGCTGCCCGTACCTGATCACTGATCCTGACGATTTCTTCGAGTATTACAAGCTCACCGCCGAGCCCATCCGCAAGGCGCTCCCCGGCGTCAAGGTGGGCGGGCCGTCCTACGCGGGGGTATGGGGAGGCGCGGAGTATCTGGGGCGCTTCGCCGAATTGTGCGCGCGGGATCATGTGGCGCTGGATTTCACCTGCTACAATATGTATTCTGACGACCCATCCGAACACGCCGCCGGGGCGCGTCAAATCAGAGACGCCGTCGCGAAATATCTGCCCGAGACCAAGTTGTACATGACGGAATTCAACATTGGCATCAGCGAGGAATACTCGCTGGAGGAAAAGGCCTACGATCCGAAGCGCGCGGCCGCGCAGGCGGCTTCTATCCTTTTGCTCCACGAGGACGGCGCGCTGGAGGGCAGCTTCCAATACCACATATACGACCAATGGTGCGACCCGCGCGAGTTCGCGCCCTGGTACGCCAGGGCGAGGTATATGGCTAACCACTGGAACGACCAGGTCCACCGCTGCGGTTTGCTCGATTTGGACGGGAAAGCCCGCCCGGAGTATTTCGTGTATAAAATGCTCTATTCCATGACGGGGCGGCGCGTATGCCTCGGCGGAACCGACAATATCCTGCGCGGCATATCCTCGCGGGGCGAGGACGGCGCGCTGTCCCTTTTCCTGGTCAACTACGCCGAAAAGGGCACGCCCGACGCGGTCGCGCAGATATCCTTCACCGACGCGCCGGAGGGGGTATACCGGATGAACGTTACCAGGATCGACAGGGAGTCCGCCGCGCTGATGAAGGCCGCGCCCGTTTGCAGCCTGCCGCCGGCGGAAAGCCGCGTCGTGTACGCGCATCCTGATTTCCATTTCGACGTATACATCCCCGCCGACGCGGTGACGTTCGTGCGGTTTATCCCGGAATAGAATATTTCATTCCGTGAGAATATACGGCTTACAAAACAAGCTCCTTTTGTTGAGAGGGAGCTTGTTTTAGTTCCAAACCGTCATCAAAAACGTCGAGACATCATGTCCCGGATGTGCTATAGTCAAGGCACTTCGCGAAGCAAGTGCTGTTATCCGCATACCTGGCTATTTACTTTACTAAGGCGAAATGTGCCAAAATGCCGTCATGCCGGGCTTGACCCGGCATCCCATATGGGATTGCGGCTTTCGCCGCAATGACGGGCTCCTTATTCAGGTAAATAGCCAAGAAAACATAATCAAGGCAAAGGGGCGGGCCTGTGGACTATTATCTCGTGATCTGGGCGGTGGTCGTCTTTGTCGAGAGCCGCGTGCTCTCCGGCGTCCATTATGACGAAATGGAGAAGGCCGTCGGTTTCTCCCTGCCATATCTGCGCGCCATTTTTGCCCAATGCACCGGGCAGCCGCTGGCGCGCTACATAATGGGCCGGCGGATTGCGCGCGCGGCTTTTGACGCAGTACACGGCGGGGATACGTTTCTTGAAATAGCGCAGCGGTACGGCTTCTCGAACCCCGACACGTTTACCCGGGCGTTCAAACGCGTGACCGGCGTGACGCCCGCGGATTTCCGCCGTATCAAGCCCGCGGTCGGGCATATCAAGCTGTGCGCGGGGGTTTACGGGGTTTCGGTGAAGTTGACGAACGGTGAGACGAGTCAAACTTTTTTTGAGAGGATGAAAAATGTGAACAGCGATGTGAATTGCAATGCGGAAAAGCGCGTTTCAGACGGCAGCGTCGTTTTGTACGGCGTTCCCAAGGTTTGCTACGGAGCGTTCGGCGGGTGTACGCCTTACCCGATCGCCCTGAAAGCCGTGGCAAACTACATGGGGATCGACCTGGATTACGAAGACGCCATCGTCATATGCGGCGCGGCGTTCAGGCTGGTTTGGGATACGACGGAGTGGAACGGCGGCAACGTGGACGTGCTGCTTGCTTTCGATGAGCCGTCCACGGTGTTCAGGAGCGGCGTAGAAGCGCTGGGGCACGAGTTCGAGCTGCTGGGCCGGGACGGCACCGCGTCCGCCGCCGAGCCCGAAAAATACGCCATGGAGAACACGGCCAGCCAAAAGGACGCTTTCATCGCGTTTATCAGGGAGCGCATCGACAAGGGCGTCCCGGTTATCGCCCTGGGGATCATCGGCCCGCCGGAAGCCTGCGTCATAACCGGCTACCGCGACGGCGGGCAAACTCTGCTGGGCTGGAACTGCTTCCAGGACAGCCCGGAATTCGCTTCCAGCGTCGCCATCGACGAATCCGGCTACTTCGTGACCTCCTCCTGGTGGGAAATCAAAGACACGACGGCCGTGATGGCCATGGGCGAAAAAACCGGCGGGCCGCAGCCGCTAAAGGCGATTATCGAGAGGGGCATCATGGCCCTTGAGGGCAGGCAGTCCGGGAAGTACGCCAAGGGCATAGCCGCCTATGACGCCTGGAAAAAGGCGATCCTGGACGAGAGGCAGTTTTCGGAGGATATGGTCGTTCCGCTGCAAATCGAGCGGCTGATGTGCCAGGGCGATGGCATGGACTGCCTCTCGGACGGGCGCACGAACGCCTATAAATATTTCCATAAGCTGGCGGAGAAGCGCCCGGAGCAGCCTTTATACGGGCGTTTGGCGGAACAGTTCGCGGCCTGCGCGGCCGGCGCGGACAAAATGTACCGGACTTTGGGCGGCTGGGAGCGCGGGGAGGCGCAGATAAAGGCCTTGATGAAGCCGGAAATACGGAAGCGGCTCGGAGAGCTTATAGACGAGTGCAAGGCCGCCGACGAGAAGGCGCTGGCGCTGATGAAAGAACTTGCGGCGGAACTCACGGCAGACGCGTGAAAAAACAAATCAAATAAAAGGTAGATAATAGACCTGTCCTACAACCGTTCGACGCCGTCTTTGCGGTCAATTTTCCGTCATCGCCCGATTGCAGGACAGGTCTAATGATTGTAGGGGCGCACATTGTGCGCCCGAAAGAGTGCAAAATTTGCTGGTAAGCATTTTGTGCGAATCGCTGACCTCGGGCGCACACTGTGCGCCCCTACGAGAACCGTATTGCGCAAAAATACAATCATGCGTTTGCCGTGCGGCGGAATGGAGCCGAGGTTTCCAGATAATTCGCTAATAGCAATTCACATAATACTCATTGATCCCCTCGTAATACCCCACCGTGAACACGGTCTTTTCCTGATCCATGCCGCCGGTGGCGTACTTTTTGTACTGCTGCGCGGCTTCGGCCAAAGGGCTTGACTGCGTGATATCGTCGTATTCCGTGACGCCCAGCCTGCCCAGCCACGCCTTCGCCAGCCCGTCCGGGTCAAAGTCCGCGGGATCGGCCGCGCGGAAGGAAAAGCTGTACACCTTCCCCGTCTCCGCGTCCACGTATGCCTCCATCAGCGCGTATGGCGAGCCCGCGGGCGGCAGGCTGGCGGAGTAGTCGATCTGCCACACGGACACATTTTTCTGAGGCTCCAGGATATCCACCGCGGAGTATAATGTCTGTTTGCACGGGTTCGATATGGCAAAGTTGCTTATCCCAAGCCCGTCTTTGAGGATCGCCGACAGCTCCGCCGCGCAGGCCCGCATGGCGCTCTCCGCGCTCATCTCGCCCTGGGCGGGGCCGTTCCCGTTTTCCACATACGCGAAGGTGGCCGCCGTGTCGTCCGCGTTGGTTCTGATGGCCTTTTCCCGCAAAGACGCCGCGTAGTCGCTCTGGAGCATGTTGCGGTTGCTGAGGGCCATGGAGAGGATGTATAACCGCTCGGGCGTCGTGAGGGTGTAGCGGAAGCTCTCGGGGGAGTTGTCCCCGCTCTCCTGCTGGACCGTGCCCAGCAGCGAGTTGTCGCTGATCTGCGACAGCTTCGCGGGAAGAAATACGGAAATCAGTATCACGGCGGCCGCCAAAACCGCCGCCAGGGCGTGTTTTACGCTGAAAAGGCCGCGCAAGTTCCGTTGGCTCCTATGGCGCTTGCGTCTCGCGCGGCTCTTTTTTCTATTCATGGCCGTCACCGCCTTCCGGGCCGGCATCCCGCGCTACGGCCTCATCACCGCGCGCCGCGGACTCACGCTTCTCGTCGTCATTGACCACGCCATCCCGTGTTTTGTCGTCCCGCGCTCCGTTATCGCGCTCTTCATCGCCCCGCGCGCCTATTTCCAGCGCGAAGCTGATGCTGGTTCCCACGCCTACTTCGCTCTCGATCTCCAGCTCCGTACCGTGCAGCCTCGCGATCTCCGCGCACAGCGTCAGCCCCAGCCCCGCGCCGTGGCGGCTGCGCGAACGGGACTTGTCCACCATGTAAAACGCCTCCGTGATCCGGTCGAGGCTCTCCGCCGGAATCCCGCTGCCGTGGTCGCGCACGGTAAAGACGTAATCGCGCCCGTCAATGACCCCCGTGACCTCTATCAGGCCCGAAGGCTCCGACGCTTTGACGGAATTATCTATCAGGTTCGTCAGCAGCGTCTTAATGAGCGGCATATCGCCGCATATTTCGCTCTCGTCGTAATCCAGAGTCAAATTCACGCTCAATTTTGAAAAAGTGTCCCGCAAATACTCGAAAACCGCCTCCGCCCGAAAGCGCGATGACGGCTTGTCTTGGCGCTTCAGCACGATGATGTCCAGCAGGTTGAAGGCCAATTTTTCCAGCCTGCGGCCCTCCTGGTAGATGTAGTCCGCGGAGAGCATCTGCGTCTCCTCGCCCAATTTCTGGGAGCGCAGCATGTCCGCGTAGCCGATTATCGCAGTCAGCGGCGTTTTCAGCTCGTGGGCGAAGGCCCCGACGAACTCCTCCTGCGACCGCGCCGCTTCTTCAAGCCACTCCACGTCGTTTTCGAGGGAGGACGCCATCTCGTTGAAATCCTCCGTCAGGCCGCCCAGTTCGTCATTGCTGACCTTTTTGGCGCGGTAGCCGTAGTTTCCGCCGGCCATGTTTCTGGCGGCGCGGGAAAGCAGCCTCACCGGCCTGGTCAGCCAGTGGGACAGCAGGAAGATTATCACGCCCTCGCACAGCAGCACCACCGCGCAGACCCGCCTGTAGACCGTGAAACCGGACTCCCGCTGCTGGAACACGCCCGTTATGTCCCTCAGCGTCTCCAGATACAGCGCGCGGTCGATGACTGTGACTTTCACGGCGGTCTGGATATAATACCGCCCGCCTATGGCCTCGATTTTGTATGTCAGCGCGTTGCCGGCGGCGCCGCTCAGTATCTGATTGTCCGCGCAGAACCCGCCGCTGGCGTATAATTCCTGGCTGTCCTCCCCGCTGATGCGGATATAGCGGTTTTGCCCGCCCGTGTCCAGCATGGCCCCGATCTGCGTTATCGTCTGGTCCTGGAGGCGCTCGTACTTGGACGGGATGTTCAGCGCGGCCGTCTCAAAGGCGAAGCGGATGATGCCGTTTTCGTCCAGGGCCTGCTACGTCCCCGCCGAAAGGGCGCGTTGAAAGAAGGAATTGACGATATAGTAGCCGCCGAAGGCCAGCGTCACCGCCACGATGGAGATCGTCCACATGAACAGCTTCCAGGAAAATCTCATTTTGGAACCTCCAGCCGGTAGCCTACCTTGTACACCGTGACGATGCAGTGCTCCCAGCCCAGCTTCTTGCGCAGGCGCTGCACGTGCAGGTCTACCGTGCGCGTGTCGCCCTCGTACTCACCTTCCCACACGTTTTCGTACAGCGTCTCGCGGTACAGCGCGATGTTTTTGTTCCGCGCGAACAAACTCAGCAGGCCGAACTCCTTGGCGGTCAGATCCAGCTTCCGCCCGTTCCTGTAGGCCGCGTGGGCGTCGAAATCTATTACCACGCCCTCGATCTCAACGCGGCTCTCGGCCTTGCGGTAGCGCCTCAGCACTGTCTCCACCCGCGCCGTCAGCTCCACCATGTCGAAGGGCTTCACGATATAGTCGTCCGCGCCCAGGCGCAGCCCCTTCACGCGGTCGCGCACCTCATGGCGCGCCGTTATGAAAATGACAGGCACGCCCGTCGGGCGGATATATTCCATCAGCTCGTAGCCGTTGACGCCCGGAAGCATGATGTCCAGCAAAATCAGGTCGAACTTCTGCGCCTCTATCAAATCCGCCGCCTTCATGCCGTCGTCCGCGGTCACGCAGTAGTATCCGGCCGTGGTAAGCTGGAGCTCGATCAGGTCGCGTATGGGTTTCTCGTCCTCGACTATCAATATCTTAATCATCCGTCACCAGCCCCAATACAGGCGCGCCGCCTGCACAATGTCCTCGGTCGTCTCGCTGCCCGTCAATTTCGGCAAATACTCCGCGTGAAAGTCCTTATCCTCGAAAAAATACCCGCTTCGCTGATAGTAAATCGAAAAATCCGTCACGGTGATCGTGTCGTTGTTGTCGTCCAGCGTTTTGTATATGGCCAGCACAGTCAGATCGGCCCAGCCGTCGCCGTCCACGTCCTTGAAGGAGATGTGAGTCATCTGGCTGAAATTGTCATTGTTGTGCATTGGCTGAAAATTCCACACTATCTGCCCGTCGCTGTTCACCAGGTATATAATGAAAATATAGTTCCTGCCCATGGCATAAGTGCCCGGGACGACCGTCACCGAGCCGAATTTCTGGAAGTCTACGTCGAAGGTCTGCCATTGCAGCGGCACAAAGCCGCCCTTTTCCAGCTCGTCCAAAGTTGACGCGCTGTACAGGAACTCCGCGGACTGCCCGTCCCGGGCATAGGCGGTCATCATGTCTATATCCTTGTTCATGCCGAAGCGGTTTATGTTGTCGGTGACGCGCCAATCCCGATAGAACGAGTCTTTGCCCTGGTACAAAATGTCGCCTATCTTGAATTTGCCGCCGTCATAGGCACAGTTTGTCAGCAGGAGTATATCCTTATATCCGTCGCCGTTCAGGTCCCGCTCGGATACCGCCGCGATGCCCGTGTTCGGCTGATAGAGGGAATCCGGCAGGAAATTATTGCACTCCAGATCGTCCGTTTTATACAGGATCTTGCCGTCGTCGCCGGCGAAAAACAGCGCCGCCCTGCCGTATTGCCTGTTTACGGCGGGGTACAGTGTGCATTCGGCGTCAACGCAGGCGCTGGCGAAATAGTCCGTGATAAATTCCGGCTCCGCGGCCTCGTAGCCGGCCGCCGCGATGTCGCCGACGGCGCCTATCGCGTCAAAGGCCGCCTTATAGCGCTCGTAATCGGAGGCCTGGGGAGCGGGCGCAAGCGCGGAGATGAATTGGTCGTTTTCGGACGCCTTGGCATAGGGCGGGAGCAGAGCGGCCGCCAGGAAAAACGATAGCATAAACGCGTAGAATTTTTTCATATAGAGCCCTCGCGCATGATTCACAGGGACGCGCATTGCGCGCCTGTCCGGCTGATACCTCGATACGTTTATAATAGCATAAAATCCGGTCTAAATCCACCGGTTGCTGTCAATGTTTTCGGCAAACGCATAAATATACAAATCGCGCAATAAGAAGGTGATGGTCGTAGGGGCGCACAGTGTGCGCCCGAAAGACAGCACAATTTGCGGGTAAACATATTGTGCGAATCGTCGATCTCGGGCGCACAATGTGCGCCCCTACGAGAACCGCCTTGTGCAAAAACACTATCATGTATTTTTCGCGGTTGATGTTTTCGAATTTTTGGTCTCCGTCGCGCATGTCCTCACGACGGCCCGTTTTATCAGCTCCACAAGCGCCGGATCCGCCTCCGGCGGCAGGAAGCCGTTTGCGCTCAAGCCGCCGGCGAGCGTTTCGTACCAGGTCGCCGCCGCCGCGTATCTTCCGTAGACACAGCTTAAATGAAAGCCGTCCCGGCAAAGGGAAACGCCGCCGTTTTCATAGTCGAACGGCTTTTCGCCCCGGAGGGCCTGGATCACGTCGCCGCAGGGGATCAGCGGCAGGCCGAGCCTGGCCGAGGCTTCGCCGTAAGCCGCCTTGAGCGCCAGGTACATGGCCTGTTGGTCGCGGCCGTACCTGTAAAACATCTCGTGCGCGCTGTCCGTCTCATACGCCCAGGTTTCGTGAAGCATTTTTGCCGCTTGGGGCGCGCGCGCACCCGCATAGTCCAACAACAGGCGCAGGTATGGGAAATATGTCTCCGGCAGGCCGCTGTCGTGGCTGGCCTGCTGGAAGGTGACGATGTCCCAGGCCTCACTGGAGAGGCCCTCGGACAAAGAAACGGTTTCGCCGCCGCCCACGCCGTTTTCTTCGCGCTGGTAGCATTTTTCACCGCTTTGCGCGTTTTCCCAGTGGGTTTTCAGGGAACAGCCGCCGATGTATAGGTTGACGGTATTGATTTTTGTATTGATTCCAGGCCCATCGCATTCGCTCATCGTGTGCAGATAAGCGTGAGCGTCCTGGGAAAAGCTATTCCCGATGGAGAGGACTTTAAGCATTTTCCCCACCGGCCTTGTCCAGCTTTCTGTTCCTGAAGTAAAGACACATGTCCGCCAAGACCAATACGACGTTGAGGGAGTAAAAAAACAAAACATAAGTGACATTTCCGGAAATAAGCTTCGCGGCGATCCCGCAGGCATAGCCGAACAGGATGAATCCCAGAAAAACCACGCTTTTCCCCTTAGCCGACTTTGCCTTCCAGGACTTGAATATGGAAATCGGCCAGCTTATCCCGAAGGCCACCAGCATCAGCGTTTCAAATAATTCGGACAACTTTGACACTCCTGTCGTTTTCAGCGCGTATCGTTGCTTTTATAGTAACTTTAGCAATTTTTCGCGCGTATTACAAGTACATTGATACCATCTTCTAGGGAAATCAAATTTCCGTCATTATATCCAACGCCACGTAGGGGACGCCGCCCTCGGCGTCCTGGTTTTATCAATATTTCTCAATTTCAATGTTGCTATTGTGCAATCGGGACGCCGAGGGCGGCGTCCCCTACGGTATTGGGCTTCTACTTTGTGCATTATAACGGAAAGTTGATTTCCCTGTACCATCTTCACCTTAATTGCCCGACGCCGAAAAATATTTTATCCAAAATATAGTTATCCGCGCCGTTTTCTGTTATAGTTATTGCGCAAAAACACCGCTTGTCTATTTTCGAAAAAATATATCCAAAAACTGGAGGCCGTCATGAGCGCCAAGGAACGCGGAAAGGTAGACCTGCACTTTATATCCAATACCCATTGGGACAGGGAGTGGCGCTACTCCATGCAGCGCACCCGCCATATGCTGGTGGAAATGCTGGACATGCTCTTCGATATCTTTGAGAAGGAGCCGGAGTTCAAGTCCTTCCACATGGACTCGCAGTCGGTGCCGCTGACCGACTATCTGGAGATCAGGCCGGAGATGGAGGAGCGGGTCAGGAAATACGTCCGGGAGGGCCGCTTTTTGGTGGGCCCGTGGTTTTGCCTGCCGGACGAGTATTGCGTCGGCGGGGAAAGCCTGATCCGCAACCTGCTT